>Ga0164243_10005368_pt1 | contig 19584 bp, 14 predicted proteins | sample OricompcompostOP_FD_108781 | JGI IMG/M metagenome (GOLD analysis project Ga0164243, IMG submission 108781) | Organic Plus compost microbial communities from Emeryville, California, USA - Original compost - Organic plus compost (OP) | ecosystem: Engineered > Solid waste > Mixed feedstock >... | reverse complement strand
GCCGGGGCGTTCCACTGCTGGATCACCGGCAGCTCGTGCTCGTGGCCCAGGACGCTGATCGTGGCGGGCGACAGCGCGAGCCGCGCGCCGTCGGCGATGGGCTGGCCCGTCCAGGTGACGGCGACCGCGCGGAGGAAGTGCCCGTGCGCGAACAGCAGCGCGCGTCCCCCTGCCGGGGTGCGCTCCGCGACGGTGCGCAGCACCTTCCGAGCGCGTTCCCGCACCTGCTCGGGGCTCTCCCCCGGGGTCTGGCCGGCAGGCGTTCCGTCCCGCCAGAGCAGCCAGCCGGGGCGCTCGGCGTGGATCTGCGGCGAGGTCAGCCCCTCATAGGCGCCGTAGTCCCATTCGGCGAGCTCGGGGATGGGCTGCGCGTCGGGGAAGCCGGCGAGCGCGGCGGTCTGCCTGGCTCGCTGCCGCGGACTGCAGAGCACGGCGTCGAAATGCTCGCGCCCGAGCACCGCCGCGAGCCCGAGCGCGCGATCCTCCCCCGCACGCGTGAGCGGGAGGTCGGTCATGCCGGTGTGGCGTCCGCTGGCGCTCCACTCGGTCTCGCCGTGCCGCACCAGGACGATCTGCCCGACCCCGTCGCTCGTCATGCCGGCCCCCTCCTCGCCGCCTCGGCTCGACACTAGCGCCTCACGCCGACGGGGGCGCCCGGCGCTGCCGCGCTCAGCGCTCGCGCCCGGCGCTGCGACCCGTGCGACGCGGCGCAGCGGCCCGAGCCATTCGGCCCCGTCCTGCGGCCGCCCGAGCTGCAGGCGAGCTTCACATGGTGGACCTGAGGGGATTCGAACCCCTGACCTCTTCATTGCGAACGAAGCGCGCTACCAACTGCGCCACAGGCCCCAGAGACTTCCAGAAGACTAGCACGCACCGTGCTCTCGCGTTTCGCGCGAGGCGGTCACCGAGGGACGTCCGAGGGTACGAGGAGCGAGCTGCCCGCCACCGCGGCCAGCCGCCGGCGCCCAGCGCCCAGCGACGCCGGCACCGGTGCGACGGTCTCAGCCGGCGTTCCGCCTGCGCTGCAGCGCCTGGTCCAGGTCCGGGGCCTGCAGCGAGTCGACGTCCACGATGCCCATCGCCGCGAAGCGGGCGTTGCGCTCCTGCGCGGCGTTCTCCTCCTGTACGGCCGCGACGCTCCGTCGCGCCGGACCCGGGGCCTCCTGCGCGCCCAGGCCGATCTCGGCGACGTTCACGTGGGCGCTGGCCGATTTTGCGGCGAAGCGCTCCTGCGCCAGGCGCGCTTCGCGCAGGAGACGCTGATGCACCTCCTCGGCGTCGAAGGCCGGCCCCTGCTCGGCGGAACGGCGCGCGAGATACAGCGGACGGGGCACGGGCACCGCGCCGCCCTCGGCGACCGCCGGCTCCTCGGCCTGCTCGGCCTCGGGCGCGGGCTCCCCCGCCGCCGCGTCGAACACCGGCCCCGCATACCGCCGGAGCGGTGCGGCGGGCGCTGAGACCGCGCTCGCCCGGCTCGCGCCACGGCGCGGCGCGAGGGCGACGATGGCGACGAGGCTCACCAGCACTGCTCCCGCACCCAGGAGCGTCACGACCCCGGAGCCGCCGACCATCACGAGGACCGCTCCCACGACGATCGCGAGCAGTCCCGCGAAGCCCAGCAGCGTGAACCAGCCGCGCAGGCGCCGCCGCGATCGCGCACGCGCCACCTGCCTCGCGGCCCGGTCCGCCGCCCGCGCCTCCGCCCGCGCCCGGGCTGCCTCCGCCTTCGCCTCTGCGACCATGCGATCACGCTCCGCCTTCTGCTTGGCCTCCAGGTGCCGCAGCATCCTGCGCTGCGCCGCCACCTCCCGGGCCGACGTCTCGAGACGGACCTCCTCCGGCACCTCCGCCGATTCGGCGAGGATCCGGATCGTCTGCTGAAGCCGCACCGCGTTGCGCTCCGTGGCGACGAAGCGCCGGCGACGCGAGAGCGCGGGCAGGAGATAGACGATCCAGAGGGCGGCCGCGACGAGGACGATGACGCCTCCGCCGAGGAAGTCCGTTCCACCCATGAGGCCACGCTAAGGGCAGCCTCCGGAGCGGCCCGGTAGCGCTCGGGGGCGTGTTCGCGCGCCGCCCCGTCGCGCCCGAGCCGCGGCCCCCCTCCCGCGGCTGAGGCGCGGCCGCCCTCCCGCGGCTCAGCCGCGGCAGTCCGACCCGTGCGGCTCAGGCCGCGGGCGCGCTGCCGACGTACCGGGCGAGCAGGCCGCCGGGCACCTCCTCGCGCACGAGGGCGAAGCAGCGATGGTCGCGCCAGTCGCCGTTGATGTGGATGTAGCGCTTGCGCTCGCCCTCGTAGCGGAAGCCCAGCTTCTCCACCACGCGCAGCGACGGGCCGTTCTCGGGGCGGATGCAGATCTCGATCCGGTGCAGGCCCAGGGCTGTGAAGCAGTAGTCGGTGACGAGCGCGACAGCGGTGGGCGTGATGCCCCGGCCCGCATGGCTCTCCGACACCCAGTAGCCGATCGAGGCGGAGGACAGCGAGCCGTAGGCGATCCCCGAGACGCTCAGCTGGCCGCACAGCTCGCCCCGCCACTCCAGCAGGAACGGCAGCCCCTGCCCGGAACGGGCATGGGCCAGCATGTTGCGAATGCTCTGACGGACGCCCACCGGAAGCCCGCTGGGGCTGGTGGCCTCCCACTGCCGCAGCCAGGAGCGGTTCTGCTGCAGCAGCAGCTCGAGCGGACGGGCATCCCGCAGGCGAATGGGCCGCGCGGTCACATCGCCGTGCGTGAGGGTGGGTATCGGCTGGACCACCGCGACTCCCTCCTGCCTGCGGATGTCAGTCCAGCGTAGCGACGAAGCCCTTCAGCCAGGGGCGCAACTCGGCCCCCAGGTCCTCCCGCTCCACGGCCAGCTGGATGACCGCCTTGATGTAGTCGACCCGGTCCCCCGTGTCGTAGCGCCGGCCCCGGAAGATCACGCCGTAGACGCCGCCCGCGATGGAGTCGTCATGGGCGAGCACCTGCAAGGCGTCGGTGAGCTGGATCTCGCCGCCTTTGCCGGGTGCGGTGTGCTCCAGGATGCCGAACACCTGCGGCTGCAGCACGTAGCGGCCGATGATGGCGAGGTTGGAGGGCGCCTCCTCCGGCGAGGGCTTCTCCACGAGCCCGACGACCTTCACCACGGCCGGGTCGTCCGTCTGCTCCACCTGCGCGCAGCCGTACATGCTGATGTGCGCCGGATCGACCTCCATCAGCGCGATGACGGTGGCGCTGCGCTGCTCGGCCTCGGTCACCATGCGGGTGAGCAGCGGGTCGCGCTCGTCGATGAGGTCGTCTCCCAGGAGCACCGCGAAGGGCTCCTCGCCGACGTGCTTCGCGGCGCGCAGCACGGCGTGCCCGAGCCCCTTCGGCTCGCCCTGGCGCACGATGTGCACATCGGCCAGCTCGGTGGCCTCGCGGACGTGCTCCAGGCGCTGGTCGTCGCCCTTGCGCTCCAGGTTGGCCTCCAGCTCGGGCACCGAGTCGAAGTGGTTGGCGATGTTGTTCTTGTTGCGGCCCACGACGATGAGCACATCGTCCAGGCCTGCCCTCACCGACTCCTCCACGACGTACTGGATCGCCGGTTTGTCGACGACGGGGAGCATCTCCTTCGGCATCGCCTTCGTCGCCGGCAGGAAGCGGGTGCCCAGACCCGCTGCGGGGATGACCGCTTTTCTCACGTGACTTCCTCGTTCGTTCAGGGCGGGTTGACCGCCTTTCCACCTTAGCGACACCCCTGCGCGGGCCGAGGATGCCGCCCGCGCCGGCCGTTTCGACAGGAGTGGCGGACGGTGCGAAGATATCCCCCGGTTCCCTCCGAGCTTCCCAACCCATCGAGGTCACGAATGCCCACTTACTCGTACCGCTGCGCGGACTGCGGGTACGCCTTCGACATCCACCAGTCCTTCACCGACGACGCTCTGCGCGAGTGCCCCCGCTGCGGCGGTACTCTACGCAAGCAGTACGGCACGGTGGGCGTCACCTTCAACGGCTCGGGCTTCTACCGCACCGACTCCCGGCAGGGCTCCGCCGGCTCGTCGTCCCCAGGGGAGAGCGCGGCTCCTTCCTCCGGCTCCGGTTCTGCCGTAGGCTCTGGCGCGTCGAGTTCCGGCTCGTCCGGGTCCTCGACGTCCAGTGCCCCTTCGTCGCCGGCGTCCACAGGCTCCTGAGTCCCCGACTCGCCGCCCTGGGCACCGGCGACGTCCCGAAAGGATCGTCATGCTCAAGGGTTTCCGCGAGTTCATCATGCGCGGCAACGTCATGGACCTTGCCGTCGCGGTGGTCATCGGCGCCGCGTTCACCACGGTCGTCAACGCGATCGTCGACTCGCTCATCACCCCGCTGGTGGGCGCGGTCTTCAACGCCGAGAGCCTGTCGAACACCCTCATCGTCCAGCTGCCCGGCGGCGCCCAGCTGGGCTTCGGCGCGATCCTCGCGGCGATCATCAACTTCCTCATCGTCGCGCTCGTGGTGTACCTCATCTTCGTGATGCCGATGAACAAGCTGCACCAGCGGCAGGAGGCGCGCAAGAAGGCGCTGGAGCCCGAGACCGCGCCGGAGGTGACGGAGGTGGAGCTGCTCGCCGAGATCCGCGATCTGCTCCGCACCCGCGGCACCCCGATCGGCGGCACGGCCGCCGGCAGCACGAGCGAGGGCCGCAGCCACGACGGCCCCGCCCACGGCGCCTGATCCTGAGCTAGTCCCGCTCGGCGCGGCCGTCCCAGTGCGGCGGCCGGTCCTGGACGAGCCGGGCATCCTCCGCGGATCGCTCGCCCCCTGCAGGCTCCTCCGGTTCCGCGCGGCCGGAGGGCACCTCCCCCGGGCGATCGTCCACGTGCTCGCCGGAGGGCCGGCGCACCCGCCGGTGCTCGCGCCCTCCGCGGCGCGACTCGGTCATCAGCCGACCTGGGCCGACTCCGCCGGCGGGCGCCCGGGCGCCTCGGCATGCGGGCCGCTGCCCGCGGAGGGGGCGCCTGCCGCGTCCGGCCCGTCGAAGCCCTCGCCGCCCAGGCGCACACCTCGGATCGTGGGCTGCACGCCGGTCTGCCCGGGCTCCGAGTTCACGAGCGACGCGATCCGGGCCGCGACGGCCTCCGGGTCGCTGAACAGGTCGAAGGAGTGCACCCGCAGATAGTGCCAGCCGAGGCGGCGCAGCACCCCCGGCCGCAGACGCAGCGCCTCCCGCAGATCCCGCCCGCGGAGATTCGGATCCGTCTCCACGACCACCGCCCGGCCCGAACCGGCGACGACGAGCGGCAGCTGACCGCCGTAGTCGACCTCGACCCGCAGGCCCCGCGCGCGCAGCCGCTCGGCGAGGTCCATGAGCAGCGGGTCGCCCACCGCCGGCACGGACTCGGGCTGCACGGGGGAGAGCACGCTGCGCATGAGCGCCGCGAGGGCGCGCACGCCGGGCCCGACGCGTTCGCTGTCGATGTGCTCCGGCAGCACGCTGGATACGATGGTCACCCCGCGGCGGGCGCGGGTCATCGCGACGGCGAGGGCGCGCTCCCCGCTGGGACCGGCCAGGGAGCCGAAGCTCGACAGCACGCGGTCGTGCGGGGTGCGGCCGAAGCCGACGGAGAAGATGACCCGGTCGCGGCTCTGCGCACTGGCCTGCTCGATCGTCGTCACGGCGAAGGGCTCGGACCGGTCGGCGAGGATGAAGTCGGCGAGGTCAGGCCGCTTGGCGAACGCCTCCAGCGCGGCGTGCTGCACCCGCACGGCGTGGGTCTTGCTCGCCGTGACGACCATCAGCGTCTCCTTCGGCCGCTCGGTGGCGTGCCTGAGCACGAGCTCCACGACGCGCGCGACCTCGGCCTCCGGGCTCTCCACCGCTCCCGTCGACTCGTCCGGCAGGCCCTGCCCGGCCTCCACGTAGTCCAGCGACAGGCTGTTGCGGCCCAGGAAGGTGCCGGCCCACGGCAGCGACACGATCTCCCCGCCGTAGAAGGTGCCGTTGACCAGCTGGGTGAGGTCGGCTCCGCCGGCGCGGTAGCTCTTGGTCAGCGAGATCGCCGGCAGCACTTTGCCGAGCTGGGCGAGCGCGGACCGCCCGTGCAGCAGCTCGCTCTCCTGCGCCGCCGTCTGCTCCTGGTCCCTGCTGGGGCGGGTCATGGGGTCGGGGATGGCCACCTCGAAGCGCGCCGGATCCTGGATGACCGGGTCGCCGACGGCCACCACCTGGCGCGCGCGGAGGATGGCGGGAGCGGCCTCGGCGATCGTCACCGTGCCGGCGTCCAGCAGGAAGACGGCGTCGAAGCGCAGATCAGCCGGAAGGGCGCCCACCTCGTAGGGGCTGGCCAGCCATACCGGTGACAGGACGGCGAGCAGGTGCGGCGCGTGCGCCTGGATCGAGGCGATGTCGGCGAGGTTCTGCCGCAGCAGCGTGCGCAACGCCGCGGCCTCCTCGGGCCAGTCCACGATGGCGACGCGCCACCTGTCCGCCAGCTGGGCGGCCAGCACCTGCGGGTTGCTCGCCGCGTGGGCCTCGTCCACGAGCCGGAAGTCGGACTCCAGGCGCTCGACCACCTGCGTGTTCGCCGACAGCAGGCTCTTGTCGCTGCTCAGCAGCCGCTCGAGCGCGGACTGCCACCAGGCCAGCTCCAGCTCCTCGCCGACGTGCTCGGCTGAGACGTGCCGCTCGGACAGGTCCCGCAGCAGCGGGGCGAGGTGCAGCTCGCCCAGGCGCTGGGTGAGCCTGCTGCGCTCGTGGATGTTCTCCAGCACGTCGGAGCGGGCGGCGAGGCGCTCGAGCACCTCCTGGAGCTCGGCTACGCCGATGGACAGCAGCGAGGCGTCCGTTCCCGAGCGGCCCAGGATGCGGTCCAGCAGGGCGAGGTCCTCGCTCACCCTCTGGTACACCGTCATCGTCTCCGCGATGCCGACAGGGACCTGGGGCACGGCTCCGGCCACCGCGGTGAAGCGGTGCCAGAGCAGGCGCTGCTCCTGCACCGCGCGCAGGCTCTCGTGCAGGTCGGCGATGTGCACCCCGGGCCGCACGTACTCGCGGGCGTGCGCCTTCAGACGACGGCGGTTCGCGGAGGACATCTCGCTGTCGCCCCGCGGGGCGGTCGCCGCGATGAGCTCCGTGAGCGGCCGGTCGAAGACGGAGGGCACGAAACGGTCCAGCGTGTGGCGCACGCCCTGCAGCAGTCGCAGATACAGGCCCAGCTCGGAGATGCTCTCGAAGGGGCGCAGCGAGGTCTGGCCGACGAGCTCCTGGGCCGCCCGCAGCAGGGCGGCGAGCTCGCTGTCGTGCAGGCGGTAGGCGAGGTCGTAGGCGGCGTGCGAGTCCTCGAGGGTGGCGAACTCGACGCCGTACCAGGGCGAGTCGCCCGGGCCGAAGCGGAAGTGGCCGAGCTCCGCGGCCTGCGCGAACTGCTCGGCCACCGCGGTGCGGTCGAAGGCGAGCGCCTCCAGCGCGTGGGAGTCCAGCCGGACGGTGGTCATGGGCGGGTGCTCGACCATTGACAGCCGGGTCAGTGCGTGGACCGCGTCGGTCACGGAGACGCCGAGCACGGGATCGGGGCGCACCAGGGCCCGCTGGTAGTCCAGCAGGACCGTGCGCAGGCGGACGAGCGCCTCGTCCACCTCCGTCATCCGCGGCACCGTCGCGGCCTCGTCGCGCTTGATCGCCTCGACCAGATCGCGGCGCAGGGTGCGGGCGGAGGCGGCCAGCCCGCCCAGCCCGATCCTGTCGAAACGGTAGGTGAGCGAGTCCAGGCTCGCCCGGCGGGGCGAGACGACGAGGACGCGCTGCCCGGCGGCCACGAGCGCCCCCAGGGCGTTCACCACCGTCTGCGTGCCCCCCGTGCCCGGCTGCGTGCGCACGATGACGGAGTTGCCGGTGATGATCTGGGCGACGACCTCGTCCTGCTCGGGGTCGGAGTCCAGCAGGAGGCGGTCGGTCTCCGGCGCGCGCTCGTTGTAGGGCACCGGCATCACCGGTCGGAACGCCTCGGCGAGGGAGCGCGCGGAGCGGCCGTCGCCGGCGACGGCGTCCAGCACGGGGTGGTCGAGGCTCTGGACGGCGTCGAGCATGGTCGGCGCCACGTCCAGGAACGACGACACGACCAGGCGGGGCTGAACGGCGAAGCCCGGGATCATGCCGCCCAGGTGGCGCAGGCGGTCGATCACGGCCTGCGGCTTGAACACGCCGTCCTCGTTCGCGAGGGCGACGAGCGCCCCGCCGTCCAGCTGCAGGCCGTAGCGCTGGCGGAGCAGGCGCGTGAGCGCGGGGTTGACGAACAGCTTCGCGCCGAGGCGCAGCTCGAAGTCGCGGCCGTAGCGCCGGATCGCGAGGGGGCGCAGCAGCACGGGCGCGCAGTACTCCTCGCCGTCGTCGGCCCAGCTGGCCAGGCCCACGGCGAGGTGCACGGCCTCGAGTCCCCGCATGGAGCGCAGCTCCACCGCCTTGTCCGTCACCGCGCCGGCGGCGAGCCGCGCGTTGCGCAGCGCGAGGTCGTCGCGGATCAGGTTGGACAGCAGGATCGTCTGCCCGGTGATGAAGCGGGGCAGCCCGCCCGGATGGGTGGTGCTCAGCTCGATGCGCGTGCGCGGGTTGTCGTCGAAGTGCAGCAGCGGGCTGCGACCGCCGACGGCGGCGAGCTCCTCGCGCCAGGTGGTGCGGGAGAGCGTGACGGCGTCCACGACGGGCGGCTGCTCCCGTGTCCCGCTCGCGGCGTCCGAGCGGCGGGCGACGAGGCGCGTGGCCTCGTCGACGTCCTCGCCGGGCCCTGCCGCGGGACGGCCCTTGCGCTCGGTACTCCACACAGCGGCCACCATACGTTCGCCGTCGAGACAGTCTCGTGATTTTCCACGGTCTTTCGCCAGATCGCGCCCCTGACGAATATGACGAACTGTTTTCCCCAGGCGGCGACCGGGGCCCGTGCACAGCCGGGCGATTGCCTAGAGTCCCCTGCCATGACCGCCGCCAGCCGAGCCGCCTCGCGCGTCGAGCTGCTCTCGCTCGGGCGAGCCTTCCCGGCCGCAGGGCGCCGGCGGCGCTCCAGCCCGGGCCGACAGGTGCTGCGGGACATCGAGCTGGAGGCGCAGGCCGGCGAGGTCATCGCGATCCTGGGCCCCTCGGGCTGCGGCAAGTCGACCCTGCTGCGCGCGGTGGGCGGCCTGGACACGCCCAGCTCCGGCGAGGTGCGGATCGACGGCGCTCGCGTGGCGCCGTACGAGCCGCGGTGCGCGATCGCCTTCCAGGAGCCACGCCTGCTCCCCTGGCGGACTCTGGCCGGAAACGTCGCGCTCGGGCTGCCGCACCGCACGGGCCGCGGGGCCGCGCGGGCGAGGGTGGGCGAGCTGCTGGAGCTGGTCGGGCTCTCCCACGCCGGAGGGCTGCGACCCCGTGAGGTCTCGGGCGGCATGGCGCAACGCGCCTCGCTGGCCCGCGCACTCGCCCGGAATCCGGGTGTGCTGCTGCTCGACGAGCCCTTCGGCGCGCTCGACGCCCTGACCCGTCTGAAGATGCAGGACCTGCTGCTCCATGTGCACGCCGCGGCCCCGGCCACGGTCCTGCTCGTGACGCACGACGTGGACGAGGCCTTGCAGCTCGCCGACCGCGTGGTCCTGCTCGGCCCGCACGAGTCGGCGCCGGGTGCGACGGTGCGCCAGCTCCTGCGCGTGCCGGGCCGCCGCCCGCGCGACCGGGGCTCCGTCCAGCTGGCTGAGCTGCGCGCGCAGCTGCTGACCGGCCTCGGCGTCGACCGTCACAGCGCCCAGCAGAGCGAGCCCTGCCCATCACCCGACCGTGAAGGAACACCATGACCGTCCGACGACTCTCTCGACTCCGCCTCACGGCCCTGGCTGCGGCCGGCGCGGCCCTGCTCGCGCTCAGCGGCTGCGCCGGGGAAGCTCCCTCCGCCGGGTCGGGCGCCCGTGCCGCCCAGGGCGGCACGCTGAACATCGACTTCGCGACCTACAACCCCCTGTCCCTGCTGATCAAGGAGAAGGGGTGGCTCGAGCAGACGCTCGCGGGGGAGGGCGTCACCGTGAACTGGATCCAGTCGGCCGGCTCGAACAAGGCGAATGAGGCACTGAAGTCCGGCGCGCTCGACGTCGGCTCGACGGCCGGCTCCGCGGCTCTGCTGGCCAGGGCGAACGGCTCGGACATCCACTCCATCGTCGTCTACTCCCAGCCCGAATGGTCGGCCCTCGTCGTCCGCGGGGACTCGACCGCCCAGTCCGTCGCCCAGCTGGCGGGCAAGAAGATCGCCGCGACCTCGGGGACCGATCCGTACTTCTTCCTCGTGCAGGCGCTGACGGAGGCGGGCCTCAGCACCGCGGACGTCGAGATCGTCAACCTGCAGCACGCGGACGGCTGGGCTGCCCTGCAGCGAGGCGACGTCGACGCGTGGGCCGGCCTGGACCCGATCATGGCCGGTGCTGAGGCGCAGGGCGCGCGATTGATCTACCGCAATGTGCGCTTCAACAGCTACGGGCTGCTCAACGCGACGGCGTCCTTCCTGGCCGCCAGGCCGGAGCTCGCCCAGCGCGTCGTGGACGTCTACGAGCATGCCCGCGGATACGCCCTGGCGCACCTGGAGGAGACCGCGTCGATCCTCGCGAAGGTCGCCGGGCTGGAACCCGCGGTCGCGTCGGCGGTCGTGACCCAGCGCTCCAACCTGGGCGTCACCGCCGCTCCGGGCGACGAGCAGCGCGCGGTGCTTGCGGTGATCGCCCCGATCCTGCTTCAACAGGGCACGGTCCAGGACGGGCAGGCGGTCGACGAGGCGCTGCGCACGCTGCTGGAGCCACGGTTCGCCCTGCGCGCCGATCCCTCGATCGTCAGCTAGTGGGCGCGGCGGAGGCCCGCGGGCGGGGCAGGGCCGCTCGCCCGGCAGCCGATGCCTGGCTCCGTCTCGCCGGCGGGGCGCTGCTGCCCGCGGCGATCCTCCTGGCCTGGCAGTTGGCGAGCGCGTCGGGCGCGTTCACTCCCTCGCAGCTGCCCAGTCCCGCCATGGTGGTCGGCGCGGTCGGCGACCTCGCCGGACGCGGGCTGCTCGCCGAGAGCATCGGCATCTCCGTCCAGCGCGTGTTCTCGGGCTTCGCGATGGGCGCGGCGCTCGGCATCGGCCTCGGCGCGGTCGTCGGCCTGTCGCCGCTCTGGTCGGTGCTTCTCGGGCCGACACTCGGCGCGGTCCGTTCCGTTCCCTCGCTCGCCTGGGTTCCGCTGCTGCTGCTGTGGTTCGGCATCTTCGAGCCGCCGAAGCTGATCCTCATCACCATCGGCGCCTTCTTCCCCGTGTTCACGACGGTCTCCGGAGGGCTCAGACATGTGGACCGGCAGCTGGTGGAGGCCGGCCGCGCCTTCGGGTACTCGGGCCCACGGCTGCTCGCCGCGATTCAGCTCCCCGGGGTCCTGCCGGCCGTCGTCTCCGGCCTGCGCCTCGGCCTCGCGCAGGCCTGGCTGTTCCTCGTCGCCGCGGAGCTCATCGCGGCGTCGAAGGGACTGGGCTTCATCCTCATCGACTCGCAGAACAACGGCCGGACCGATCGCATGTTCGTCGCCATCCTCCTGCTGGCGGTGCTCGGCAAGCTCACAGACGCCCTCGTCGGCCTCTTCGAGCGCTGGGCGGTCCGCCACTGGGCATGACCGCGTTACAGACGATTGCGCCGACCGGCGGCGACGCCCGCCACGGCGCGTAGCGTTGAGAGGCGTGACCCTCTCCGACGCCCCGCATGACGGCACGATCCGCAACCTCCTGACCGAACGCCGGGCATTCCCGCCGCCCGCCGGCTTCGCAGCTCAGGCGAACGTGCAGGCGGAGGCCTACGCGCGGGCGGAGGCCGACCCCGAGGCCTTCTGGGCGGAGGCCGCCGCGCGACTGGACTGGCACACGCCCTGGACGAAGGTGCACAGCTGGGAGCCCGCGGCGCCGGGCCCGGACGGCGAGCTCACCGTCCCCCGCGCCACCTGGTTCGAGGGCGGCACGCTCAACGTCGCGGTGAACTGCGTGGACCGCCATGTCGCGGCCGGCCGCGGGGAGCAGATCGCCCTGTATTTCGAGGGCGAGCGCGGCGACCGCCGCGCGATCAGCTATGCGCAGCTTCAGGAGGAGGTCTGCCGCGCGGCGAACGCGCTCACGGCCCTGGGCGTCGGCAAGGGCGACCGGGTGGTCGTCTACCTCCCGGTCATCCCCGAGACCGTCATCGTCACCCTCGCCATCGCGCGCATCGGCGCGATCCACTCGCTCGTCTTCGGCGGCTTCAGCGGCGAGGCGGTCAAGTTCCGCGTGGAGGACACCGGCGCGAAGCTCCTCGTCACCTCGGACGGGCAGTTCCGCCGCGGCGCCGCGGTCGCCGTGAAGCAGGCGGCGGACCACGCGGTCTCCGGGCAGAACGCCATCGAGCACGTGCTCGTGGTGCGCCGCACCGGCGAGCAGACTCCGGACATCCCGTGGACACCAGGCCGGGACGTGTGGTGGCACGAGGTGGTCGACACCGCGAGCCCCGTGCACGAGCCGGAGTTCTTCGACGCGGAGACCCCGCTGTTCATCATCTACACCTCCGGGACCACGGGGCGGCCCAAGGGCCTCGTGCACACCTCGGGCGGATATCTCACCCAGGTGAACTGGACCCACTGGGCGCTGTGGGACGTGAAGCCCGGCGACGTGCACTGGTGCACCGCCGATCTGGCCTGGGTCACGGCGCACAGCTACGAGCTCTACGGCCCGCTGTCCAATGGTGTGACCCAGGTCATCTACGAGGGCACGCCCGGCCAGCCGCACCCCGGCCGGCACTTCGAGATCATCGAGCGCTACCGGGTGACGACGTACTACACCGCGCCGACGCTCATCCGCACCCTCATGAGCTGGTTCCCCGAGGGGGTTCCCGAGCGGTGGGATCTGTCCAGCCTGCGTCTCCTCGGCTCGGTCGGCGAGGCGATCAATCCCGAGGCGTGGATCTGGTTCCACACGCAGATCGGCAAGGGCCGCTGCCCGATCGTGGACACCTGGTGGCAGTCCGAGACGGGCGCGACGGTCATGGCGCCGCTTCCGGGCGTCTCCGTGCTCAAGCCGGGCTCGTCCCTGCGCGCACTGCCCGGCATGAAGACCCTCGTGGTGAACGAGGCCGGGCACCGAGTGCCGGACGGCAGCGGCGGGTACCTCGTGGTGTCACGGCCGGGACCGGCCCTCGCCCGGACCGTCTGGGGCGATCCGAAGCGGTACCGCGACTCCTACTGGGCCAAGTTCGCCGGGCTCGGCGAGCAGGGCGAGGGCTTCTTCTTCTCCGGGGACGGAGCGAAGTACGACGAGGACGGCGACATCTGGGTGCTCGGGCGCGTGGACGACGTCATCAACGTCTCCGGCCACCGGCTGTCCACCATCGAGATCGAGTCGGCGCTCGTCGCCCATCCGGCGGTCGCGGAAGCCGGCGTCGTCGGCGTCACGGACGCGACCACCGGGCAGGCGATCGCGGCCTTCGTGATCCTCTCCGACGCGTCAGGGCTGGAGGCCGAGGAGGACTTCGCCGGCCGGACCCCGGAGCACTCGGCGGTGCTTCGGGCCCACGTCGCGGAGCTGATCGGGCCGGTCGCCAAGCCACGGCATCTCTTCCTCGTGCCCGAGCTGCCCAAGACCCGGTCAGGGAAGATCATGCGACGGCTGCTCGTGGACATCATCGACGGGCGGCCCCTGGGCGACACCACCTCGCTCCAGGACGACACGGTTCCCTCGCGGATCGAGCGCATCGTCGCTCTGCTGCGCGAGCCCCTGCCGCGCTGAGCCGGCTCAGCGGGCGTCGGCCGAGACATCCGCCGAGTCCGGGGCCTGCCCGGCCTGCCCGTGCCCGGCCTCCGCGGCCCGCGCCTCCGCCGGGGCGAGCGCCGAGTCGGGCGCCTCGGCCGGGGCTGCGGCTGCGGCATCGGCGCGGGCAGCCTCAGCAGCTGCGGGCGCGGATGCCTGGCGCGCCCGCGCCTCGGAGACCGCCTGCGCGGCACGCACGAACGCCAGGTGCGTGAGCGCCTGCGGGAAGTTGCCCGCCTGGCGCCGATCCCTCACGTCGTACTCCTCGGAGAACAGGCCCACGTCGTTGGACAGCGCGACCAGCCGCGTGAGCAGCTCCTCGGCGTCCCGCAGCCGGCCGGAGTCGGCGTACTGGTGCACGAGCCAGAACGAGCACGCCAGGAACGGGCTCTCGTCGCCGGGCAGGCCGTCCACACCGCTCTGCGTGCGATAGCGCAGCAGGAAGCCGTCGCGCATGAGCGTCTCCTCGATGCGCGCGACCGTGCCGAGCATGCGCGGGTCGTCGGCCGCGACGAAGCCCACGGCTGACAGCTGCAGGAGCGAGGCGTCCACCTCGGTCGTGTCGTAGTGCTGCACGAAGGAGCCGAGCTGAGCGTTGTAGCCGCGCGTCTCGATCTCCGCACGGATGCGATCGCGCAGCTCCCGCCATCGCTGCACCGGCCCCGGCAGCCCGAAGCGCTCGATCGCGCGAACGCCGCGGTCGAAGGCGGCCCAGATCATCGCTCGCGAGTGCGTGAACCGCCGGTCCGGGCCCCGGATCTCCCAGATTCCGCTGTCCGGCCGGTCCCAGACCTCCTCGAGGCGCCCGAGCAGGGACAGCTGCAGCGGCCAGGAGAACTGGTCCTCCTCGACTCCGGCGTTGCGGGCCTCCTCGAGCGCCACCATCACCTCGCCGAAGACGTCGCCCTGATACTGCGTGTACGCGCCGTTGCCGATGCGCACCGGTGCCGAGCCCTCGTAGCCGGGCAGGGAGCCCAGCTCCAGCTCGGTGAGCCGGCGCTCGCCGGCGAGGCCGTACATGATCTGCACGTCCGCCGGGTCCCCCGCGATGGCCCGCAGCAGCCAGTTGCGCCAGCGTGCCGCTTCGGCGGCGTAGCCGTGCTGCACCAGCGCGATGATCGTCAGAGCCGCGTCGCGCAACCACACGTAGCGGTAGTCCCAGTTGCGCACGCCGCCGAAGTCCTCGGGAAGGCTCGTGGTCGCTGCCGCGACGATGCCGCCGGTGTCCTTGTGCGTGAGCGCGCGCAGGGTGAGCAGCGACCGGCGCACGTGCTCGTCGTGCGCGCCGTGCGTCACGCAGGTGGCGGCCCAGCGGCGCCAGCCCTGGATCGTCTGCGCCAGGCGGTGCTCCTCGTGCAGGGGCGCCGGCACCTCCCGATGGGAGGGGAACCAGGTCAGCGACGCCTCGGTGACCTCGCCCGCGGAGACCTGCACGACGGCGCCGTGCGCATGGTCGCTCGGCTCCAGCGCCACTCCGCGCACGACGGCGGCGTCCGGCCCGGCGACGGCGAGCAGCACCGGCTCCCCCTCCGAGCCGAGCTGCCGCATCCAAGGCAGCGCGGCCGCGTAGTCGAAGCGGATGCGCAGGTCGTGCCGCATGCGCACGGTGCCGCGCAGCCCTCGGATGCGGCGCACCACTGTCGGCGTCGGCGCGTCCAGCGGCATGTAGTCGAGCACCTCGACCTCCCCGGCGGGGGTCTCCCAGTGCGTCACGAGGACGAAGGTGTCCTCCAGATACGCATGGGACGAGCGCGCTGCCTCGCGATCCTCCGGGGCGAGCGCCCATCGACCGTGCGAATCGTCGCCCAGCAGCGCGCCGAACGCCGACGGCGAGTCGAAGCGGGGCAGGCAGAGCCAGTCGATGCTGCCGTCCCTGCCGACGAGCGCGGCCGTGCGGCTGTCCCCGATGAGCGCGTAGTCCTCGATCCTCGTCGACACGCTACCCATCCTGCACCCCGGCGCCGTGTGCAGGCCGCTGCGCCGCTCCGTCGTGCGCGCAGGGCGGAATTACGCGATTTGAGTCCCGCCCCGCTTCCGCCGCAGGACCCGACCATAGCCTGTTCCCGCCCTCGCCCCGGTGACGGGTCTCGGAGCAACGGGCGCTCCCGGGTCGACGACCCCCGCGCCCGGCCGGCGCGCGGGGCGGGACGAGACGAGGAGACGCGAGATGTCGTTGGCGGACGATCGGGCCGTGGTCGGCGATGACCTGACGAGCGAGGAGGTCGTGGACCGCGCTCGGGGGATGCGCGAGCGCCTGCGGGAGCTTCAGGAGGAGCACGCCCGCCTGGGCGGCTACTCAGAGGAGATCCACGAGGCGTTCACCCGCGCGCGGCTCTACGACATCCTCCGTCCGCGGCGCTACGGCGGCCTGGAGCTCGGCCTGCAGACGTTCTACCGGGTGGCCACGGAGATCGCACGTGCCGATCCCGCCGTGGGCTGGGCCTACGAGCTCGGCGCCAGCCACCCCTACCAGTTCTCCTCCTACTTCCCCGAGCAGGCGCAGGCGGAGGCCTACCGCTCCTACCCTTTCGTCGCCGCATCGCGCGCGTTCCCGCTGCAGGCTACCGTCGAGCAGGCGGAGGGCGGCTATGTGCTCTCCGGCCGCTGGGACTACAACTCCGGCTGCACCTGGAGCAGTCACTTCATGCCGGTCGCGCCGATCGTGCAGCCGGACGGCACGCCCCGCCCGCACATGTTCATCCTGCCGCGCAGCGACTACACGATCCTCGACGACTGGGGCGCAGGCAGGACGATCGGCCTGCACGCCTCCTCCTCGAACTCGATCACCGTGGAGCGCGCCTTCGTGCCGGCGCACAACGTCGTCCCGTTCGACTTCCGCGAGTACCGCTGGGGCCGCACGGGCACCCCCGGCTACCGTCTGCACGGCAACCCGCTCTACCTCGGCCGCACGGCGACGATGTTCATCGCGGGCCTCGCGGTCACCCAGATCGGGGCGGCCTGGGCGAGCCTGGACGAGTACGAGCGGCTCATGCGGCAACGCGGCACGAGCTTCCCGCCGCGCATGCCCCGGACGGAGGCACCCGAGTACCAGCTCTGGTACGGCCGGATCCAGTCCCTCACCGACGCCGCTGACGCGCTCCTGCACTCGAGCATCGCCGAGCTCGCGCGTCGCTCGGCCGCATGGGCGGAAGGAGGGCCCGAGTTCGGCCCGGTGGAGGACATCCGCCTGCGGGGGACGGTCGCGCAGGCGGCGCGGCTCGCGCTGGAGGCCGTCGACCTCGCCTTCAGCACCGCGGGCTCCTCCTCATCGGCGGTGAGCGGCGCGAAGCTGGAGAAGTACTTCCGGGACTCCGCGATGTACCGCACCCACATCGGCGCTCAGTTCGACGTGCTGTTCGCCTCCCAGGCGCGGATGGCGTTCGGACGGCCCAACTTCATGTGAGCCGGCCGCCTCACGCCGCGGAGGATGTCAGAGCGTGGCGCGCGCTCGCGCGCAGCATCTCGGCAGAGTCCTCCGCGATGGAGAGCTCGCACAGCCGGCGGGCGGCGCAGCCGTCCCGCCCGAGGATGCTGGGCACCAGCAGCTCGAGGCTGCGCGCGCCGCGGCGGAGCCGGGCGAGCTGGTCCTCGGCGGACAGCCGGCGGCGCGTGTAGATGGCCAGGCGCAGCCGCTCCGTGCGCACCACCTTGCCGAGCACCCAGCTGACCCGGGAGCCGAGGAGGATCTCGTAGACCTCCTCGCAGGCCTCGCGCAGCTGCTCGATGCCCGCGCCCTCCTGCGCGAGCCCGGCGAAGCGGCGGATGGCCTGCGCTGCGAGCGCGAGCTCCTCCGGGGCGGCACGCTGGACGAAGCGCCCGACCAGCAGCGGCTGGATCTCCGCGCGCAAGGTGCACAGCTGCCGGGCGTCGTCCTCGCTCACATCCACGACGAAGGCGCCGTGCCCTGCGATGAACTCGATCACGCCCAGCCCGGCCAGGGTGGCCAGCGCGGCGCGGATCGTCGCCCGTGAGACGCCGAGCTCGACCATCAGCTCTCCGTGGCTGAGCCGCGAGCCCGGCGGGTGGACGCCGTCGGCGATCAGCTCGCCGAGCCGCCGGACCGTCCGCTCCGGCAGCGGCTCGTCCTGGCGCTCGCCCACCGTCCCGACCTCGTCGTGCATGCCTGTAGTCCCGCTCAGCCCGCGAGGACCCGCGTGCTCACGGCGTCCATCCGCTCGCTCATCCAGACGGCGATCTGGGAGCGCGAGCGGAACTCCAGCTTGTTGAGCATCCTCTGGATGTGGCCCTCCACGGTGCGCGTGGAGAGCACCAGCCGCGCGGCGATCTGAGCGCTGCTGAGCCCCTCCACGAGCAGCTCGGCGATCTCGGACTCCCGGCGCGTGAGCTCTGCCGGCTTCGGGGACCGGGCGGCACCGCCCTCGTCCAGGGCGAGCATCACCACCTCGCGGCGATCCATCTGCCTCCCGCGCGCGGAGAGCCGCGAGAACTCGCGCGCGCCGAGGGTGCGCCGCACGCTTGCCTCCACCCCGCCGCTGATCGCGTCACGGGCCATTGTGCGGGTGCCGTGCATGCGGCCGGCTGCGGCGAGCAGGGTGGCCGCTCGCCCGGCGTTCCCGCGGCGGACCGCGAGGGCCGCGAGCAGGCGGAGGCAGGTCGCGAAGCCGGCGCGGTCGCCCAGCGAGTCCATCATGAGCAGGGCTTCGCGGGTCGTCTCGCCCGCACGCTCCTCCAGCCCGCGGTTCACGAGCGAGATGGACATCACCACGAGCGCGTAGGCCATCCCCCACCGGTTGCCGCGGGCGCGCATCCACTCCACGCTGGAGCGGAAGAGCTGCTCGGCGCGCTCGTGGTCGCCCCTGATGACGTTCACGAGGGTGAGGAAGAACAGCTGCTCCTCCAGGGCGTCGGCCCTGCCGCTGGAGCGGGTGCGCTCCACGACCGCCTCCAGCTGCAGCTCGGCGCCGTCCACGTCCAGCTCGCCGACGCGGATGAGCGCCTGCAGGAAGTCGGGCGAGAGCTCGCTGACCTCGGCCGAGCCCTCGGACAGCTGCAGGCTCTCGGCCAGCAGCTCGGCGGAGCGGCGGAAGTCGCTGTCCAGGATGGAGAAGTACGCGCCGGCGCGCAGCGCCTCGGCCATGAGCGCGTCCCGCTGGCGCCGGGAGGTGATCGCCTGCTCCAGCCACGCCCGCACCTGGCTGTCCAGGCCGAGGGTGCTCCAGCGGCGGCGCAGCTTCACGATGAGGCGGATGCTGTCGCCCGCGGACTCGGGATCGCTCGCGTAGTGCGCGAACAGCCGCTCCAGGCTGCTGCGGTGATTGAGCAGATGCCGGGCCAGCTGCACCTCGTTCGGTCCCGCCGGGGAGTCGGCCAGGGCCTCCATCACCTCGATGAGATGCCGCTCGATGCGGTTCATCGTCCGGCTCGTCTCGCCCGCGGCGTCCAGCGCGACGCGCGCGGAGCGGCGCACCGGTCGCAGCAGGCGGAACGCTCCCTCCACATCGGGGTCCGAGATGAGCACCGAGCGGTCGACGAGCCGGCAGAAGGCCCCGACGAGGTCCATCGCGCCGATGCCCTCGTCCTCCACGAGCGAGACGAGGCAGTCCAGCGTGAGCGGCTCGCGCAGCAGCGAGGCGGTGGCGAGCAGCCGCTGCTCCGCCTCGTCGCAGCGGGCCAGCGTCTCGGCGCCGCTGGCGACGAGCCGTTCGGCGCCGGGCAGCAGGTCGACGAGCGCATCGTCGGCGCGCAGGCCGTCGCGCACGGAATCGATGGAGAGGAAGCGCGTCGCCGCTGCCGCGAGCTCGATGATGGCGGGCAGGCCGTCGGCGGCCGCGCAGATGTCCCGCAGGACCGGAAGGTGCTGCGCGGTGATGGTGAAGCCCGGATCG
>Ga0164243_10005367_pt1 | contig 19585 bp, 10 predicted proteins | sample OricompcompostOP_FD_108781 | JGI IMG/M metagenome (GOLD analysis project Ga0164243, IMG submission 108781) | Organic Plus compost microbial communities from Emeryville, California, USA - Original compost - Organic plus compost (OP) | ecosystem: Engineered > Solid waste > Mixed feedstock >... | reverse complement strand
GTTCCGCGCGGACTACTGCCGCACCGGCCCCAACACCGAGCTCGGGATTCCGCTCGACTGGGAGAACCTCGGGGGCTGGAACACGCTCGATGTCGCGCCCACGATCTACAACGTCGAGGCGATCTGGACCGCGGACGGTGCCGTCTGCGTCAACAACCCGCGCTACATCGCGTACGAGGACATCCCGTGTGCCGTCCCGAAGTGCACGGCGGCGCAGATCGCGAGCTGGCAGAGCTACGGGGACTTCATCACCCTGAACCCGTGATCACGGTGCGAGGCGGCGCGCCCACGCGAGCCGTCGCTGGATGACGGCCAGCGAGTGCTGCGCCTCCGCCCGCTCGAGGAGCTCCACGGCGCGGGCGCCATGTCTCGCTGCTGACGCGGTTCCGGTGCCCGTGACGACGGCCCGCGCGAGCTCGAGGTCGGCCACGAGCAGGAGCTCCACCCAGCTCGCGTCGCGCGAGATCGCGACGCCTGCGGCTGCGGCGTCGAGCGCTGCGAGGGCGCCACGTCGGTCGCCCGCGAGCCAGGACGCGTACGCGCGCGCCGTCGCGACGCGATCGAGCGCGACGTCCTCACCGGCCGCGGAGAGCGTCATCGCGATGCTCGCGCGCGCCGCCTCGACGTCGCCGGACGCGAGCGCGAGCGCGGTGAGCTCGGACGCGCACTCGACGATCATCGCGCGATACTCGGGGTGGAGCTGGGCGTACCGCTCGCAGACAGGGCGTAGCGCGGCGCGCGTGGTGCTCTCGTCGCTCGTCGAGAACGCGGCGGCGAGCCGGGCATCGAGAGTGAGCGGGTGATCCTCGCCGAGGCGAGCGGTGAGCGCGGTGATCGCCTCGGCGTACAGGCGCTCGCGCTCGGCGTCGTCGTGCGCCACGAGCGCGAGGTTCGTGCGCACCACCGCGAGCTCGACCTCGCCGGGCCCGGTGACCTCGCGCGCGAGCGCGAGCGCGGTGGTGAGACGCTCGCGCGCTCGCGCCGGTTGACCCGCGCCGAGCAGCACCACGCCCGCGTTGTTGTGCAGCAGCGCGTGGGCGAACCGATCGCGCGGGCCGAGGCGCTCGGCGATCGCGGTCACCACGTCGAGCCCGGCGAGCGCGCGGGCCTGCTCGACGCTCGTCATGCTGCGCACCCACGCGGCACGCGCGAACGCTTCGACGGCGGTCGCGTGATCGCCGACGGCGAACGCGTGCGTGTAGGCCTCGGCGAGCGGCGCGTCCGCGCGATCGCGCTGGTCGAGCGCGAGCAGGGCGCGGCCGTGCGCGAGCAGAGCCCGTGCGAGCAGCGGGCGATAGCCGAGGGCGCGGGCGCGGGCGACGGTGTGCTCGGCCTGCGCGACGGCGTCGGGGCTCGCGGCCTCGATCCCGACCTGGGCGCGCGCGAGCTCGTTCGCGAGCGCGGCGACCTCGTCCGCGACCTCCGCGGGCGGCGGCGGGGTGTCGTCGATCAGCGCGTCCGGATCGGCGCAGCGCGCGAGGTCGGGGAGCTCGGTGAGCGCGCGCATCGCCGACGGCAGCCCGCCGGCGTCGACCTTCGCGAGGTGCTCCGCGGTCGCGTCGAGCTGCGCCCGGGCTCGCGCGAGGCACGCGGCGCGGCGATCGACGAGCGTCGCCGACGGCTCGCTGCGGGCGGCGACGCAAGCGGCGTCGTGGCTCGCGATCCACTGGGTCGCGTAGTCGTCGAGCGCGGCCCCGATGCGCGGCGCCTCGCTCGTCGCGTAGGGCGTGCCGAGGCCGGCGACGTGGGCGACCGTGGTCGCGCTGCGCTCGGCGGTCCACACCGGCGCGAGCGCGCTCGCACCTTCGCACGGTGCGAGCGCGGGCGCGGGCTCGCCGCTGCGCCCGAGGACGAAGCCGGCGGTCGCGAGCACGACGGGCGCGGCCCACAGCGCGCGGCGGCGCCACCGCGTGCGCGGATCGTCGGCGAGCCGCGCGAGCAACGCCTCCATCGACGCGAACCGCGCGGCTGGATCCTCGCTCGTCGCGCGCCGCACGATCTGGTCGAGCCAGCGCGGCACCTCGTCGCCGGCGCGCACGACGGCCTCGCGCAGCGACAGCGCGAACGCGTACTGGTCCGAGGCCGCGGTCGCGTCGCCGGCTTGCTGCTCGGGCGCCATGTAGCGCGGCGTGCCCTCGGGGCGCGAGGTCGTGGCCGGCGCGTCGTCGGCGCGCGCGGCGGTGACCGCGAGGCCGAAGTCGATCACGCGCACGCGGCCGTCGCTGCCGATCACGGCGTTGTCGGGCTTGAAGTCGCGGTGCACGAGGCCGGCCGCGTGCGCCGCCGCGAGGCCCTCGCCGGCCTGCAGGTACGCGCGGCAGACGTCGCGCACGCTCGCGCGCTCGGCGTACGCGCGCAGCGACTCGCCGCGCACGAGCTCCATCACGAGGTACACGCGGTCCTCGGCGATGCCGACGTCGAACACCGGGACGACGTTGGGGTGCGACAGCCGCGCGAGCGCCTGGCCCTCGGACAGCGCGCGCGCCCGCAGCGCCGGGTGCGAGGCGACGATGAGCTTCAGGGCGATCTCGCGATCGAGCTCGGGATCGCGGGCGACGAACACCGAGCCCCCGCCGCCGGTGCCGACCTCGCGCAGGAGCTCGTAGCGGCCGATCCGCACCGTCGCGCTCGCGCCGAACAGCGCCCGCGCCGCGCTCGCGCGCATCACCGCCCGCGCGATCGCGTCGAGCTCGGGGCGCGCGCGCTCGAGCCGCGCCTGCAGCTCGCCGTCGACGTCCTCGGGCTCCCCGTCCATGGGCGTCGCCGACTCTAATCCAGCCACGGCGACCGGTGCAGCGTGCGAGGCGGTGGGCCGCGCTCCCGTGTTCTCGGGGTTCAGGCCGTCGGAGGCCCGTGCGATGGTGGGATCGTGGTCGCTTCGTGCGCATCGAGAGGTCTCCGGGTCGTGTTCGATCCGGCGCTCGACGTGCCCGCGTGGCCGGGGCCGCTGGGCCTGGGCGAACGCGACGCCGTCGCGGGCGAGGCCTGGCTCGGACCGCTGGGCCTGCTCGAGCGGCTCGAGCTCGAGCTCGGGCTCGCCACCCGCCACGTGCCGGCGCTCGAGCGCGCGGCCCTGCTCGCGCAGCAGCTCGCCGGCCAGGATGGGGTCTGGCGGGCGTCGTTCGAGGCCGATCCGCTCGCGACGGCACGCCGGCTGCTCGCCGATCGCGATCTGCTCGCGTACGAGGGCTGGCGCGGCGAGCCCGCGGGCGCTCGCCTCGACGCGTTGTGGGAGGTCACCACGGGCGCCGCGCCGGGGCTCCCCGAACGGCTGCACCAGGTGCTCGCGCGCGTCGAGCGGCTCGGGCGGCGCGCGCTCGACCTCGCGTCGCTGACGTTGCTCGACGCTCCGGCGCAGCTGCCGACCCTGTGGCAGCGCGTGCTCGCGGCGCTGGCGGCGGCCGGCGTGGAGGTCGCGTGCCGGCCACCGGCGGAGGTCGCGACGACGGGCGATCTGGCGGGCGCGCGGGCGCGCCCGTTCGTCCCTCGCGGCGATGGCTCGCTCGTGCTCGTGCGCCCGCAGGGCCCGCTCGCGGCCGCCGAGGAGGTCGCCGCGGCGCTCGCGGCGTGCGAGCGACTCGACGACATCGTGGTGATCGGCGGCGACGCCGTGCTCGACGCCGCCTGCGTGCGGCACGGGCTGCCACGGCTCGGTGCGCCGCTCGGCGCGCCTGGCTCGAGCGCGCTCGTCCGGCTCGTGCTCGAGGCCGCGTTCCATCCGATGGATCCGGCGGACCTGCACGCGCTGCTCGCCGCGGATCCGGGGCCCGTCCCGCGCTCCCTCGCGCGCCGGCTCGCCCGAGCGCTCGGCGCGTTTCCCGGGCGTGGATCGCCGGCGTGGCAGGCCGCGCTCGCCGACGGGCTCGCGCGCGTCGAAGACGAGCGGCGCGACGTGATCGCCGAGCGGATCTCGGTGCTCGTGGATCCGGTGGTCGCGCGCGACGGAGCGCTGACGATCGATCAGGTGATCACGCGACTGCGTGCGCTCGCGGCGTGGGCGCGCGGCCGCGCGGGAGGCGAGCCCGGGCTGGTCGCGACGGTCGCGCTCGTCGAGAGCGTGCTGGCGCTGGTGCAGGCGAGCGGGCTGCCCGCGCTGTCGCGCACCGTGCTGCGCCGGCTGTGCGACGAGGCTCGCGCCCCCGCGCTCGTCGCGGCCCCCGCGGAGGCCGGGCTCGCCTGCGTCGCGCGACCCGGGGCGATCGTCGGGCCGGCGCGTGTGATCGTGTGGTGGCGCTTCTCCCGGGACGCCGCGCCGTCGCCGCCCCGGCTGCGGCTGTCGGCACGCGAGCGGGCCGCGCTCGCGGCGCACGGCATCGCGATCCCGGATCCGGGCGCGGTGATGGCCGCCGAGGCGCGGCGCTGGTCGCGACCGGTCGCGCTCGCGCGCGAGGCGCTCGTGCTCGTGTGTCCCCGCACCGACGACGCCGCCGAGCTCGCGCATCCGCACCCGCTGTGGGACGAGCTGGTGGCCCGGATGCCGGCGCGCGCGCTCGCGGACCGGCTGAGCTCGCCGCACGTGCAGCTCCCCACGAGAGCGCGGCGCGCGATCGTGGCGCTGCGGCCGCGGCTCCAGGCTCGCGACGTCGTGCAGGTCGCGCCGCTCGCTCCGACGGAGCGCGAGTCGCCGTCGAGCCTCGAGCAGCTCCTCGGGTGCTCGCTGGCGTGGGCGCTCCAGCGCGTCGCGCGGCTGTACCCGGGCCTGCGGGGTGGGCCCGCGGCGCCGGGGCCGCTGCTCTACGGCACGCTCGCGCACCACGTGATCGAGCGGGTGTTCGCGTCGGGCGCGCTGTCGCCCGCCGATGCCGCTCTCCACGCCGAGGCGGTGTTCGAGGCCGAGCTACCGGTGCTCGCCGAGACGCTGCTGTTGCCCGAGCACCAGGCCGAGCGCGCCGAGCTCAAGCGCGCGATCGTCGAGAGCTGTCGCGAGGTGGCGCGGCTGCTCGCGAGGCCGGGCGTGGTCCTCGGAGGGATCGAGGTGCCGCTCGAGGGCGCGCTCGGCGGCATCGCGGTCCGCGGGCGCGCCGATCTCGTGCTCGCGGCGCCCGCGGTCGTCGTCGACTTCAAGTGGGGCATGAGCTCCAAGCGCGCGCGGCTCGTGGAGGGGACCGCGTTTCAGCTCGTCGCGTACGCCGCGCTCGGCCGCACCGAGGGGGACCCGCTGCCGGGCGTGGCGTACGCGAGCCTGCGGACGCAGCGGTTCGTCGGTGCGCCGGGTGCGCCGCTCGGGATCGCCACCGCGGGCGAGCACCCGGTGGACGCGATGCTCGACGGCGCGCTCGCGATGCTGGCGACGCGCACGGCCGAGCTCGCGCGAGGGCGGCTGGTCGCGCCGTCGGCGATCGACGAGCTCGAGGACGCAGGGCTCGACGGCGGGGTGATGCGCGTGGCGCCGGAGTGCCGGTACTGCTCGTTCTCGACGATCTGCGGGCGGCGAGGGCAGCCGTGAACCTCCGCATCGTCACGGCGAGCGCGGGCTCGGGGAAGACCCACCGGCTGACCCACGAGCTCGATCGCGCGATCGCGGAGGGGCGCGCGCGGCCCGAGGGCGTGATCGCGGTGACGTTCACGAACCAGGCGGCTGCCGAGCTCGTCGAGCGTGCGCGGAGCCGGCTGCTCGAGAGCGGGCGCGCGCTCGAGGCGCACCGGCTGCTCGCGGCGCGGATCGGTACGGTCAACGGCGTGTGCGGCGCGCTCGTCGGGGACTTCGCGTTCGAGCTCGGGTTGTCCCCCGAGCTGCGCGTGCTCGACGAGGCGGCCGCGGAGCGCGAGTTCCGGCGCGCGCTCGCACGCACGGTCACCACGGAGCGCGCCGACGAGCTCGAGCGGCTCAAGCGACGGTTCGACGACAAGATCGAGTGGAGATACGAGGTCCAGCGCGTGATCGAGGCCGCGCGCGCGAACGGCATCGACGCCGCGGGCCTGCGCCGGTGCGCCGGGACCTCGATCGCCGAGCTCGAGGCGTGCCTCGGGCCGTGCACGACGGACGACCTCGACGCGCGGCTCGCCGAGGCGATCGAGACCGCGCGCGCCGCGATCGACCTCGACGTCGACACGACGCAGGGGACGCGCGATTACGTCGACATGCTCGAGACGGCGACCGAGGCGCTCGCGCGCGGCACGCTCGCGTGGGGCGACTGGGCGAGCCTGGCGAGCAAGGGGCCGCGCAAGAAGTCCGAGGCGGCGGCGCGACCGGTCCAGGCGCTCGCTGCGCGACACGTCGAGCACCCGCGCCTGCGCGCCGAGATGTCGCGGTTCATCGCGCTCGTGTTCGAGCTCGCGGCCGACGGCCTCGGCGCGTACCAGGCGTACAAGCGCGAGCGCGGCGTGATCGACTTCGTCGACCAGGAGGCGCTCGCGCTCGAGCTGCTCCGGCGCGACGACGTCCGCGCCGCGCTCGACGGGCAGATCGACCTGTTCCTCGTCGACGAGTTCCAGGACACGAGCCCGATCCAGCTCGCGCTGTTCCTCGAGCTGGCCCAGCTCGCGCGCGAGGCGATCTGGGTCGGCGATCCGAAGCAGGCGATCTACGGCTTCCGCGGCACGGATCCGGCCCTGATGGATGCGGCCATCGAGTCGCTGACGTCGGTGACCCACGATCCGGACCTCGTCGATCAGGCGACGCGGGCGGTCACGCGCGGCACGCTGGAGACGCTGACGACCTCGTATCGCAGCCGGCCGGCGCTCGTGGCGCTGACGAGCGAGATCTTCGCGCGCGCGTTCGCGCGGCAGGGCATGCCGGAGGAGCGCACGCGCCTCGCGCCGGCGCTCGTCGAGGAGCCGGCCGGCCTCGGCGACCTCGTCGAGCACTGGCCGCTCGCGGGCCGCAGCATGGAGGCGCGTGCCGGCGCGCTCGCCGCCGGGGTGCGCGAGCTGCTCGGCCGCCCGATCGCCGTGCGCGCGCGCGATGGCGCGGTGGGCCGCGCGCGCCCCGGCGACGTCGCGGTGCTGTGCCGCACGAACGCCCAGTGCCAGGCGGTCGCCGACGCGCTCGCCGCGACCGGCATCCCTGCGGTCGTGCCGCGCATGCACGTGCTCGACACGCTCGAAGGGCTCGTCGTGCTCGCCGGCCTCGCGCTGTGGGCCGATCCGGTCGATGATCTCGCGGCGGCCGAGCTCGCACGGCTCGTGACCTACGCCGAGGATCTCGACGCCTTCACGCAGCGGGCGCTCGCGCGTCCCGGCGCGGCGGCGTTCGCCGAAGATCCGGCCGTCGCCGCGGTGCTCGCCGCGCGCGCCTCGCTCGCCGACGTCGGCCCGGTGGCCGCGCTCGAGGCGGTCATCGCGGCGACCGGGCTGCGCCGGCTGTGCGCGGAGTGGGGCGACGCGGCGCAGCGCCTCGGTAACCTCGACGCGCTGCGCGCGCACGCGGTCGCGTACGTCGAGCGCGCACGCGCCGCCGGCGGCGCGCCGACGCTCGTCGGGTTGCTCGCCTACCTCGACGACATCACGCCGCCCGAGGACGACTGGCGCGCGACGCGCACCGACGCGCAGGCGCTGCTCGCGGGAGAGGACGCGGTCACCGTCTCGACCTGGCACCGGGCCAAGGGCCTCGAGTGGCCGGTCACGATCCTGTTCGGCCTCGAGTCGCTGCGCGAGCCGCGCTCCGACGGCGTCCACGTGCTGAGCGAGCGCGTGGCGTTCGACCTCTCCGATCCGCTCGGTGGCCGCTGGATCCGGTACTGGCCGAACCCGTACAAGACCTCGAACCAGCTCGGGGCCGTGCGCGAACGGTTCGAGGCGAGCCCGGCGCACCGGGCGCTCGTCGAGCGCGCGGCGCGCGAGGCGTTACGCGTGCTCTACGTCGGCTGGACGCGCGCGCGCGATCGGCTCGTCTTCGCCGCGCAGCCCGGCAAGCTGACGAGTGGGATCCTGCGTACGCTGGTCGATCTCGATCCGGCGCTCGTCTCCGAGCCACCGACCGACGCGCCCGGGATCCGCCGCGTGACGTGGGCCGACGTCGCCGTCGACGTGCGCGTGATGCCGTGTCTCGCCGACGAGCCGACGGTCACGCCGCCGGTGCCCGGCGAGGTCACGCTCGGCCGCGCTCCGGTGCCCCGCGCGGTCGCGCGCGCGATCCCGTCGGAGGCCGCGCCCGTGCCGTGCACGCTCGGCGAGGTCATCCGGCTCGGCCCTCGGCTCTCGGTGACGGGCCGCCCCGAGATGGAGCACGTCGGTCACGCGGTCCATTCGTTCCTCGCGGCCGATCGCCCGGGGCTCACCGACGCCGACCGAGACGCGATCGCGCGCGAGCTGCTCGCGGGGTTCGGCGTCGCCACCAGCCTCGATCCGAACGAGGTCGTCGCCGCGGCCTCGCGCCTGTGGACGTGGCTCGCGGCGCGGTTCCCGGGCGCGCACGTCCACCGCGAGTGGCCGATCGCGCACCGGACGAGCAGCGGCACCGTGGTCGCGGGAACCGCCGACCTCGTGCTCGTCACCGCGGACGGCCTCGTGGTGATCGATCACAAGACGTTCCCCGGCGGCGACGACCTCGCGCCCGACCGCGCCCGCGGCTACTCGGGCCAGCTCGCCGCGTACGCGCGCGCGCTCGCCGCCGCGTACGGCGCCCCACCACGCTCGACCTGGATCCACTTCCCCGTGCTCGGCTGTCTCGTCGAGGTCGTGGTGACCCCGACGGCGCCGTAACACGGGCGCGCGGTGCGAGGCGGACGTATCCGCGAGCGGACGGTGCGAGCACCAGGCTTGAGCGGGGCAGGGGAGCCCCGTAGGCTGGAGAGCGGCATGGCGGCGCGCGAGCCGAGAGCTGGACGGGACACGCTGCCGGACGACGACGAAGCGAGGGAGCCGGTCGAGCGCCTCCGCGAGCTCCGTCCCACCGTCGATCGCGTCGCGATGGAGGCGGTGCGCGCGCGGGCCGAGCGGGCGCTGTTCGGCGCGGCGGAGCCGGCGCGCCTCGGCCGCTTCGTCTTGCTCGAGCCGATCGCCGGTGGCGGGATGGGGATGGTCTACGCAGCGTACGACGGCAAGCTCGATCGCCGCGTCGCGCTGAAGGTGTTGCACCCGCGGCTCCACGGGGCCGAGCGCGCCCGCGCGCGCTTGACGGCGGAGGCGCGGGTGCTGGCGCGGCTGGATCACCCCAACGTGGTGCCAGTGCACGACGTGATCGAGCTCGACGACCAGATCGTCATCGTGATGGAGCTCGTCGAGGGGCCGACGCTTGCGGAGTGGGAGCGCGCGCAGCCGAGGAGCTGGCGCGAGATCGTCCAGCACTACGTCGCCGCGGGGCGCGGGCTCGAAGCGGCTCACGCGCTCGGCCTGGTCCACCGCGACTTCAAACCCTCGAACGCGATCGTGGGCAACGACGGCCGCGTGCGCGTGCTCGATTTCGGGCTCGCGCGCGCGAGCGACGAGAGGGCGCACGAGCCGCGCGAGGTGCGAGCTGCGTCGCTCGGGATGTCGCTCACCGGGACGGGCGAGGTGGTGGGCACGCTCGGGTACGCGTCGCCAGAGCAGCTCGCCGGAGCGCACGTCGACGCGCTCTCGGATCAGTTCAGCTTCTGCGTCGCGCTCCACCGCGCACTCCACGGGCTGTCGCCGTTCTCCGGGGACGACGCCGCGAGCCGGCTCGCGAGCATCCGCGCCGGCCGGATCTCCCATACCGACCGCCGTCGGGTGCCGGGCTGGCTCGTTCGCGTCGTCGATCGCGGCCTCGCGGCCGAGCCGGCAGCGCGGCATCCGTCGATGCGTGTCTTGCTCGACGAGCTGGAGCGCGATCCGGGAGGCCGGCGGCGGCGCGTGGTGGTCGTCGCCATGTTCGTCGGCGCGACGGCGCTGGCCACGGCAGCGCTCGTGCGCGAGCGCACGCCGGGCGCCGAGGCGAGCTGCGATGGTGGCGTGGCGGATCTCGCTCGTGTGTGGAACCCGTCGCGCCGCGCCTCGATCGTGAGTGCGATCGAGCGCGTTGGCGTGCCCCTCGCAACCGAGCTCGGCGCGCGCGTGACCGCGGGACTCGACCAGTTCCGCGAGCAGTGGACGACGATGCACCGCGACGCCTGCGTGGCGCACCGGCGCGGCGAGCAGTCGGCGTCACTGCTCGATCAGCGGATGCTGTGCTTGCGCGGCCGGCTGGCCGACCTCGAGGCCACGGTCGAGGTGCTGACCCGAGTCGACGGCGAGACGATCGACCGTGCGCTCGAAGCGGTGGCCGAGATGCCCGCGGTACGCGCGTGCGGAGATCTCGAGGCGCTGACCGCCGCCGTTCCTCCACCAGCCGACGACGCGAAGCGCCAGCAGGTCGCCACCGTGCGCGGCCAGCTCAGCCGAGCCGGCGCCCTCGAGCGCGCGGGGCGTGCGCAGGAGGCGCTCGACGAGGCGCGTGCTGCGCGCGCCGCGGCCGTCCCGATCGGGTACCCGCCCCTGATCGCGGAGGCGGCGCTGCTCGAGGGCAAGGTCTTGCTGTTCCGGCGCGAGCTCGCGCAGGCGATCGCGCCGTTGCGTGTCGCCGAGGAGGTCGCGTTCGAGCACGGGATGCTCCCCCTCGCGGTGACCGCGGCCGCCCGGCGGCTCTACGCCGAAGGCTCGACCGGCGCCAGCCTGGAGTCGCTCGTGCGCGAGCTCGCGGTGATCGAGCCGCTCAGCCGCGGTCTGTCCGGACACCACGTCGCACGGCCGCTCCTGCTCAACAACGCGGGTGTCGTGTACATGGCACAGGGCAAGCGCGACGAGGCACGCACGTACTTCGAGCGCGCGCGTGCAGCGCTCGCGGGGGTCGCCGAGCCCGATCTCGAGCTCACGAGCATCGACCGGAACCTCGCGATGGTGACGTCGGACGCGACGGTACGTTCCGAGCTCGCCCGGGCAGCGTGGGAACGGCTGCGCGACGCCCTCGGCCCGCAGCACCTGTCGACGATCGAGGCGCTCTACATGTACGGCCACTACGTGGCAGATCCGGTGGTCTCGCTGCCACTCGTCCGCGAGGCGTGCGACCTGTACGCGTCCTGGCACCCCGACCTGACGGACCTGCGCGCGGACTGCGGCACCTATCAGGCGTTCCTGATGGAGCTGCTCGGAGATGCCGAGGGCGCGGCGCGGACCTATGACGAGGTGGCAGCGCTGGCACGGCACAGCGCGGACCCGACGGCACGTTCCTGGGGGCAGCTCGCGGCGGGACACGCCAGCCTGTATCGCCAGCGGCCGGACGACGCACTCGCGCTCTTCCACGCGGTGATCGACGAGCTGTCCGGTGGGGAGGCCGGCTGGTGGGAATCGCAGCGCGTTGGCTACGCGCGTATCGGCGCGGGCCTCGCGCAGGTAGCACTCGGCCGAACGCGTGAAGGAGCGGAGCAACTCGAGGCAGCCGTTCCCATCCTGATCTCGATGGCTGCGATCAACGAGGATGTGGAGAACCATCAGCGGCTGGCGCTCGTGCGGCTCTCGCTCGCGGAGCTGCTGACATCGCAGCGTGCGACGTCCTCGCGCGGTCGCGAGCTGGCGTCCCAGGGCCGCGCGTATCTCCGCGGGGCGAGCGCCACGCTCGATCCCGAGTGCCATCCATGGCTCTCACTCACCCGGATGAGCCCGCGCCGTCCTCGCGATCAATGCAACACCGGCGGGTGAGCCAGCCGGGTGGGAAACCGTCGCCCATCGTACGGAACGTCCACGCTCTTCCGCACGGAGATGGGCAGGGGCCGGTGCGAGATATGATCCACGGAGATCGTCGCCCAGACCGCACCAGGCGGCGGTGAGCTCGTGAGTCGCGCGCTGAGCACGACACCCGAGATCGAGTCGTACGCCTCACAGGCAGGGAGTCCGATCTGGTTCCGCTGCAGGACCTCAGGGGCGCTGTCTTCGGCCACACGATCTTTGTGGAAGAGCCTGAGGTGAGACAGGCAGGACGCACCGTCTGGGCCCCAGAGGGCCTCGATCGGCCCGAGCCTGTCGCGATCTGGTGCCCCCTCGTACTGCACACCTCTCATCGAGATCCACGCGAGGGGAACGCCCTGCACGGTGTGACTCTCCTCGCCCTTGTATCGGGCGGTGATCATCTTGAGCGTCGCTTCGCGCTCGCCGACGGTGGACGTGTTGCGCATCGGGTCATAGCCGAGCAACCGCAACTTCGAGAACGCGGCGCCCGCACAGCCCAGGCTGATCCAGGCAGGGCCGCTCCGCTCCGGGTCGACCCTGGCCGCCGGCGTGTAGGTCTCACCCTGGATGATCAGCAGGTGATCGGTCGTCTCGTGCCACAGGCCACCCGGACCTTGGGGATCCTGATGACCCACGAGCTGCCACGGCTCCATCCACGACGCCTCGCGCTGCGGGCAGAAGGAGGCGCGACGACCGTCGCGTAGCCAGGTGAATCGATAGGTCGGCAAGGTCTCTCGTTCCGAGCGCTCCTGCTGCCATGTCTCGACCTCCCCGACATGGGTGATCGTGATCTCGATGTCTGGTGAGCGCGAGCTCCTGGTCGGCACGATCCAGAAGCGAGCTCCGCGCAGATCCGTGCAAGCGACCCTCCCTTGCGCATCGACGCCGACGAGAGCGCCCGCTCGCACCGCCAGGTCGACGGCTCTCGAGTTGCCCAGGCAACGAAACGAGCCCCGCTTGTAGCGGGTTCCGTTCTCGTCGGGCAGGCCCTGCAGATTGAGCTTCTCGATGAAATAGGAGGCAGAGAGCTCCGGGGTGTTCGAGCCGCAGCCCTGGACCGGACACTTCGTCGGGGCTGCCGTCGCGGTCGCGCCCACGAGCAGTGCGAGCGCGACGACGCCGCCGGTGGCGAGGGTGGTGCAAGCGAGCGAGCGTGATCCCATCGTCATGCTCCGGTAGTGTCCTCAGGCCCCCTCCTGTTCCGGAGCCCCGGAGAGCTCTCCGCTGCCGCGGGGGCGCAGCGATCGCGCCCAGACGTCGAAGTCAGCGTCCTCGTGCGTCTCCGGTCGCGGTGCGGTGCGCTCGAGGCGTTCGCGAAGTGCCTGGCGCGCGCGGAACAGGCGGCTGCGGGTCGTGGCTTCCTCGACGTCGAACACCTCGGCGAGCTGGCTGCGCTCGAGGCCTTCCCAGTAGTGCAGCTCGAGCAGGAGCTGTTGCTCGACGGGGAGCTCGCGCAGGGCCTGGAGGAGACGCGCCTGATCCTGGCGGCGTGCGATCCGGGTGCCGACGCTCGTGCTGAGCGAGGCGACCGAGATCTCGTCGACGTCGAGCGTCGGCCGCACGCGCTTCCAGTAGCCGTAGAGCGTGTAGCGCGCGATCGCGAACAGGTACGTGCGGAAGCTGCTCTGGCGACGAAACGTCGCGCGCTGGGTCACGCACGCCAGGAGCGTCTCCTGGACCAGCTCGTCGATCTCGACGTCCACCTTGCTCGAGAAGAAGCGATACAGCGACTCGAAGTGGCGCTTGAACAGCTCGTTTCCTGCCGCCCTGTCGCCAGCGCACCACCGGTCTAGCAATACCAGATCCTCCGCCACGTCCGTCCCAGGGTATCGCGCCGCTCCCCACGAAAAAAGTCCGGAACACCCCGCGTGGTCTCTCCACTACCGCGGCGTGAACAGGTCAACCTGCTGGACACTCCTACTCTTCATCTCGGGTATCACGTCGACGGTGGCGCTCGCGCAGCCGTCACCGCGGCCATCTCGGCCCGTAGCGCCGCTGTCCTCGCAGCCCGTCGCGGTCGCGCCGGGACTCTCGCGCGTGACGGCGATCCCGAAGCGGGCCGCGGCGAGCCTGACCGTTCCACGCGGCGGCAAGGCCACGTTCGATGCGCGGACGAAGCGCGCTGGCGTGTTTCGCGTCCAGGTCACGGCGCCCGGCGATCTCGTCGAGCTGGGCATCCTCGCGGGCGGCACCGACGCGCAGCTCGCGCAGGTCGTCGCGGCGGCGGGGCGCTCCGACCAGGAGCTCGCGACGGCGCTAGCTCCCTTCTTGCCACCGAACGGCAGGTCGAGCGTCACCCCGACGGCGCGATACGTGCAGCTCGTCAAGCGCACGCTGGCAAGCATCCGCGCGAGGCAGCCGGTGGGGCTCACGGTGGTGAAGCTCCGCAAGCTCGACGTAGGAGAGCGCGGGCGCGCCGCGCTCCGCGGCGCCGACCTGATCGAGATCGAGGAGGTCACGCTGGGGCGCGACAGCCACGTCGAGCTCGCCGGCCCGATGACGATCGTCCGGGTGACGCGGTCGATGAACCTCGCGGCCCACGCGGCCGTGTCGAGCACGTCGTGCACGTGTCTGGCCACGTTCGATGTCTCGGGCACGGCGGGCGTCGCGGGGGCTGTGGGCGCCGCAGGCGCGAAGGGGACGAGCGGAGGCGCGGGAACGAAGGCGAGCTGCGGCTACTTCGACGACACGTGCGCGACGCGTGGAGGTACCGGCGGCGTGGGCGGCGGAGGCCAGGAGGGCGGGGCCGGTAGCCGGGGAGGTGATGCGTCGAACCTCGTGCTGGACCTGCGCGCACTGACGGCCGCACCGAGCGGGTTGTGCGTCGTCGCGCGCGGCGGAACCGGCGGTGCGGGTGGCCGCGGTGGAGCGGGAGGTCAGGGCGGAGCCGGAGGGCTGGGCGGCGACGGCGGGGGCTGCGAGTACGGCGCCCGGGGTGGCGATGGAGGTCGCGGGGGACGTGGAGGCAACGGCGGCGCCGGAGGTGACGGCGGCGATGGCGGCGAGGTCGCGTTGTTTCTCTCCTCGATGCCCGCGTGCGTCCAGGTCAGTCACGCAGCCGGCGCGCCCGGTGCAGGCGGTCCACCCGGCACCGGGGGTGTGGGTGGCTCTCCGGGCGCGGCTGGCAAGACCAGCGGCAGCTTCAGCGCGGACCGGAGCTGCTCGAAGGCGCCAGCCGCAGCGCGCGTCGGGCCCAACGGCTCACCGGGTGACGTGGGCCGTCCGGGCGAGCCGGGCAAGCCAGGGGTCCTGCACGTCCTGACCGAGTGAACGGCGCGCGACGAGCTCTCGCGCCGCGCGACTTGTCACCCGCGTTGGCTCTCGCACGCGCTCGGTCTTCACGCACGCGCCTCGCGCTCGAGGCGGCGACATCAGGAGGTCTGATCATGTTCTCGTTTCGATATCTACTGCTCGGGTCGAGTCTCGTTCTGTGGTCTTGTTTCGGCGAGGTCGCCGTAGATGAAGTCCCGCCGGAGACCACGATCTCCTCTGCGCCTCCATCGATCGACAACCACGCCACGCCCACGTTCGAGTTCTCGGCCGACGAGGACGACGCGACGTTTCACTGCACGATCGATGGCGTCGCGGCCGGATGTAGCTCGCCATACATGGTGGCGCTGACCGACGGTGCGCACACGTTCACTGTCTTCGCGGTCGATCGAGCGGGCAATCAGGACACCTCGCCCGCGGTCCACGCATGGACCATCGACACGGTCGCGCCCGACACCACGATCACGGAGGCCCCACCGTCGCTCGACAACGGGGCGTCCGCTTCGTTCGCGTTCCGTGCGAGCGAGCAGCCCGCCATGTTCGAGTGCTCTCTCGACGGTGGGCCGTTCGCCCCGTGCACGAGCCCGAAAACGGTCCACCTGGACATCATCGGAGAGCATCGCTTCTCGGTCCGTGCGGTCGACGCGGCGGGTAACACCGACGAGTCTCCGGCGCGGCACGTCTGGGAGCTCGACACCTCGACGCCCGACACGGTGATCGACGCCGCGCCCGCGGGCGCGGTCGCTTCGCAGAGCGCGACGATCACGTTCTCGTCACCGAACGCCGGATCGGGCGCGAGCTACGAGTGCCGACTCGACGGCGGGACGTTTTCCCCTTGCACGTCGCCGCAGAGCTTGTCGAACCTCGCGGAGGGCGCGCACACGTTCGAGGTCCGGGCGCGCAACGGCGCGGGGACGTACGATCCGACGCCGGCGACGCGCACGTGGACCGTGGACACCATCGCGCCGGTCGTCACGTTCACGGCGGGCCCCCTCGAGAATGCGACGAGCGGTCCCCGCGTGACCTTCACGTACTCGGCGAACGAAGCGGTCTCGTTCACGTGTGCGGTCGATCAGGGACCTCACCAGGGGTGTACCGGAACGTCGAGCTTCAACGTCGGGGCCGGCGCCCGTGCGTTCCACGTCCGGGCGACCGATGCTGCCGGCAACGTCGCGACGATCGTTCGCCACTGGACCGTCGTCTGCACGCCGTTCCCGGGTGGGGCGGGAGGACGCGGGCTGGTCCGTTTCGAGGAGGTTCTACTGGACTCGTACGGTAACCCGAGAGGGTATTTCGACTCGATCAACGGTAGAGAGCTGGAGTATCTGGTCGCGCCCAGCACAGCCAGCGGTCGGTTCGGCAAGGGCATCCAGCTGACGGGGACGACTCGTCGGTGGGACGGTCTCGTCGGCTCGGTTGGCGATCACTCGCTCGCGATGTGGGTGCGCGTGACCATGGTCCCCTCGCTCGAGACCGAGCTGTGGGACGGTGGCTATATCAAGCTCTCCTACGAGGGGTTCGATGCAGGAGCTCGCTTCGTGTACGAGCTCCGCGCTGGAAGTGCCGTCCAGCGGTTGAGCTCGCCCGCGGTGTCCTTGGGTGAGTGGCACCATGTCGTCGCGACGAACGCCAGCGGGGCGATGACGATCTGGATCGATGGGGTGCCCTCGACCGGAGTCACGGCACCCGCCCAGCTGTTCTCGATCACCAACCCCCGGGTGGGAGGCGTCGCGGGCACGGACCTCGACGAGATCTACGTCGCGAGCCAAGCCATGTCCGAGGAGGTCGTCCTCGCGAACTACTGTCCTGCGAGCTGACGCATCCGCGCGGGCAACCCTCACGGCGGGGGAGGAGACCAAGCGTCCGTCAACGCGCGGGCGCGCCGGAGCACGGCGCCGGCCCGCTTGCCCGCATCTCGACGATGCGAAGGAGACGTCATGCCTGGATGGAAATGGAGCAGTTGCCTCGCGGGAGCCCTGGTGCTCGCCGCCTGCGATCACGGTGCGCCGCCGTCGATCGCGAACCTCACGGCGAGCCCCCTGACGGTGCCGGTCGGGACCGCGACGACGATCTCGGGGCAGCTGAGCTTCGTCGACGAAGACGGGGACATCGACCAGTTCGCGATCAGCGTCGTGCTGCCGGGTGGCGCGCGCCAGGACATCCCGCCCCAGGATGCGCAGGGCGTCGACGGGCTGACCGCGGGCACGCTCGCGTGGGCGTTGATCCTGACGCCGCCCACGCCGGGGAGCTACGAGCTCGAGGTCTCGCTCGTCGACGTGGAGGGCAACGCGTCCAACGTGCTGACGACGATGGTCACCGCCGAGTGATCTCCTCCCGGGTGAGCTCTGCGCCCCGGCGCGCGGTCTCAGACCGCCGTGCTACGGGTGAGGCATGTCGGCGTCCACCGATCCGCTGGTGATCCTGCGCGAGGTGTTCGGCCACGCCCGGTTTCGCGGCGGCCAGGAGCAGGCGATCGGCGCCGTGCTCGGCCACCGCGACGCGGTCGTGCTGCTGCCGACCGGGGCGGGGAAGTCGTCGTGTTACCAGGTGCCGGCAGTGGCGCTGTCGCGAGGAGGGCAGGGCACGACGATCGTGATCTCGCCGCTGATCGCGCTGATGGTCGATCAGGTGGCGGGGCTCGTCGGGCGGGGGATCGCCGCGGCGGCGCTCCACAGCCACCAGGAGGACGACGAGCAGCGCGAGGTGATCCGGCGGCTGCTCGCGGGCGAGCTGGCGGTGCTGTACGTGTCGCCCGAGCGCGCGGTCACGCCGAGCTTCAAGCCGCTCGTCGAGCGGGCCCCGATCGCGATGCTCGCGATCGACGAGGCCCACTGCGTGAGTCAGTGGGGCCACGACTTCCGGCCCGAGTACCTGCGCCTCCGCGAGCTGCGCGACGTGCTGTGCGCGCAGGCGTCGCGCCGCAGGACGCCACCGACGATCGCGCTGACGGCGACCGCGACGCCGCAGGTGATGGACGAGATCGTCGAGTCGCTCGGGCTCGCGGCGCCGGCGATCGTGCGCGGGGACTTCCGCCGCCCGAACCTCGCGTTCGAGGTCCAGCACCACACGAGCGACGACGACAAGCTCGACGCGACGATCGCGGCGCTCGAGCGCGCGGGGCTTCGCGGCGCGGGCAACGTCGGGCGCGGCATCGTGTACTGCAGCACGCGCAAGAAGACCGAGAGCGTCGCGGAGCGGTTGCGCGACGCCGGGTTCGCGGTGGGCTACTACCACGCGGGGCGCACGGCGCTCGCCCGCGACCGAGCCCAGCGTGGGTTCTCGTCGAGCAAGACGCGCGTGCTGGTCGCGACGAGCGCGTTCGGCATGGGGATCGATCATCCCGACGTGCGCGTGATCGTGCACTTCCAGGCGCCGGGCAGCCTCGAGGCGTACTACCAGGAGGCGGGCCGCGCGGGGCGCGACGGGCTGCCGGGGCGCTGCGTGCTCCTGTTCGCGCGCGGCGATCTCGTGACGCAGCGCCGGCTCGCCGAGCACGGCGGCGGAGGTGGTGCGGTCGCGCAGCGGCGAAGCGAGGCGCTCGCGTCGATCGAGCGCTACGCCCAGGCCACGGCGTGCCGCCAGCGGCTGCTGTGCGCGCACTTCACCGGGACCTCCGAGCATCCGGCGTGCGGGCAGTGCGACGTGTGCCTCGATCCCGACGCGGTCGAGGCGCAGCGCCTCGAGGCGAACGAGCGGCGCGCGTCGCGGGGCGCGCGGGTGTCCGCGGTCGAGGCGCTCCCCGCGCCCGCGCAGCAGGTCATCCTCGACGCCGTGGCCTCGCTGCGCCGGCCGCTCGGCGCGACGAACCTCGTGAAGATGCTGCGCGGGAGCCGGTGCAAGGCGATGCAGGCGCACGGCCTCCTGCACCTGCCGCTGCACGGCGCGCTCGCCGACGCGAGCGAGGCGCAGATCGCGGCGACGATCGAGCACTTGATCGCCGAGCGTCGCCTCGTGCGTCAGGGACGCAAGTACCCGACGGTGGCGCTGCCGCAGCGCCGGGTCGTCGAGCGCCGCGAGAACCGGCCCGCGCCTGCACCCGCGCGCCCGGGCCCGGGCGCCTCCGCGAAGGCGGCGCGCCGGCGCGGGCTCGTGAAGACCTCGCGCATGACGATCGCGCTCGAGACCTACCGCCAGAAGATGGCGCGCGAGCTCGCGTGGAAGGCGTACATGGTGTTCCAGCGCCAGGTCATCGTGGCGCTCGATCGCCAGCGCCCGACGACGATGGAGGCGCTCGCCGCGATCCCCGGGCTCGGCCCGGCGAAGCTGGCGCGGTTCGGCGAGGACCTGCTCGAGCTGGTCCGTCGCCACACGCCGTGAGCCGACCGGCGGCTACCAGATCCGGACGCGCTTGTCGGGCGACAGGAACAGCGCGTCCTGGTTCTTGGGCTTGAACGCCTCGTACCAGGCGTCGAGGTTCCGCACGACGGCGGTGCGGAACTCCGACGGGCTGTGCGGATCGGTGACGAGGCGGTTGGCGAGCTCCTGCTCGCGGTACGAGCGGCGCCACACCTGCGCCCAGCCGAGGAAGAAGCGCTGGTCGCCGGTGTAGCCGTCGACGACGGCGTCCGGCTTGCCGCCGAGCGCGAGCTGGTAGGCCTGGTACGCCACCGTGAGGCCGCCGACGTCACCGATGTTCTCGCCGAGCGTGAGCCGGCCGTTCACCTTGATGCCGGGCAGCGGCTCGAAGGCCGAGTACTGATCGGCCAGCACGTCG
>Ga0164243_10005366_pt1 | contig 19585 bp, 15 predicted proteins | sample OricompcompostOP_FD_108781 | JGI IMG/M metagenome (GOLD analysis project Ga0164243, IMG submission 108781) | Organic Plus compost microbial communities from Emeryville, California, USA - Original compost - Organic plus compost (OP) | ecosystem: Engineered > Solid waste > Mixed feedstock >... | reverse complement strand
TTCCGCGCGGCCTTCGGCATGCCGGTCTATGCCTTCCTGCAACAAGCGCGGCTATCACGCGCGCGGCTTCTGCTCGCAGCCGGTGGCATGTCCGTTACGGAAGTCTCGCTAGCCGTTGGCTACACCAACCCAAGTCACTTCGCCTATCTCTATCGCCGGACATTCGGCGCGCCTCCTTCGAGCGCACTCGGCTCCTAGCCCACATCGCCCGTTCGATCTGCAGAAAGAAGAAGCGCAGCTTGCCGTTACAAACTATACTGCGCTCGTCAATAAATGGCTGGATCTTCGAGAGCCGGGCGGGAGGGACCTCACATGCCAAAGTCGGAGCAACCTCTGCTGAAGAGTCTTGGAGGCGTTGTCACCCTTTGTCTCGCCGCAATCCTGCTTGCGCTCGCCATGCTCCGTTGGCGCGAGAATGGTTGGCCCTCGCTTGTCTGGCTTGCAGCGATGCTGGCCACTTTTGCGATCCGCACACCACACTCACTGAAAAACCGCGCCAATACCATCGTTGACGGTCGACGCGGAGCCATCGAGCTCATGCTCCTCCTTGGCATGTTCCTGACGATGATGGTTCTACCGCTGCTCCAGTTGGCGACGGGCGTATTCGACTTCGCGAGCTACACGCTTCCAACCTGGGCGGCGGCAATCGGCGCCGCGCTCCAGGTTCCCTATCTGTGGCTGTTCTGGCGAAGCCACGCTGATCTCGGGCGCAACTGGAGTCCCGGCCTTGAGGTGCGCGAGAGCCATAGCCTCGTCACGTCTGGTGTCTATGCGCACATTCGCCATCCGATGTACGCGGCGATCTGGATCTCGGCGCTTTCCCAGCCGCTGCTCATCCACAACTGGATCGCCGGCATTCTCGTCATTCCTGCCTTTGCCGCGATGTGGTTCCTTCGTGTGCCCAACGAGGAAGCGATGATGCGCGCAACCTTCGGCGAAGCCTATGATGCCTACTGCACGAAGACCGCGCGCCTCATTCCCCTACCCCACCGCTCGGCCTAGCGTCCGCTGCTCAATGCGGCTCAAAAGCGGTAATTGATGCCGAGCCTGAGCGTATGCAGGTCGACGTCGTTCGAAGCCTTGCGGCCGGTGACGATACCTGAGGTGTCCTCGTACGTTTCCCGGATGGTTGTCGACGTCCCGCCTGGACACGGCGGCGGAGATGTTGGCCTGCATGTGATAGTGTTTGTGCCACCGAACAGCGCGCCAGCGCGAGCATCCGGAAACAGGAAGTTCTCGGCTCCAAAGCCGGCATAGAGATAGTCTGCCTTCAGGGACCAGTGCCCGTCGATGGCATATTCCGCGCCGCCGCCGACCGTGCCGCCTATGTGCACCGCTGAATCGCTTTCGGTGAATTCGTAAGCCGTCTGGCTGTTGGTCACGTTCGTTGCGGCGTACTGCGCGCGAGAGTCCGTCTCCTTCAGGAAGGCTAGGCCGCCGGTTCCATAAACGAAAAGCTTATTGAACGCATAGCCGATCCTGCCACGCAATGTAGCCAGCCAATCGAAACCGTAGTCGACCCTCGCCTCGAGCTGGTCGCGATCTGCAAGCGTCGCGCTCTCGGTTGCGATGAGTTCATTGTGATCCCTCATCCTAGTCCAGGCAAAATCACCCTCGACGCCGAACACCCAATTGCTCGCCGTCTGATAGTTGAAGCCGATCTGCCCGCCATAGAGGAGGTCGCTAAGGCCTTGGTCGGCGGATTCGCGTTCCGGCGTGCCCTGGGTGCTACCGTTGGCGGTCGCCGTCACCCCCTCGATGCTGCCGAAGCCGTGCCCCATGTGTGCGCCGGCGTAAACTCCTGTCCAGCGCACCGCCGTTGAGTTCGCGTCCGCGGCCTCGCCATCAAGCGCGAAATTCGGCCAAAGATCAGGGATTGGCTCGTTACCCCCGGTCTTTGCGGTGAGCCCCACGCGGATCGTCCGTCCAGGCGCGGGGAGATCGGTATTTGCGAGCGCATCGACATAGTAGCGGTCGAGCAGGTTCTCGGCGCTTACGTCGAACGTGACGCTGTCGTTGAGCTTATACTGCGCGAAGGCATCCACCAGCATGTAGGGATTCCACACCTTCGTCATCATGCCGAGCGTGTTGGAGTAGGCGTCCGATACGACGCTGCCGGCGCGATCGCCCACGTAGGTAACCCGCGTCCCGAGCGTTAGCTTCTCATCGAGGAATCGGCCGCCAACCGTGGCGGAAGCCATGAACCGCGGTGGGATGTGGTTGGCGATATAGTCGCTCTGCAGCGCATAGTCGACGCAATTGCCGGGCCTCGGACACAGATCGATATCGGTGTAGTAATTGAGGGCGACGTCCGAGAAGAAGGTCCCGGCGTCATATCCGCCCGAGAGCTCCAACCCCTTCATCTCCACCTTGTCGTAGTTGAAGAGACTGAGGACGAAGCTGCTGGAAGCTTGGCGCCCAATGTAGTCCTCCGTCGTGTTGTCGAAGTAAGCGAGCTTTAGGCGTGCTTTGTCTCCAGGAAGCACCAGATCCTGGTTCAGGATGTTGGTGCCGAACTCCCAGTTCTTTGCAGTCTCGTGCTTCAAATCCGGATTGAATACCAAGGCCGAGCTCGTGTAGGTCGACTCGCGCAGGCTCGGTGGCCGAATTCCCGCCGTGTATTTCGCGAAGATCTGCCAACCGTCCAGCGGCGTTATAGTCACGCCAACGTGCGGACTGAAGCCATCGCCGTTGTAGTCGGCATAGGGTGCATAGCCGTCTCTCGCGTACGTCCACACCGGCGTCGTGCGGTTGTGAGTGCTGTAAGTCAGGTATTCGACACCGCCATCGATCGCCAGCCAAGACACGGGCTTCAACTCGCCGTTGATGAACGCGCTCGCGATCTGCCGCGTGCCGTCGACCGGAATGATCAAGTTGGTTCCCTCCTCCGCCTTTTCGCGTTCACTGCCGTCCTGGCGTTGGATAGAGCCGCCGTAGCTCAGCGCGAATGGCATGGAGGCGACGTCGAACCTCGACGTGTTTGACAGCTCGAGGCCGTAGTCCTTCGTTTGCGTATAGATGGCGTATGCATCCGAGTAGAGGGCATAGAACGAATCCTCGTCGGTATTCGTCATCCACGCGTTGCCTTTGAAATCGATCAGATCGTTGTCGGCGGGCTTCCAGCCATAGCGCGCAGTCAACGCATCGACCGCAATGCCGCTAAGTGGTATCTGCCGGCCGATGCTATCGTTGATCGCACCGACGATCGTCGGCGTTACCTCGCCAAAGTTGTTCTCATAACGCATGTAGCCAAGCTGCAGCTTCTGGTCCTCGGCAATCCGCATCGTGCTCTTGAGCAGCAGCGAGGTGACATCCTCCGATGTGTTGAACACCTCCTCGCCGTAACCCGTCGCAGAAAGGTTCTCTTCCCGTTTAAAGCGGGCATCCGTATAGGTGCGATCGCCATGCGTACCGGCGAAATAGTTGCCCGACTTGCGCCGGACGTACGCGGCGACCACATCGACATTCTCGCCCGATGAGGCGAACGCGATACTGCCCGACTTTGCACCAAAGAGGCCATCATCGGTGCGCAGCACTGAGCTGCCGATCTGCGGCTCGATCGAGTTCGAGGAGAGGCTTCCTTTGATGCGCACGCCATAGCTGTCGCCAGCCTTCAGGATGTCATCGACTTTCAAGGTCTCCATGGCGACCGTGCCGCCGATGGCACCGGCGGCTCCTCCGTCTGGCCCCTTAGTGATCGTAACGCCGCTGATGAGGTCGGGATCGACGTAGCTACGGTTATCGACGCCGGCGTATCCGCGATACGTCGAGGTCGATTGCTGCGCGCCATCGATGGTGACCGCTACGCGGTTCATGCCCTGCAGACCACGAATGTTGACATCCACGGCCGCACCATTGGGGTTCATGCCCGAGATGACGCCAGGCGTGCCTTTGAAGATGTCTCCTGCCGTCTTGCCGGGGAAGCGGGCCATCTGCTCAGCCGAGATGGCGTTCACCGAACCTGGCGTCTGATACGGCACGTCGCCGACTGCCGTGCCGCCACCCGAGACGTCGATGGTGTCGAGAGCGATCGCGCCCTCGACCGACGCACCCGCATTGTTTGCACTTGGATCGAAGATGCGTGCAGTGCCACCGCTGATGGTGTAGCTCAGGCCCGTGCCGGCGAGCATTTGCTGCAACGCGCTATCCGCACTATGGGCGCCGGACACGCCGGGCGAGACTGCCTTCTGCGGAACGCTGCCATCCGCAAGGACGCTGATGCCCGTGACGCGCTGAAATGCGATCATGGCCGACACGAGAGACTGACGCGGAATATTGAAAGTGAACGCAGCCATCACGCTTTGAACCGAGGTCCCTGTGGCTGCCTGGGCCAACACTCTCCCGCTCATGGGAGCACTCGCGGCCACGATTGCCGTCGAGGCGAGAAGCAGCCTCTTCCAACGCCGGTCGCAAACAGTACTATGCGCATCGCACATCACTTGCCGGTACGCTGGCATTACTCACACTCCTGAACGCTCACTCAAACTCTGACGCAACGGGCGTCCTAATAGGAGGACAAGCGAGAAAGCGGGATTCCTGCGCGCGGCAGAAAATTTCTATGCGGGTATGGCGAGCGTCAGCCAGGGCGTAATCGAGATCAGGCGCACCGGAAGGATGTCGCTCAGCCTATCGATCACCTCATCGAGGCGAGCAATCTCGGCGATCACGGTGACTGGCCGGCGCGCAAGGTCTTCTCCGACGACCATCAAACGGCCGCGGCGCCAGCGGTTGATTGTCGCCGCCACCTCGCCGAATGGTGCGTGCGTGAATATCAGTCGGCCATCACGCCACGCCAGATCCGCGGCGCTATCTGTGGCCTCTGGCGTACTGATGCTAGTGCCATCGAATATCGATCGGCTGCCGGCTCCGATCTGTGCAGACCTTAGCCCTGCACTGAAACGGACGACATGCTCCGTAACGATGACGCGTACGTTGTTTGCGTAGCGCGACACAGAGAAGGCGGTTCCAAGCGCCGCAGTCGTAGTGCCTGCCGATTCGACAAGAAACGGATGGTCTGCCGATGCAGCCACACTAAAAAAGGCTTCGCCTTCCAGAAGAATGACACGGCGAACCCTAGGCTCAAACGCTAGCGCAATACCGCTTTGCGCAGCGAGATCGACCACCGAGCCATCGGCGAGAGTGACGCTGCGTCGTTCGCCTGTTGCCGTCTCATAGTCGGCCTTCGGGGCATTCTCCAGATAGCGCCAGCCAAATGCGCCGGCGGCAACGGCAGCGGCTCCGATCCCGAACTGACGGCGGGTCTTCTGCTTCTTTGCAACTAGAGCCGTTCCATGCTTTTTCAGAACGGGCAACTCAGCGGCGCCATTCCAAAGGCGTTGAATATCCTCATAAGCTTGCCGGTGCCGGGGATCGGCAGCAAGCCAGGCGCCGAACCCATCGCGGTATCGGCGCGATGGCTTGCCGTCATTGAGCTTGGCGAACCAGGCTGCAGCCTCCTCGACTATCCGAACATGCTCGCGCTGTGCCTCGTTCTCGTCAGGCGCCTTTGCCATGCCTATGCGGTCCCCACGGCCTGTAGAGAGGTCGCGTGCTCTCATAGTCAAGACAATCGGAAGCGGCAGATTCCCCAATCGGCCCGAAAAGAAAATCCTCAGCCCGGTCTCTGATCCAGCCGCAACTTCAGACGCACGAGAATACGGGTCATGTGACCAAATGCGGTATTGGGCGCTATCCCAAGCGTGCGGCCTATGTCAGCAAATGTCCTGCCCTCGATGCGAGAGAGCACGAGGATCTGCCGCTGGATCGGCGTTAGCTCTGCAAAGACGGCCTGAAGAATGTTGAACTCCTGGCGAGAGATCACGACGGTTTCAGGCGACGGTGTCTCGTCTGGAACCGCCAGCAGCGCAGCTTCCTGATCTTCCGCGAATGCAAGGATGCGCTCCCAGCGATCATGATTGATCGCCAAATTGCGTGCAGTCCGGAAGAGATAGGCAGAAGGATTGTCGACCGTTGCAGCAGGCGGCGCAGCGATCAGGCGCGCGAATGCATCCTGAGTGATGTCGGCTGCCAGGTCCATCGACGCGCCGCGCCGCCGGAGATAGCTCGCGATATCCTTTGCGTGTGCCTTGAACAGATTGTGAAAGTCCCAAGACAACGCCACCATCTCCCCAGCGGGTGTCCCACATCCCCGTCCGATTTTCTGGTAGCTCGCCGTAGAAAACCGCGCAATCGCAATAGGCTAGAACAAATCCAGCCGCGCATCTCGGACGACCGATAAAACTATACTTCAGCAATCATGTTTTATGTTGTCTTCGTTGGACTTAGTGATCCTCGGCCCGTCGGATGTCCGCCAGCCATGAGCTCTACGATTGCTTCTCGTGTGTTGCGGGCTCGCAACGCGCTCCGCGGTAGCGACCGGGCGAACTCGTGTCTATGGATTGCCATTTCGCACACCCTGCGGACCGATCTGCACCAGCCCGGCAGCGAGTGCCAGCCAGACAAGATGGGCATCGCTGCGGGCGCCGATCTTCGCCTTTATCGCATAGTGATGATTGCGGACCGTTTTCTGGCTGAGATTGAGGAGCGGTGCGATCTCATCGCTGGTCAGGCCAGTCGCCAGCAAGCGCAGGATCTCGGTCTCGCGCGGCGTGAGGTTCTCGGTCAGATACTGACCGCCCGTGAGCCGATCGGCAGCAAGGGCTTGCGCAACGTCCTCGCTCAAGAATGTTCCCCCGCGCACCACGGCGGCGACAGCACTGGTCAATTGCGCAGGGTCGCTGCTCTTCGTCACGTAGCCCGCCGCCCCAGCCTCGAAGGCCTTGAGGGCGAACGCGGCCCCTTCGTGCATGGAGAAGATCAAGAGCCGGGCGTCCTTGTCCCACTCGCGGATCCGCCGCACCGCCTCGATACCGCCGACGCCCGGCAGCCCAAGGTCCATGATGACAATCGAGGGCCTGTGCTTCTTGTAAAGCGTGTAGGCGTCTTGCGCGTTGTCCGTCTCGGCGCAGACACGAAACTCTGCATGCATCTCCAGCAACCGACGATACCCCTCGCGCACGACAGGGTGATCATCGACGAGCAGGATCGAGACACTCATACAGGCGCCGCAGCAGCGTCGAGCGGGATGACGGCGGCAACGCGCATGCCTGTCCTGAGCTGAGAGAGGGTGAGCGACCCACCATAGGGCTCCAGCCGCTCCCTGATGCCGAGGATCCCATATCCGGTGTCCGGCTCGGCGATGGCAAAATCGCCAGCGCCATCGTCCTCGATCGTGAGCTCTATCACGTCCGCATCTCCTTGCGAGCGTTCGAGCCTCAGAAGCACCTCGGATGGGCTGCCGTGCTTGACGGCATTGGTGATGCACTCCTGTGCGATCCGATAGACGTCCGTTGCGACGTGCGTTGGCAGGCTGGCGAGCTGCCCCGTGAACTCCAGGCGGAAGACGGTGCCCAGCCGTGCCTGATCGGTATGCTCGCTGACAAGCTGGCGCAGGCTGGCCTCGAGGCCGATCTCCTCGATGTTCTGCGAGCGCAGACGCTTCAGAGTACCGCGCAACGACAGCATCATGCGCTTCTGCACTTGCGCAATTCGTGCCGCATCCATGGCAATCTCCGGCGCGTTCTCCCGCGCGCGTTGCTCGATGATGGCGGCAAGAGCAGCCGTCGCTGTCAGGCACTGGCCGAACTCATCGTGCAGATCGCGAGCGATAGCGCGCCGCTCGTCCTCCTGCACCTGGAAGAGCCGCGCCATCAACGCCTGACGCGTGGCGCGTGTCGTTGCAAGGTTCTCCGCCAACTGGTTCACAGCGTCAGCTATGTGATCAAACTCGTCAGTATGGAACCTCGGCAAACGCCAGGCGAGGTTGCCGCGTTGAAGCTGGCGCAATCCTTCAATGATGGCGCGCGCCGGTAGAAGCGAATAGCCAATCATCAGCGTCGCGAGGACAGCGATGCTGCCCGCCATGGCGAGCGCGATGCCGAGCAGCGCCGATAGGCGTTGCCAGGCAAGCCGCAACGCCGCCTCGGGCTGTGCCGTTGTGGTGATCGAGCCGGCAGATCGATCGCGCACCGTCAGCGCCCGCTCTACCGGCGCATGAGCGCCAAGGACGAGCGAGTACACGCTGACGAACCACGCCGGCGGCGCTTCACCCACCGCTTCCACTTGGCTGCACAGCGTGCTGGGGTCGGTCTTCGGCGGCATGAGCTTCACGCAGATGCCCGGCGAAATGATTGTCTGCGTCGCCAGCGACTGCCACTCCGGCAACGGCATGATCCCCGTCTTCATCATACCGCCACGCCAGAGAAGCCGTTGCCAGAACAGCGCTTCGAGGTGCTGTCCAACGCGGGCGGCGGTGGCGCTGACCGAAGCATCGATGGAGCGGTGGGTGTCGACGGCGATCCAGGCAACAGCCACAGCAAGGCAAAGCGCGACCACACCGCACAAGCGCAGAATGAGACGCATCAGCAGATGCATGGGCTGCTCCTCTTTTGCGCTCAGATTGGCCGTTGGGAGAGGCGAAAGGCAAGGCCCAGGTTCGAGAAGCGGGCAAAATGCCCGGTGCCGCGGGTCACCATGCCCTTAGCGATCCAGCAGCGCGAGCCCATTCTAGCGGCCGCATCAGATGGGGCTTGGCCATGCAATCACGACTGCCGGCGTACGTTAAGCTCTGGTTCGCCACCGACGCGCTCCTGGCGCTCTTCCCGCCGCTGCATTGGGCGGCTCGCGGACCAGATCCAGTATGGGGCGCGCCGCTGGCGCTTCTCTACGTCTTCGGCACCAGCACCTTTATCGCGCTAAGCGTTGTGACCGCTTACTTCGTCACGCGACGTCCGTGACCGCCATGGAACTCCTCACCACCTACGGCGCGCTCGCTGTCTTCTTCGCCATCGTCGTCACCATCCTGCAATATTCGTACGTGGCAGATCGCGACTTCAGCGACTTCACCGTCGCCGGCCGCTCGTTTGGCGGCTTCTATCAGGCGATGGCATTCCTCAACACGGGACTTCCGGGCTTCGTGTATCTTGGCGCCTTCGGCTTCATCGTGCGCGAGGGTGTGCTGGGCATAGGCATGGCGACGCTGCTGGCGTCCATCGTCATGTACCTCATGGCCGACCGTGTCTGGACCTGGGGCGCAAAATACGACCTGCGCACTCAGCCCGACCTCATGGCGCTGCGCTTTGACAGCCGGACTGTGCGTGTCGTCGCCGCCCTGCTCGGCATCTTCGGCCTGATGCCGTGGATGGTGCTTGGGATGCAGGCGCTTGGCGCCGTCTTCTATGCTCTGGCCCTAGGTCATCTCTCGTTCACGGCTTCGGTCATGCTGGGCGTGATGGTCATGGCCCCGCGGCAATTCTGGACCATCCGCATGGGCATGCGCGGCATCATCATCTCCGATGTCTTCCAAGGCATCGTCGCCTATTTCGTCGGAAGCGCGCTGATCATCGGGCTCATCGTCTGGCTCTACGCCAATGGAGCATCTCTCGATGCGTTGCCGCCGCAGAAATTCGAGCTTCCAGGCCCGGAGTCTCCGGTGCCGCTCCTGTTCTTCTCGCTGACTCTGCTGCCGCTCCTGGCCTTCCTCTGCTGGCCGGATCTCTTCATTCGCCTCTACACCGGCTCAGGGGTTGAGAGCGTCAAACGCTCGGCGGCCTACTGTGGCCCCATCGCGCTCGTCTTCCTCATGAGCCTCGGCTACCTGGCCCTGCTCTCATCCGCAAGGCCGGACGTTATCGCCAATCCCGATGCGGCATGGTTCACACTCGCACTGGCCGCGGGCGGGCCGGTCGTCGTTGCGTTGGCCGGCGTCACTGTCTTTGCCGCCTCCATGGGCAACATCGACGCTACGGTGCAGTCGATCGGCGCGCAGATCTCCAACGACGTCATCGGTGCCTTACGCCGCGCGCCGCTCGGCGATCGTGCATTGACGATCACCTCGCAGGTGGCGATGGCATTCGTCACATTCATCGCTGCCGCGATCGCTTGCCTGCCGCTGCCCGCGCTGTTCACGATTGGGCTCTTTGCCATTCAGATCATGGTGCAGCTCGCCGTGCCGCTCTATTTCGGCATCTTCACCCAGTTCGGCAACAAGCACGGCGCTGCGGCGGGCATGATCGCTGGCGTGATGACGGTGTGCGCTTTGCAGGCCACGTGGCCGCTCGGTGTTCCTTGGGCCTACGGGCTGACGAGCGGCGCCGTAGGCCTCCTAGTCAACCTTCTCATCTACGTCCTCGCCGCGGTGGTGATTCCGCGTTCTGCATCCGAGCAGGCCCGTCTCGACGCGCTGTTTGGGACGCATCGGCAATCAAAGTCCGGTGTCGAAACTGCGGGCATGCTCGATGCCCCGGTAGCGATGGCCACATCCGATCGCGGCGAAGGCTGACCAATCTCGCGCCATGTCCTTAACGGAGACCGGGACCTGCTCATGCTGAATACCGTGTACACGCGCTTCAACGACTATTCCGTCGCCTTGCGCCAGCGACACTTCGAACCCGGCGATCCGGTGCTGCAGTGGCTCATTTTCGCCGGCCTCAATATCGTAACGTTTCTGGTGCTTTGGTTCTACGGACTGGTCCAAAGGGCCCTCGACGCCGACCCGACGCACATAACGCTCTTCATTGCGCTGATCTATGTTGCGACGTCGCTGCACTGCCTGTGGCGTTGCATGGTGATCTCCCGGGAGGCGAAGGCCGGGGCTGACGTCGCAGCCTCACTGAACGATGCAGCGACGCTCGGGCATGGCGATGGCCTCATTGCAGCTCATGTGCGCGATCTCATCACCAAGGCGAAGCCGCTCGCACCGGAGCAGAAGCTCGACCAGACGCTGATGCTGCGCGTCCTTGCTCAGCGCCTCAACGGCTCAACGCCCTTCGGCAGCTTCGCCAGCGACCTAGTCATGAAGCTCGGACTCTTCGGCACCATCATCGGCTTCATCATGATGCTGGCGCCCATCGCCGGACTCAATGGCGAGGACCAAGCGGCGATCAAATCCTCCATGGCGTCGATGAGCGCCGGCATGGCGGTGGCAATGTATACGACGCTCGCCGGCCTCGTCGGGTCCATCCTCATCAAGATCGAATACCAGTTCGTCGAGGCTGCAACCGCGCGGCTCTTCGCGGCAGCAGTCGCCCTCACCGAGGTTCACGTCGTCCCGTTGCTCGAGCGTGGCAAAGGTGGCGCACAATGATCGACGATTTCAATCTGCAGCCGCGCGAGTCGCCGTTCGATCCGCTTAGCGCCATTCTGTTCAAGGCGCTGCAGGTCATCGCCTTCCTGTTCTTCATCGCCTTCCTCGCCCTGTCACGCCAGAAGGACACGGGGAAGATCGACACCAAAGCCGAGTTCTTCGTTTCCATGACATGGCCGGACAATCATCCAGACGACTTTGATTTGTTCGTCCAGGACCCGCTTGGCAATGTTGTCTGGTACCGCAGGCGTGATATCGGATTTCTATCGCTAGAGCGCGACAACCGCGGCGGCGCCAACAACTTCATCAATGTCGGCGGGGAGAAGATCCTCTCGCCATCGAGACAGGAGTTGGTGAGCATTCGCGGCATCGTCGCGGGCGAGTATACGGTCAACGTCTACCACTTCTCCGCCCGCACCAGGCTGCCGGTGCCCGTCACGGTGACGGTCGAGAAGCTCAATCCGCACGTCACTGTCGTCGCCCGCGAAACGCTCGACATGGACAAGGAGCGGTTCGAGAAAACTGCCGTGCGCTTCACCCTCGATGCCAAGGGCAACGTGGTCTCGACCAGCCATGTCGACCGCTCGATCCTGCAATCGTTCTTCGATCACACAGCCAACGGTGCCACGATGTCGAAGTACGGCTACAAGCAATGAGCACACAGGTACATGTCCTCGGCCTTACGGCAGCCTACGCGACGCTCGGCGCACTGCTGTTGATCGTCCTTGCAGGTCTTGCGATCCCTCGGGCCGCCAAAGTGGCGCTGATTGCGCTGATGACAGCCTTCTACGTCGGCGTCTTCTTCTTTTCCCAGAGTCTGCTTGGCTGGGCATCCGCTAGCGCCGTACCGGAACGCTTCCAAGTATTGTGGACCCGCGTCGTCGAGCCCAATCCGTCTCAGCAAGAAGCTGGCGCGATCTACCTGTGGATCGAGGCGCTCGATGAGCGCAACCTCCCGAGCGGCAAGCCGCGCGCATTTGTTCTCCCTTACTCCCCCGCTTTGGCAGACAAGGTCGCGACAGCGCAGACGGAGATCAAGAAGGGCAATCCGCAAGCAGGCACACGGCAGGCTCTGGTGCCAACTTACGGATCCGGCGGCGGAAGCCCTGCCGGCGTCAATGTCAGGAACGTCTCCCAAGGCGCGATGCCGGGCGGCGATCCGTCCGGCGGCGGCCTGTTCGATCCAGCCGCGCTCGGCGGCCAATCAAAGGCCATCGACCTCATTCCGTTGCCGCGCCCGCTCCTGCCGCCCAAAGACGACCCGTGAGTGCCGACGGAACACGGCAAGCCGCAACCGCCGAGGCCCTCGCCAAGGAGACGCGCAGTCCGCATCTCCTTGGACTAGGGTCACACCATCACTCGTGACCATTCAATCTCGGAGCGTTGCTTCGTGTCGACTCGCCGTTGGTGCGCCATGGCCATCGATAGACCGTGGACCTACGGCGCACCGCGGGCGCCCGGGCCGCGATGAGGTCCGCATAGAGCCGCACATAGTCCTTCGCCATGCGCTCTGCCGTGAAGCGCTCCTCAAAGCGCCGACGTATAGCGCCGTGCGAGAGCGTGGCGGCACGATCCACCGCCGCAACGGCCTCATCGACGTCATTCACGATGTAGCCGTTGATCCCATTCTCGATGATCTCAGGCACCGCACCGTGCGGAAAAGCGATGACCGGCGTCCCGCACGCCATGGCCTCGATCATCACCAGGCCGAATGGCTCCGGCCAGTCGATGAGGGTAAGAAGCGCAACGGCTCCACTCAAGAACGCCGGCTTCTCCGAGTCACTGATCTCCCCGATGTACTCGACTCCCGGCTCGGCGAGCAGCGGCCGAATCTCATCATTGAAGTAGTCTTCGTCGACGCGATCCACCTTTGCCGCGATCTTCAGTGGAATACCGCAGCGACGCGCAACGCGGATTGCCGCGGGCACACCCTTTTCAGGGGAGATACGCCCGAGGAACGCTAGATACGACGGCCTGCTCTCGATCCGGCGAAGCTGGCCCGCCGGAAGGCCATGGTGAACCGTTCCGGCCCATGGCGCACTCGGAAGCAATCGGCGTTGCGAGTGAGAAATCGAGACGATCGGTGCCTTGGGAAAGGCCTCGAACACCGGGCGGTGCTCCGGCAGATCGAGGCGTCCATGCAAGGTCGTCACGAATGGTGTCGACAGACGCGAGAACAGTGAGAATGGATAGTAGTCGAGATGGAAGTGAAGCATGTCGAATTCCTTCGACCGCTGTGCAACGCTCTCGAGCATCGCGATGTGCAGGGCATTCGGATCGCGCACGGCCCCATCAAGGCGCAGCGCCCGTGGCCAGCCAGAGACCAGTTTGGCTTTCGTCTCCGAATCACCGCTGGCAAACAAGGTCACCTCGTGACCGAGTTCGACGAGGGCCTCGGTCAGCCAAGAGATGACCCGTTCGGTGCCTCCATAGAGTTTGGGTGGTACAGCTTCTGTGAGTGGGGCAATCTGGGCAATCCGCATCCCTCCGTCCCTTCGTCCCTGTAACATTTTGCAATAAAGAACCCGCGGCTGCTCCGCGGGCACGCGGCGAGTTAACGACGAGAAGGTCACGTCGTTCCGCAAACCCGCATTTGAATCTCGAGCGCGTGAAACCGAGCCGCGAAACGCGCGTTGCAAGCTCTCATACTCGAGGGCCTGCGATGGATGACCTATGCCGCTACGCGAACCGTCCCTTCTTCTTCATATTCCGCTACGTTCTGCACAGTCCGATCGCACATGGCGCCATCCTCGTATGCGTTGCCGGAGCGGTCGCCTGCTCGACGGGCACCCAGTACGGAGTGAAGAACCTGGTCGACACGTTGTCGCAGGGAGCTAACGCCGGGACTGCGGTGTGGTTCGCATTTGCCGCACTATTTCTACTAATCGCAGCGGACAACCTGCTCTGGCGCGTCGCAAGCTACGTCGCGGCGGGGACCTTCGTCCGTGTAACCGGCGCACTGAGAAAAGATCTGTTCCGCCATTTGACGGGCCACTCGCCGGCCTTCTTCATCGATCGCCCTCCGGCAACGCTCACCAGCCGCGTGACCGCGACCTCCAACGCCGTATTCACGGTGGAGAATATGCTTGTGTGGAACGTCATCCCGCCATGCGCGGCGACGATCGGCGCGGTGTTCCTCGTGGCCACGGTGAGCTGGAAGATCGCTGCGGTGCTCTTCGTCGCAGGCGCGATCGTCATGCTGGCGATGTACCGGATCGCACGCGCAGGCGTGCCTCTGCACCACGAGTTCGCCAACAAAGCGGCCATCGTCGACGGCGAGATGGTCGACGTCATCAGCAACATGCCGCTCGTCAACTCGTTCGGCGGTCTCAGGCGGGAGCATCGCCGTTTCGATGCCGCGGTGGGGCGTGAAATGTCTGCCCGCAAGCGAAGCCTCCTGCACCTTGAGCGCTTGCGGCTGCTGCATGCGCTCACCACCGTGTTCTTCACTTTCTGCCTTCTGGCCTGGGCTGTCAGCCTATGGCAGCGAGGGGCCGCGACGACGGGCGAGGTCGTGCTCGTTTGCACGCTGGGTATCTGCGTCCTTAGCGCCACACGGGATCTTGCAATCGCTCTCGTCGACGTGACCCAACATGTCGCCCGCCTGTCGGAGGCCCTCGGCAGCCTGCTCGTCCCGCATCAAATGAGCGATCGCCCCAATGCGGACTCGCTGCGCGCCGCAGGGGCCAGCGTCGTCTTCAATGGCGTCGCGTTCAGCTATCCAGATGGCCGGCTCGTCTTCGAGGACCTGAACCTGTCCATCCCCGCCGGCCAGCGCGTGGCTCTCATCGGGCAATCCGGCAGCGGCAAATCCACGATGATCGCTCTGCTGCAGAGATTCTACGATCCTCATCGCGGCACCATCATGATCGATGGCCAAGACGTCTCGCACGTAACGCGTGCCAGCTTGCACAGTGTCGTTGGCGTCGTGCCGCAGGACATTTCTCTGTTCCACAGGACCGTCAGGGAAAACATTCGCTATGCTGCTCCGCACGCCAGCGATCGTGACATATGGGACGCCGTCATAGCGGCACGCTGCGACTCCTTCATTCGCGAGCTGCCCAAGGGATTGGATACAGTCCTTGGGACGCGCGGCATCAACCTGTCAGGCGGCCAGCGCCAGCGCATCGCCATCGCGCGAGCCTTTCTAAAGAACGCGCCTCTTCTTATTCTCGATGAGGCGACGTCGGCCCTCGACGTGCAATCCGAGGAGGAGATACGCCGCGCCCTCCGCGAGCTCATGAAGGGTCGCACAGTCATCTCCGTTGCTCACCGGCTGTCGACAGTACGCAACTTCGATCGCATCCTCGTGCTCCAGTCGGGGCAGATTGTCGAAGACGGCTCGCCAGAGGAGCTGCTCGGTCGCGCCGGCCCCTACAGCCAGATGGTGCGCGGCGAAATCGCACGCCTGATGCCGTCCGATCGCGCCGCATGAGTTAACTCGGACGAAACTTAGAATGGATGTTTTTTGACGCGGCAGCGGTCATTCTGCCGCGCAGGCCGCACGCGCGCCACAAACTGGTGCATATAGCGCCTCGGTAACGGAGGTGCGCACCTGAAGACGCACCCGTGATGATCCCACACATTTCGTGCTCGTGAGGCCGCATTTGGGCCGCGAGATACGCCGCCTTCGGCGGTATGACAGAAATGATCTGCTCAGGGAGCCTGCATGAACCTACAGCGGACCCTTTCCATCGCCGCAAGCATCGGCGTACTTGCCGCCGGCACTCTCGCCGGAGCCGGCCTCATGCTCGTACTTCCATACGGCGAGCATCAGTTGGTGGCCCCCGGTTCAGTCGTCATCGACAAAGATCCCGTCGAAGTACATTCACGCGTCGCCGGCACGATTACAGAGTTGCATGTACGCAACGGAGATCACGTCGCCCCGGGCACAGTGCTCATGCGCCTCGATGGAGCGGCCATATCCGCGAATGCCCTCGAGCTGTCGCGCATCAAGGATGAGTTGATGGCGCGTCAGGCGCGCCTGCGTGCAGAACAAAGCAAAGCGACAAGCGTGGCGTTTCCCACCGAGCTGGCAGAGCGTGGCCGTGATCCGCAGATCGGTTCGCTATTGGCCACGGAGATGAGCTTGTTCAACACGCGACGTACCGTCCAAGACGGGCAGGTCGCAGAGCTCGCCGAGCGCATCAATCGGCTGCAGGAGGAAATCGGCGCCTATGGGCTTCAGGCCGCGGCGAAGAGCAGAGAGCTCGAGCTCGTCATGGTACAGCTCAAAGGCGCCCGCGACCTGCGCGCCAAGAGCCTGATGTCCAGCGCCAACCTCGCCTCGCTGGAGCGTGAGGCCATACGGCTGCAAGGAGAAAGAGACGGAGTGCTTGGCGCCAGCATTGCCCAGGCAGAGGGCCGTATCGCCGAGATCCGCTTTCTCATGCTTCAAGTCAATCGCGAGCGGGACGCCGAGATCATGCGCGACTTGCGCGACACTGAGAGCAAGCTCGCCGAAGTGAATGACCACCAGCGGGCAGCCGAGGACCAGTTGCGCCGCCTCGAGATCACCGCCCCCGAAGCCGGCACGGTTGCGTTGCCCGCCAGGCGCTCGGTCGGATCGCTGGTTTCGGTGGGAGAGGAAATCGTAAGCATCGCCCCACCTGTAGATGCGTTCGCCATCGATGCATCGATTGCACAAGCTGACATCGCTGCCCTCCGCCTCGGTCAAAATGTGACCGTTCAGCTCCCCATAGGATCGGGGCAGGAGCGGGCACAGCTTGCGGGGACGCTGAGCCAAATCGCTCCCCTTGCAAGCGAAGGCAATTCCAAGCAGCCGGTTTACCGAGCCCGCATCGCCCTCGCGCCGACCGAATGCACGCGCGTCGGTCCCGTGCAACCTGGCACCGAGGCGCAAGTTATGCTCGGAGGCGGCAGACGATCGATGCTCTCAGCCGTTCTCGCCCCTGTGGGCCATGGCATCGCACGAGCTCTGAAGGCGATTTGACAGGTATCCGGCCATAGGAAGCACGGTGTCGGAAGCGCACGCAAATGCAAAGCCGCGCGATGCACCATCGGAGGCGCCCCTTGATGTCGCAACCGTCGCCCCCGGATCGCGCGAGCGCTACGCACTCAAAGCGGAAGCTACCTTTGCCGTCATAGACGCACACGGCGACATCAACGCCGAAGGTGCGGGCTCGGACGGACTCTATCATGCAGACACGCGCTACCTGTCGCATCTGCGCGTCGCCGTGGCCGGAGCGGATCCCCTATTGCTGGGCTCGAGTCTCGCCAGCGATGGCACCTATGTGCACGCCGACCTGACAAACGCCGACATCGAGAACCGGGATCTAGGCGCGCTGGCGAAAGATCAGATTCATATCGAGCGCACCGTCTACGTCCACGCCGGAGGTCTCCACCAGCGTCTCATGTTCACCAACTACGGCGGGGGCGAGATCACCCTGCCGGTGGCGATCGGCTTCGACAACGACTTCGCAGACATTTTCGAGATCCGAGGCACGGCACGCGCCCATCGCGGACAGCGGTCGTTTGAGAAGCAAGGCCCCTCGGAGCTGATCCTCAAGTACGTCGGCCTGGACGCTGCTGAGCGAACCACACGGCTGACTTTCTCCCAGGAGCCAGCATCTCTGACACGCTCTGCGGCCAACTACGTCTTCGCCCTACCCCGCCGAGGCAAGGTCACCGTCGACATCCATATCGGCATCAATCTCCCGGCACCGCCGCGATCGCAATCGTTCCTTGCTGGATTGCTTGGCACACGAAAGGCGATGGCCCACAAGGCGACCTGCTGTGAAGTGGTCACGGGCAATCCCGATCTCAACATCGCATTGCGGCGTGCCGCGGCTGATATTGCGCTGCTTTCCACGCGCACGCCGCACGGAATCTATCCCTATGCAGGCATACCGTGGTTCTCGACCGTCTTTGGCCGCGACGGCCTCATAACGGCACTCGAGCTGCTGTGGATCTGCCCGGGCCTGGCGCGAGGCGTGCTTCGCTTTCTCGCCGCCCATCAGGCCAGCAGCCTCGATGAGCCATCCGATGCTGAGCCCGGAAAGATACTGCACGAAATGCGGCGCGGAGAGATGGCTGCGTGCCACGAGGTGCCCTTTGGCACCTACTACGGCAGCGTCGACTCCACGCCCTTGTTCATCGTCCTCGCCGGCCGATATTGGAAACGCAGCGGCGATGACGCGTTGATGCGCGAGCTATGGCCGCATATCGAAGCGGCTCTGCGCTGGATAGACGAGTTCGGCGACCGCGACGGGGATGGTTTCGTAGAATATCACCGCGCCTCGCCATCTGGTCTCGTCAACCAAGGCTGGAAGGATTCCGGCGATTCAATCTTCCATGCCGACGGCGAGCTTTGTCGCGGACCAATAGCTCTGGTCGAAGTTCAGGCGCAAACCTACGAGGCCAAATCGTTGGCAGCGGAGATGGCGGCCGCATTGGGCAAGGCAGAAAGGGCCGAGCAGCTTCGTGCGCAAGCACTGGCCCTGAAACAACGCTTCGAGAACGCGTTCTGGTCCGACGAGCTCGGCAGCTATGTCCTCGCCCTCGATGGCGACAAGCAGCAATGCCGCATACTGTCGAGCAATGCGGGGCAAGTGTTGCGTTCCGGAATCGCGGATGCAAAGCGATCAAGACGCGTCGCCGAGGCGATGCTGTCCGCGCACATGTTCTCCGGCTGGGGCATCCGCACGCTTTCCGATGCCGAAGCCCGTTACAATCCTATGTCCTATCACAACGGATCCGTCTGGCCGCACGACAACGCACTGATCGTCGACGGACTGGCTCTCGTCGACTCGCGCGCCGTCCAACGTGTTTCCAAGGCGATGCTCGATGCCGCAACGAAGATGCACCAGTATCGGCTCCCCGAGCTGTTCTGCGGATTTCCACGCCGCCAAGGGCGCGCACCCGTGCTCTATCCGGTCGCTTGCTCGCCGCAAGCATGGGCCAGTGGCGCGCTGTTCTCGCTTCTACAGTCGCTTATCGGCATTGAGATCGACGGCCAATTGCGGAGCGTTCGGCTGAGGCACGCACGGTTGCCGCCCTGGCTTCCCAGCGTCGACATGGAGAAACTCTCTATCGGCGATAGCCATTGCTCACTACGGCTGGTCCGTTTGCCCGATGGCAATGCTGACGTCGTCGTGGTCGGCAACGCGGCGAATGCGGCAATCGTTGTCGGCTAGACACACATCCAACGATCGCAAACGCAGGCAGGCGCTCTACGAGAGGCGCCTGTGCTGCCGCTCGCTCGCTGCGCGATAGTTGAAAGGTCAACGGACGATCGAAAGGCCCTCGATTGAAACGGCAAACCTCCCAATGCCGATAATGATCAATGTTCGGCAATCTTTAATTATATGGCTGATATATTTTGTCGTGTTTTCAATGCAGTGTTGACGGTTTGTTATCACGGCGAAGCGGGGGACGGAATGACAAGCACGGGTTTTTTTGGAGGCGGAGACGCTGCTGCGT
>Ga0164243_10005364_pt1 | contig 19589 bp, 20 predicted proteins | sample OricompcompostOP_FD_108781 | JGI IMG/M metagenome (GOLD analysis project Ga0164243, IMG submission 108781) | Organic Plus compost microbial communities from Emeryville, California, USA - Original compost - Organic plus compost (OP) | ecosystem: Engineered > Solid waste > Mixed feedstock >... | reverse complement strand
GGTGAAGCATTATCTCGTCTCGTCGGGGCTGGCGGAAATCATCGAGGGGACGAAGATCTATCCGCACTTCGCCAACGTGTTCGCGAGCGAATACTGGTTCGAGGCCTACGATCTGCCGTTTCCGAAGCGCGTGATCTCGGACACCGGCAAGACGCAGTTCCTCTTCCGCATCAACAAGGGGATCGAGGATCTCGGTCAGAGCATCAATGCGCACATGCCGGAAGACCAGCGGCCGATCCCGTTTTCGAATTTCATTTATTTCGGCGATGGCGACACGGACGTACCGTCGATGGCGCTTCTGAAGAAGAACGGTGGGCATGCGATTGCGGTGCATGGGCCGGACGAAAGCGAGAAGAAGTGCATCGAGCTTTTCAAGGCGGGCCGCTGCGATTTCTACGCGAGTGCGGACTATCGCAAGGGCTCGGATTTATGGAAGCGGACGTGCCTGTTGCTGGACCGGATCATCGCGGACGTGAAGGTGAAGGAAGAGGCGCGGGGGTTGGGGTGAACATGCTACATAATCAATGCGAGGTAATGCATAAGAGCGATGCTTCCAGCTGACTTCGCGTTAGAAATCATTGTTCCCACTGTTCGCGAATTTCGTGACGACAGGCGCTCTCGCCGCAGAGCTTACATCGCATGTATCGTGACGTATCATTTGAAAGACTACCTTGAAAAATCCGGCGTGGACGTCGAAGGTGCTCTGAAGACATTCGGCCGAGCGACGTGTTTTGAAGTAGTGCGAGCCGTCTGTAACGGAACCAAGCATCGCGGCTGGCGAGCAAATCGCGTTGAAAATATTTCGTTTGTTGCAGGTGACGACTACGATCGGCCGCCATGTATCGCGGGTTTAGCGGTGTGTGGACTTTCCAGAATTGGTGATTCCATCGGGGGGAGAGAAGTATCCGAAATTGACCTCTACGATGCTGTGAAGACCTGTCTTCGAGCCTATTACTTTCATTTCTCCGACTATCTCGATGGTGTCGATTTCCAAGATTGTTAGTCTTGCTTCCGCGGATTTTCTGGCGATGTTAATCGGCAACTAGATCTTAGCTTTTTTCGGCCGTCTCCCGGCGGAGGACGGGACCTCTTCAGGCCGATTTTTGCTATGAATGGGTGACCGGATGGAATCCTGCCTTCGCGGGGGTGACGTCAGGAGGTGCTGCTCATCTTCCCTCGATCTTGATCCCCGGCAGGTCGACTTTCACCTTCGTCTGGTTCGCATCCCAGAGCATGTAGCCGAGCACGGCGATGACGACTACGAGCACTCCGATAATGGCCGATTTGGCGTCCATCGCCTGCGTCTCCTGATTTCTCAATTCGAACGTGGGCGCATCAATCGCCCTGCGCGCGATGCGGTGTCAAGTGTGCGGGAGGGTGATGAACGCGTGGCATCAGATATCTTCGTGGCCCGCGCATAAAAGCAACGGCCCCGCGTGAAGCGAGGCCGCCGATGTTTTTGAATGAATTCGCGCTTCAGGTCGCGTCAGTAGCAGACCCAGATGAAGCGGTCGTAGTACGGCGACCAGCGCCAGCAGCTGCCAACGCCATATGCCCACCAACGGCCATGCCAGTAACGGCGATGACCATACCAGCGTCCGCCGCGCCAATGGCGTCCACGCCAGTGGCCACGATGGCCCCAGTGGCGTCCGCCGCGGAAATGATGACCGCGGAAACCGCGGTGTCCAAAGTGATGGCCACCGCCGCGGTGACCGAAATGGTGGCCTCCGTGATGGCCGCCTCCGTGATGTCCTCCGTGTCTCGCTTCGGCGACGACGGGCATGGCCAATGCCGCGATCAACGCCATTACGAATAACAATGTGCGTTTCATTGTGGCTCCTATTGTTTTCTTCTGACGGGGGTGGTGCCGCGAGAGCGGCCTCGTATGCGTCTCCACGCTGCTGACTGCGCAACGTTGTTCACGATATGCGGTTCCCAAAATCCGCTTTCAACGATTAACTGCACATGAATTAGGGGGGAGTCCGATGCCGATCGCCGGATTTGGTTTGTTTGTTCGTTATGCAAAGCTTGCTGATCGCCCGGACTTACAACATTCGCGTGTGTCGCGGTGCACAGGCAACCATCTTGTCTGGCGGAACATTGTGCTGCGGCGAAGAACGTAGTGCCGCCAGTCTCTTAAGAGGGTTTCTTGGCTAGTAGCCTGTTGACGTGCCCCATCTTGCGCCCGGGTCGCGCTTCCTTCTTGCCGTAGTGATGGAAGAAAGCGCCGGGTTCGGCGGCAATCCTTTCCCAGCCAAGAATGTCGTCGCCGATCAGGTTGATCATCTCGGCGCCGGGAGCTTTCAGCGTGGGCGCGCCAAGGGGCCATCCGGCGACAGCACGTATGTGCTGCTCGAATTGCGAGGTCAGCGCGGCATCCATGGTCCAGTGGCCGGAGTTGTGCACCCGTGGCGCCATCTCGTTGACGTAGAGACGATTGCGGCCATTCTCCGTGACCAGGAAAAATTCTATCGCGAAGACGCCGACATAGTCGAGCTTCTCGGCAATCTTCTGGGCGATGGCAATCGCTTCGGCCGCTGTGTCAGGCGTCAGAAGCGCCGGTGCGACGGAGCGATGAAGAATGTGATTCCGGTGCTCGTTCTCGGTGACGTCGAAAGCCCTGAACGCCCCGTCGAGCCCGCGGGCTGCGACGACGGAGATCTCGGCGCCGAAAGTGACGAAGCTTTCGAGGATTGACGGCTGATCGGCCATGGCTTCCCAGGCATCCTGTGCGTCACCGCGCGTCATGATTTTCGCTTGGCCTTTGCCATCATAGCCGAAGCGGCGCGTCTTCAGAACCGACGGTACCGGGAAGCCGTTGTCGAGCGTGGTCGACAGGTCGGCAAAGCTGTCGATCGCGACGAACTCGGCGGTCATCGCACCCAGTTCGCGCGCGAGAGACTTTTCGCTCATGCGATCCTGCGCGCAAGCGAGCGCTTTTGCGCCGGGTCGCACGGGAATACGTGCCGAAAGGAATTCGACCGTATCCAAGGGGATATTCTCGAATTCGTAGGTCGCGACATGAACCCACTTCGCAAAAGCGGCGAGCTGCGCCTCATCTTGGTAGTCGGCGATCGTGTGAGCTGTGGCGACATCAAAGGCCGGGCTGTCCGCTTCGGGCGCGTAGATGTGTGTTTTAAAGCCGAGGCGCGCAGCCGACATGGCGAGCATGCGGCCGAGTTGCCCGCCACCCAGGATGCCGATCGTCGAGCCGGGAGGGAATGCCGTCATCGCGATTTGTCTTCAACCCTGAATAGGCGTTTCGGCGACGTCGGCCGAATGCTGCTTGCGCCACGCCTCCAGCCGCTCCGAAAGTGCGGGATCGGATAGCGCGAGAATTTCTGCAGCGAGCAATCCGGCGTTCTTGGCGCCAGCTTCGCCGATTGCGAGCGTTCCGACGGGGACCCCGGCGGGCATTTGGACAATCGAATAGAGGCTGTCTTGTCCTTTGAGCGCTTTCGTTTCCACAGGAACGCCGAGGACAGGCAGCGTCGTCATCGAGGCGGTCATGCCCGGAAGGTGCGCGGCGCCACCGGCCCCGGCGATGATGACCTTGAGGCCCGCAGCCTTGGCACCCTTCGCAAAGCTATAAAGCCGCTCCGGCGTACGGTGGGCCGATACGATCCGGGTTTCGAAGCCAATGCCAAGCTCGGTCAGAATGTCGGCCGCATGCTGCATCGTCGGCCAGTCCGACTGGCTTCCCATGATGATTCCGACGTGCGGCCTGATTCGGCTCATGATGGCGTCCAAATCCGGAAAAACGGAAACCGCGTCGGTACAGGAGCAGGCCCGGATTTACAAGGGTTTCAAGTGCCAATCCTTGGGAATTTGGGTCCTTTTCGCACCTGGAGGCGACGATTTGCGACCTTTTGGTCCGGCTTTCGCCTCAAGGCGCCTGCGCGAGCAGATAGCTGATCGAATGGAAGAAGTCCTCGGGTCCGACATAGCCCGAAATGCGGCCGACCTCGTGGCGCGATTTCACCACGACGAATGTCGGGACGATGTCGACGGAGGACGTGAAGTCGAGGTGATCTGCTGCGATGTCGTTGATGTCGACGAAGCGCACAGGGAGGTTCTTGGACTGTTCGGAAGCCTGGTATGCCGGAAGCACGTCGCGGCGGAACAGCTCGCAATAGATGCAGCCTTCGGCTTCGACGACGACCAGCTCGAAGGCGCTCGCGGGAATCGTGGCATCGTCGTCGACATCTGCGTGCGATGTCGCGAAGGACGGCAACATCAACATGACAAAAAACAAGGCATGAAGTGCCGAACGCATAGGGGCTCACCTAGTACAGGCGACGAGACCCCTCTCTTCTAATGCATCCACAACAGTCCGCGTCGAAAATTTCAGCAGTTCGTTAACTGCCGTCCGAAATCGGGACGGCTACGATTTCTTGCAGCTTATGGCGACCGTTTTATAGGACCCGAAACCGACGACGCCGGCGCCGAACTGCTGGGCCATGGCCGCACCGAGCTTCTTGGCTTGCGCATCCTCTTTCTCCGCGTCCGGGTCGAGAAGCGTTGCCGTGCAGCCGTCCGGCGCAGACGCGAGCTTGACCGCATTGGTTTTCTCGGGCTCGAAATCGATGAAGTAGGAAGGATCGAACACCGCGAATGTCAGGCCTTCTGCGTCGGCAAGGACTGGCTTGGCTAAAGGCAGATGAAAGAAAAGACGTAGGACACCATTCTTGTATTCAAGATGAGCGCTGGTCGGGGGATTGAAGGCCAGCTGTTCGTCACCCAGTTTGGCGACCGTGAAATAATTGAACTCCTTGAGCCCATCCATGTTCACTTTCAAAAGCGGCTCAAGCTCGTGCTGGTCATACTGGCCATCGTTGTTCGTATCGAGGCCCTCGAGCGCCATAGCGGCGTAAGCGTCGTCGAAGCTCCAAACGTGGTCGACGCCGGTTACGGTGCCTTGGTCGTAGTCGACCGTCATCTCGTATGTCACCCACATGTGCGGGTGGGCCGACGCGGGAGCAACAGGTGTCGAGAGCGCAATGACGACTGCGACAGCACGGCAATAGGCGGTGAGGATCTTCTGCAAGATCGGCCCTCGAATTCTCTTTCCGTTGCGTCGATGAATCTCAGAACGCGGCCGTAGGAAACGCACATTGAACATGGCGAGATTGCGACGCTCGCACGTTCAATGGCCGGCCTAGGCCAATTTGCCGTGAGTTGTCTTCTCGAGTCTGATGGTTATATTATATTTTTGGTCGAGTGGGGTGAACGCATGATCCGGTTGGCAGCGCGGAGCTTCTGCGCGTTTGTTTGGCTTGTGTGTTTGTCTGCGGCGGTCTTCGCGACTGAGACACCAAAAGTCGTTGTCACGATCAAGCCGATCCACTCTCTTGTCGCCCGGATCATGGCTGGAGTCGCGAAGCCGCGGCTCGTCGTCGAAGGAACGGCTTCGCCGCACACCTTTACGCTGAAGCCTTCGACCGCGCGTGCGATCAATGAGGCCGACGTCTTCATACGCATTTCCGACGCGCTCGAGCCGTTTACGCGCAAACTCGTGACGGCGTTGCCGCCCGGGGTGACGGTCGTCACGCTTGCGGGTTCTAACGGCGTGACCCTTCTCGATCAGCGGCAGGGCGGGACCTTCGAAAAGCATGAACATGGTCACGAGGCGGCTGCCGCAACGGACGCGCATTCCGATCACGCCGATGAACACGAAGATCACGACGAAGACGGCAAGGACGGTCACATCTGGCTCGATCCCGAGAATGCCAAAGCCATTGTCGCGGTCGTTACGAAAGCCCTCGCCCACCGCTATCCGGACTATGCAGTTCAATTCGAGCGCAATGCCGCGAAGCTCGACGCGGATCTCGATTCACTCGATCGCGAACTTTCGGCGGAGCTCAAGGGATCGCACGGCAAGCCATTCATCGTCTTCCACGATGCCACACAGTATTTCGAACGGCACTTCGGACTGGAAGCTGCGGGTTCAATCACCGTCAGCCCGGATGTGCCGCCGAGCGCCCGCAGGCTGACCGAGGTTCGTGCGAAGATCTCGTCGCTTGGGGCAGTTTGCGTCTTCACAGAGCCGAGCTTTCAACCCAATCTCGTCGCTGCCGTCACTGAGGGGACGCATGCGCGATCAGGTACGCTTGACGTCGAAGGTCAGACGTTTTCGGCGGGGCCCGACCTCTACTTCGCGCTTCTACGTGGCGTCGCACATAATCTGTCGAGCTGCCTCACGGCGCCGAGCTGAAGACATGAGGCGAGGTCAAGCCGAGGTTTCAGCCTCGCGGCCGTCAAACACATAGCCTGCACCGCGCACGGTGCGGATCGGATCACTCTCGTTGCCGCGGATCAGCGACTTCCTGAGGCGGCCGATGTGAACGTCGACGGTTCGCTCGTCGACTTCCGACGATTGGCCCCAAACGCGGTCGAGAAGCTGGCTTCGCGACAGCACGCGACGGGGGCTCTCCATAAAAACTTCGAGCATGCGATATTCAGTCGGGCCGAGCCGCACTTCGCGAACGCCGCGCGTCACCTTATGGGCACCGCGGTCCATCGTGATCTCGCCTGAGACGAGAATGTCGCTCATCCGTTCAGGCGATGCGCGCCGCAGCAGGGCTTTGACGCGTGCCATCAGCTCCTGCACCGAAAACGGCTTCGTGACGTAGTCGTCGGCGCCCGTCGTCAAGCCCCGCACGCGGTCCGTTTCCTCGCCGCGCGCCGTCAGCAGAATAATCGGGAGACTTTGGGTATCGGGACGGTTGCGAAGACGCCGGCAGAGTTCGATCCCCGAAATTTTGGGGATCATCCAATCCAAAATTGCGAGGTCGAATGTTTGCTCGGAAAGCAACAGTTCCGCTTCTTCTCCATCGGCGGCAGGAACGACGTCATAGCCTTCGGACTGAAGATTGTACTTCAGCAGTTCGGCGAGAGGCGCTTCATCTTCAACAACGATAATCTTAGCTGGCATCGTTTCGGATCAAAGGTTTGCTTGGAGATCGCACGTTCATTGACGCGGCGTGATCAGGGTGGAAGAGGTTTTGTCGCCCTTCGGCCGATCATCCGCGATCGGAACGCCGTGAACGAGGTAGTAGACATTCTCGGCGATGTTGGTCGTATGGTCGCCGATGCGCTCGATGTTCTTGGCGCCGAACAGGAAATGCGTGCAGATGCCGATGTTGCGCGGATCTTCCATCATGTAGGTCAGAAGCTCGCGGAACAGCGAATTGTACATGGCGTCGACCTGCTGGTCGTTGCGCCAGACCTGCATCGCCTTGTCGGCATCAAGTGCGGTCAACGCGTCGAGAACATCCTTCAACTGGTTCTGCACCATCTCGGTCATGTGGCGCATGCCGGTCATCAGCGGCTTCGGATAGGATTCGCCCGCGATTGTCAGGGCGCGCTTGGCGATATTCTTGGCGAGGTCGCCAATGCGCTCGAGATCGCCCGCGATCTTGACGACCGTCATGATGTGGCGGAGGTCGTTGGCGAGCGGCTGCCGCCGTGCGATCATTACGATCACTTGGTCCTGCACCTCGCGCTCGAGCTGGTCGACCATAACGTCATCGGACACGGCTTTTTCAGCCAGCTTGGGGTCACGGCGTTCAAGCGAATCCATCGCCTGGACGAGAAGCTTTTCGGCATAGCCGCCCATCTGCGCGATGCGACGGTCAAGAAGCTTCAGCTCTTCTTCGTATGATTTGACGGTATGTTCATTCATCGTCTTGGGTCCTGAATTCGATTTGTACTCAACGCCACCGATTAGCCGAAGCGGCCGGTGATATAGTCCTGCGTCCGACTATCCGTTGGGTTTGTGAAAAGCTTTTTGGTGTCGCCGAATTCGACAAGCTCACCGAGGTACATAAATGCGGTGCGCTGAGAGACGCGGGCGGCCTGCTGCATGTTATGCGTGACGATCGCGATCGTGAACTCGTGCTTCAGTTCGTCAATCAGCTCTTCGACCTTCGCCGTCGAGATCGGATCGAGAGCCGAACACGGCTCGTCGAAAAGGATGACTTCAGGGCGAATGGCAACCGTGCGCGCGATGCAGAGGCGCTGCTGCTGACCGCCAGAAAGAGAAAGGCCGCTCGAGTGCAGTTTGTCTTTCACTTCCTTCCAAAGGGCGGCTTTCTCGAGCGCCGACTCCACGCGTGCATCGACTTCCGGTTTCGGAAGGCGCTCGTAGAGGCGAAGTCCGAATGCAATGTTTTCGTAGATCGTCATCGGGAACGGCGTCGGCTTCTGGAAAACCATGCCGATGCGCGACCGCAGAAGATTGAGATCCTTCATGTCGAGGACGTTTTCGCCGTCGAACATGATCTCGCCCTCGGCCCGCTGGTTCGGGTAGAGATCATACATGCGGTTCAACACGCGCAGGAGCGTCGACTTTCCGCAACCCGAGGGGCCGATGAACGCCGTGACCTGCCGCTCGTAAAGCGGAAGCGTGATGCTCTTCAGCGCGAGGGTCGACCCATAATAGAACTTCAGGTCACGGACGGATACTTTCTCGGTCAGTCCGGTATCAACGTCTTTTGACATTACATTCATTGCGAAGTCCTCGAAGAGCCTAACCAACGTGCGGCGATGCTAAGCGTGAGCACCGCGGCGGTGATGAGCAGTGCGCCTGTCCAGGCAAGTCGTTGCCAGTCCTCATAGGGGCTAAGCGCATACTGGAAGATCACGACCGGCAAGCTCGCCATCGGAGCATTGAGATTGGTGCTCCAGAACTGATTGTTCAGTGCGGTAAACAGCAGTGGAGCCGTTTCGCCGCTGACGCGGGCGACCGCCAGCAAGACGCCCGTAATCATCCCGGCACGGGCGGCCTTGTACGCCACCTTGCGGATGACGAGAGACTGCGGCAGTCCAAGCGCGGACGAGGCTTCGCGCAGCTGGTTTGGCACGAGCAACAGCATGTTTTCGGTCGTCCGAACGACGGTCGGGATCACGAGCACCGCAAGGGCCGCGGCACCGGCGATTGCCGAGAAGTGCCCCATCGGGCGGACGAGCACCTCGTAGACGAAGAGACCGGTCACGATGGACGGCGCGCTCAGAAGGATGTCGTTGATAAAACGAATGACGGACGAGACTTTGTTATAGCGGCCGTATTCCGCCATGTACGTGCCGGCGAGAATTCCGATCGGCGTACCGACCGCGACGCCGATAAACGTCATGACAAGGCTGCCGGCGATCGCGTTCAGCAGGCCGCCGTCGTTTCCGGGCGGCGGAGTCATTTCCGTGAAGACCATCGGCCTCAAGCCGGCGAAGCCCTTGTAGACGAGCGTGGCAAGGATGACTGCGAGAATGGTCAACCCGAGCGCAGATGCCGCCCAGCACAAGCCGATCGTGATCATGCTTCGAATGCGGCGGCGGCGATATCGAGCCAAATCCAGGGCCATTGCTTATGCTCCCGCCTTCTTCTCGATACGCATCAGCATGAGGCGTGCGAGAGCCAAAACGACAAAGGTGATGAAGAAAAGGATGAGACCGAGCGCAATCAGCGACGAGGTATAAAGGTCGCCCACCGCTTCGGTGAATTCGTTGGCGATCGTCGCGGAAATCGTGGTGCCGGGCGCCAGGATCGATCCGGAGATCCGGTGTGCGTTGCCGATCACGAAGGTGACGGCCATCGTCTCGCCGAGCGCGCGGCCGAGGCCAAGCATCACGCCGCCGATGATGCCGACGCGCGTGTAAGGGATGACGACATTCTTCACGACTTCACGAGTCGTCCAGCCCATGCCGTAAGCCGCTTCCTTCAGGACGGCGGGGACGGTTTCGAACACGTCACGGCAAACCGCCGTAATGAACGGCAGCACCATCATGGCGAGGATGAGCGCCGAGGTCAAAATGCCGATACCGTAGGGCGGGCCGGCGAAGAGCTGATTTAAGACGGGGAACGGCTTGAAAAATGCGATCAGCTCGGGCTGAACGTAGCGCTGCAGCGTCGGTGCGAAGAAGAAAAGACCCCAAATGCCGTAGATGATGCTCGGCACGCCGGCGAGAAGCTCAATCGCAATGCCGATGGGCCGGCGAAGCGGCATCGGGCAAAGCTCGGTCAGAAAGACGGCGATACCGATGCTGATCGGAACGGCGACGAGCATGGCAATCGCGGACGTCACGATCGTTCCGTAGATCGGCGCCAAGGCGCCGAACTGCTCGGTGACCGGGTTCCAAACCTCGGTGGTGAGAAAGCTGAACCCGAAGGTGCTGAACGCGAGCCAGCCACCGATGACGAGCGACGCGAAGATCGCGCCAAGGATCGCGAGAACGAGATAAGCGGAAGAGTGGGTGAGCAGGCGGAAGAATGTGTCTGTCGTTCTAAGGCCTTCAAGCACTTTGCGTCTGGCCGCCGCCGCTGCCATCGCTTGCGCATTCGCATCTGTCATGAAGGCCAAGTTTCCGCTCCGCATCAAAACCAAAGCATCAATTGTGATCAGTCGATAGAGAGGCGCCCGGGGGATGGGCGCCTCTCGGTATTCGACAGGCTTAGTTCGAGAGGACCGGCTTGTTGTCGTCGCCGACGATCTCAGCCCAGCTCTTCTTGATCATAGCGACGACGTTGTCCGGAAGGGGAACGTAGTCAAGCTCTTCCGCGGCCTTGTCGCCGTTGGCATAGGCCCAATCGAAGAATTTGAGCGCTTCCTTGGCGGCAGCGGCGTCCTTCGCCTTCTTATGCATCAGGATGAAGGTCGGGTTGGTGATCGGCCACGACGCGGCGCCCGGCTCGTCCGTCAGAACGACGCCCATGCCCGGAGCTGAAGACCAGTCGGCATTGGCGGCAGCGGCTTGGAATGCCGAGACGACGGGTTCAACGGCCTTGCCATCCTTGTTGATCAGCTTCGTATTTGAAAGCTTGTTCTGCTTGGCGTACGCGTATTCGACATAGCCGATCGCGCCCTTCGTCTGCATCACGTTGTTGGCGACGCCTTCGTTGCCCTTGGCGCCGATGCCGACCGGGAACTGAACCGACGTGTTCGAGCCGACCTTCGACTTGAATTCAGGGCTGACCTTGGAGAGGTAGTTCGTCCAAACGAACGTGGTGCCCGAGCCGTCCGAGCGGGAAACGACAGCGATGGCGTCAGAGGGAAGCTTCACGTTCGGGTTCAGCTTCTTGATGGCAGGGTCGTCCCACGACGTGATTTCGCCGAGGTAGATCTTGGCGAGCGTCGGGCCGTCGAAAACGAGATCGTTGGCTTTGATGCCGTCCAGATTAACAACCGGAACGATGCCGCCCATGACGGTCGGGAATTGAACGAGGCCATCCTTCTCGAGCTTGTCGCCCTTGAGCGGCATGTCGGAAGCGCCGAACGTCACCGTGCTGGCTTCGATCTGCTTGATACCGCCGCCGGAGCCGATCGACTGGTAGTTCAGGCCGATGCCGGTCTCTTTCTTGTAGGCATCAGCCCACTTCGCGTAGATCGGATACGGGAACGTGGCACCAGCGCCGGAAATGTCGGCTTTGACGGGAGCGGTCGCAGCGGCTGTCGCCGCAAGCGCCGCAATAAGCGCCAGAAAAGACTGTTTCACTCGTGGTCTCCTTGTTGAACGGGGGCTTGAGGCCTCGCCACTCCATCTGCCGAACCTCGAAGTCCGGCTTGCACTCTCTAGTCCAGTTAGTTCACGCCATTGTGAAACGTTAATACTTTGTTTTTGAAGAGTTTTGTTTTGCCGTGTTAACGTTCCAGCCATCTGCAGATCGTCAATCGACCGGTCGAACGCCCGTCCTGATGCTCTGCCCGAGGAAATCTCCGAATTTTCTCGCGACCCTCCCCAAGGCACGCGGATGCGAAGAGTTAGGCGCTTCGAACTAGGCCGTCTTGCCGGACCACTGTCACAACGCCGTCATTCAACGCGAGATCGTTCTAGCGATTCCACGTAATGGATTTGTGACAGTCTAAGATGTTGTTTTAAAATAATTTTTACTTGCAAGCAGGCAGAACGACGTTGAATGTCGTGCCTTCGCCGACGACCGACTGAACCGAAAGCTCGCCATCGTGGCGGCTGAGCACATGCTTCACGATCGCCAGTCCGAGGCCCGTTCCCCCGATCCGGCGGCTGTGCTCCGCGCTGACGCGGTAGAAGCGCTCGGTCAGCCGAGGCAAATGTTCGGGGGCGATTCCCGGTCCATCGTCGACGATCGAGACGAAAGCGCGCGCAGGATTGCGATCGCCGGTGGGGCTCGTTTTTTTCGTCAGCGAAATGGTGACGTGGCCGTCGTCGCGGCCGTATTTGACCGCGTTCTCTACGAGGTTGTGAAAAACCTGGAACAGCTCATCGCGATCGCCCTTCGCGAGGAGTGCATTCGGCGATGGCTTCACTTCGATCGTGATGTCCCGTTCATCGGCAAACGGCATCAGCGAGCGGACAACGTCTTCAATGAGATCGTTGAGGTCGACTCGTCCTGTCGGCTTAAGGTTGGCTTTCTCTTCAACTCGGCTGAGCAAAAGCAAATCGTCGATCAGCCGTGTCATGCGCTCCGCCTGATCGGCCATGATTGCGAGGAAGCGTTCTCGCGCTTTTTCGTCATTCCGCGCGGGGCCCTGAAGCGTTTCGATGAATCCCCTGACGGATGCGAGCGGCGTTCTCAGCTCATGACTGGCGTTGGCTATGAAGTCCGTGCGCATTTCGAGCAGGCGATGCTGTTCGGACTCGTCATGGATCGTGATCAACGCCGCAACCGCGGGCCCATGTTTCTTGACGCCAAGAGGCGTGACGGTCGCAATAAGCCGTTGGCCTGCGCTGCCGCGCGGTACGAGGCGTGCCGTACTCTTTTCGCCATTCTGAAGAGCGCCGGTCACTGCCGCAATGAGTTCAGGGTCACGATTGACATGCTCGAGCGGAATGCCCTGCCGGAGCCTATCGAAGAGGCCCCGCGCGGCGGTGTTGCAGTTCAAAATGATGGACGATTCATCGAGGATGATCGCCGGGTCGGGCATCGCCGCGGCAAGATCGGTCCAGGTCAAAATGTTGTCCGAGCTTGAGTCGATGCCTGTCATGTCATCCGCTTTTTGATCGAGCGTAGCGCGGGGCCATGCCAATAACGCGGCAATGGCCACAAGCAATCCACAGGCGAAAAAAATTCCGTCGCGAAGTGATCCGCTCGTCCACATCGACAGGGGTACGAGCAGGAGCAAGGCGGTGGCAGCGAGGGCGGCGAAACCCAGGCGAGCATTATCACGGGTCATGTGCGCTGAAGTAATCCTGATCAGCGCCATAAGCTAGTCGGCAAAAAATCAGCTTCGTCGCGAGCCACGTGCCGCGGGCTTCCTGCCGCGAACCTTGTTGCCTCGGTCGCTTTCGCCGTTCGGTTCTATTTCCGTGAAGCCGACAGGCGACCGCTCGGCAAGCTCGGCAAGTGTATGCTGGTCCAGCACCGTGATGAATGCGGCCAACGCATCATCGAACATGGCATTTATGTTACCCGGATCAGCATCTGCCGACTGAGGATCGTTTCCTCCTTCGACTTGAACGCGCGTCACCTCGATGGCGCGGACGACATCGCCTATCCGGATCGTCGATGCCGGTTTGGCCAGCCGGACGCCGCCGTTGGGGCCTCGAACGGCTGAAAGAAAGCCGGCGTGCGAGAGGATGTGGACGATCTTGAAAACGTTTTGCTTCGTGACGCCGAGGCGATCGGAAACGTCGGCCACTTTTACCAGCTGGTCCTTGGCGAGCGCACAATCAATGAGAATGCGGATCGCGTGGCCGGTTTGCTTCGTCAAGCGCATAATCGAATTACCTGGGGCCGCGCGGCCGCGACGGAATAAGTCCTGTCCTTGCTTGTTTCACAAATCTTATCTGGGTGGCAAGGGGCGGGAGAGCGATCCGAGTTCACTTGACAGGTCGGATGCGCGGCATTCTATACCTACACGGTAAATAATAGGGGTTTGGCGTTCGCATTCAAGGTGCCTTGCGGAGCGTCGAAAGGGATTTTCCTACGGAGAGCCAGGATGTCGAAAAAGGCGTTTGCTTTTGCCTGCGCAATGCAGTTCGCGGCGTCAGTAGGAGCCGGCTCGGCTTTCGCCGCGCCGCCTGCAACGAAGGACATCATGAAGAATTACGGAGACCTCGCGGAGGCGATGTACTCCGATGCTCTCGTAAAGGCCAAAGATCTTGATAAGGCGATTGAGGCTTTCCTTGCTGCACCAAGCACCGAAACGCTGGCGACGGCACGCGACGCATGGAAAGCCTCTCGCGTTCCTTACATGCAGACCGAAGGGTTCCGCTTCGGCAACAAGATCGTCGATGACTGGGAGGGCGACGTCAATTCGTGGCCGCTCGACGAAGGTTTGATCGATTACGTCGACAAAGCGAGCTACGGCGATACCAAGGAAGAGAACCCGCTCTACACGGCGAACATTATCGCGAATAAGAAAATTCGACTGGGACCGAAGATTCTCGACGCCACCAAGATCGACAAGACCGTCATCGGCAAGCTCAACAGCGCGCTCGATGTCGAGACGAACGTCGGCACGGGCTACCACGCAATCGAATTTCTGCTCTGGGGGCAGGATCTCCACGGGACGGGTCCTGGCGCGGGGGAACGTCCGGCGAGCGATTATGATCTCAAGAACTGCACACACGGAAACTGCGATCGCCGCCGCGATTACCTGAAGGCGGCCTCGGGCCTGCTCGTTGACGATCTCACAGAGATGGTGGGCGACTGGAAGCCCGACGGCGCAGCGCGCAAGGCGCTGGCTGGCGAAGATGAGAACATGCAGCTCTCGACGATTTTAACCGGTCTCGGCTCGCTCTCTTATGGAGAACTCGCGGGAGAACGCATGAAGCTCGGCGTGCTGCTGCACGATCCCGAGGAAGAGCACGACTGCTTTTCCGACAACACGCAAAACAGCCACTACTACGACCAGGTCGGGATGATGGAGATCTGGAACGGAAAGTATGACGGCGTGACTCCGGTCAGCGGCGCCAGCATCGCGGAGCTTGCGCGAGAGAAGGCGCCGGAGGCGGCGAAGCGAGTCGATGATGCGATGGCTGTGACGCTTGAGAAAATCAAGGCGATCAAAGTCAAGGCCGATTCCGGCGAAATGGCTTATGATCAGATGCTGGCAGCAGGCAACGACGTCGGTAACAAGATGATCCTCGATGCTGTCGACGCGCTCGTCGCACAAGCGCGGGCAATCGAAGCGGTCGTCGCGGCGCTGAACCTCAAGGTCAAGATCGAAGGATCTGACAGTCTGGATGACCCCGACAAGGTCGCAAAGGCGAAGTAGGTCGACTCCGTCGTAAGCGAGCTAATGAAGCATTCGCACGAGGTTCTCGCATGCTGAGGCGCCGCGACGTCCTGATCGGAGGTGCTGCCTTCGCAGGAAGCGGAGCGGCGGGTTTTCTAGCCGTCGGTCATAAAGTTCAGGCCCGCGAGGTGTTGGCACAACCGATCGCGCACGGCGTCAAATCGCTTGCGCTCGATCTCGCGGAGCGGCCGACGGCGCTGCCTTGCTTCGATGGCAAGACGCTGCCGCTCTGGACCTTCCAGGCCGGAACTACCTTTCCGATCGTGCGCGTAAAGCTCGGCGAGCGGCTGGACACGGTTTTCAAGAACGACTTACCGCGCGAGGGAGAGGTTGCGTCGATCCACTGGCATGGACTGCGGATTCCCAACACGCAGGATGGCGTTCCCTATCTCACGCAGCAGCCGATCGCTCCGGGTGGGAAAGGGCATTATTCGTTCGTGCCGCCAGACACCGGCTCGTTCTTCTTTCACACGCACTGCAATTCGACGGAACATTTCGGTCGGGGGCTGATTGGTGCGCTGATCGTCGAGGGGGACCAGATCGAAGCGCCCGACGCGGAATACGTGCTGCTGATGAAGGATTGGCGCATCGGGCCCGATGGCAAGTTCCTACCCTTCTCGACAGACGAAGGCGCCGCGAAAGGGGGCACGCCAGGAACAATCCGTTCAGTCAACGGAGCGACATCGCCGGTCATCACGGTTCCGTCGTCGGCAAACATCCGCATCCGGTTCTACAATCTCGATCCGATGCGCATCTCCGAAATCGGATTCGAAGAAGCGGAAGCGGCGATCATTGCCGTCGATGGCAACGGTCTGCCGCCGATGACATTCGAATCGTGGCGTATGGGTACAGCGATGCGGGTCGATATTCTGCTCCGCACTGCAGCGCCGGGAAAGTCCGTGAAGCTTTACGATTATTTTTCGGCGCAACCGTTCGTGCTCGCGGAATTCAAATCCGAGGGGCCGCCGAAGCAGACGGGGGGCTTCGACCCTGCGCCGCTCAAGGTCATGCCGTTTCCGAAGCTCGACGAGGCGAACGCACAGGTCATTCCGTTCGAGTTCTCTGCGACGCCGACCGGCGCAGCGGTCGCGGCACTCGGTGCAGGCCCGGGAATTCAACTCGGGCCGCTGTGCCTTGCTAAACGGACGTTCTGGGCCATCAACAAGCAGGCGTGGCCTGGACACGACCACCAGAACCTTGGGCCGCCCCTTGCGACGCTCAAATCCGGGCAAAGCTATATCTTCGAGCTCGACAACACGACGCCGCGGTCGCATCCGATCCATATTCACGGCCACACGTTCGAGGTATTGAATTCGAGCAAGCGGCGCCTTCCGCGCTTTCGCTGCGATACGGTACTGCTCATTCCGAACGAGCGCATTCAGGTCGGGCTCGTTGCGGGCCTACCCGGAAAATGGATGTTCCATTGCCATATCCTCGAACATCAAGAAGCGGGCATGATGGGCTACATCGAGGTGGTGTGACGCGTACGCTGCTTATGTTTCTCGTACTATCGCTTCTCGCCGGCTTCGGGTCACGCGGCGTTAAAAGCGATCCGCTTGACGCCGCCATGGGGAAAGCGCTGTTCGAGCGACATTGGATCCCGGCGCCGTCTTCGACCAATGGGACGGACGGGCTGGGCCCGCTCTTTGTTGCACGTTCCTGCACGGGCTGCCACGCGCGAGGTGACGGTGCCCATGTCGTGACGCGCGATAACGGTTCGGCCGAGATCGCAGGCGCGGTCGTGCGTTTCGGCAATGCGGCTGGCGAGACCGACCCTTATTACGGACTCGAATTGCAGACGAATGCGGTACCGGGACTGATGCCCGAAGGCGACGTGCGCTTTCTGCCGGAGTTCAAATACAACTTGGCGGGGCCACCTATTTCGAGGGGGTTTCATGCTGAAGCGCGCCTTGCGCCCCCGCTGTACGGGAAAGCCGCCTTCGATGACGTACCGGACGAGGAAATTTTAGCGCGAGCGGCATCCAATGCGCGCGATGGCGGGCCGATCAAGGGCCGGGCGAACGTGACGCCGAGCGGCATCGGTCGTTACGGCTGGAAAGCGGCGCATACTTCGCTCAAAGAGCAGGTTGCACACGCGTTTGCGTTCGATATCGGCATGTCGAGCCCGGAATTTCCGCTGCCCTACGGCGACTGCACGAAGCTCGAAACGGCCTGTCTCGCACTTCCCAATGGCGAGAGTTCCTCCTTCGAGAACCGCGAACTGTCGTCTGCGATGATCGGTGTGGTTGCGAGCTATCTCAAGACGCTGCATGCGCGGCCCGCTGATGAAGCGTCGGCGTTGTTTGCGTCGACCGGATGTGCAGACTGCCATGTGCCGAAACTCAAGACGCGCGAGGGGGGGCAAATTCCAGCCTTCACCGATCTCCTGCTTCACGACATGGGTCCGTTGCTCGATGGCGGCGTCGGGGAGCCGGGGGTGAGGTCTTCTGAATGGCGGACGGCGCCGCTGATCAACGGCCATTTGACGCCCGGGAAGCGTCGTTATCTTCACGACGGCTCGGCGGCGACGGTTGAGGAAGCCGTGGAACGGCATTATGGCGAGGCTGAAGGGAGCCGGATTCGGTTCGAGGCTCTGGCGGCTGACGACAAGAAGCGTCTCGCCGATTATGTGAATGGGTTGTGATGGTACGCAGAGTGATGCTTCTCGGGTTCGCAGCGTTTGCATTGGCCGCTCAGGCCGTCGGCGCCGATCTTCCGCCAGCGCCGATCAGCCACGCCGCAATGGTGCGGGCGGCGATCGAGCAATACATCGTCCCGCATATCGATGCGTTGAAGGCCGCAGCGAAGCCGTTGCCGGACGCTGTCGCCAACGTGTGTAAATCGGGATCGGCCGAGGCGGATAAAGCGCTCGAAGATCAATTCGCCAAGATCGTCATCGGCTATGCGGGTGTCGATTTCCTGCGTTTCGGACCGATGTTGGAGAATGGCCGCCGCGAGCAAATCTCGTTCTGGCCTGATCCACGCGGCTTCGTTGCGCGGCAGTTACGGCTTCTTCTCTTGAGCAAGGATGAGGCGATCGCGAAACCCGGTGCGATGGCGAAGCAGAGTGCGGCGGTGCAGGGGCTTCCAGCGCTCGAAGCGCTGATGCACGACAAGGATGTGCCGCTTGGTCCGGCCGATGCCGCGCACTACCGATGCATCGTTGCGGAAGCCATCGCGGCCAATATCGTGCGTCTGGCGGATGAAGTCGCGGACGAGTGGGAGAAGCCTGGTGGCTGGTCCGACAAGATGCTTCATCCGGGCCCGGCGAACGACACGTACAAGAATGAGAGCGAGGCCGCGGTCGAGGTCGTCAAGGCGTTGATCGTCGGATTGTCGTTGACCGGCGACTTACAAGTGAAGCCCCACGTCGATCCGAAGATCAGATTGGCGCCGCCTTATGCGAAATCCGGATTGCAGGCGGCTTTTTACGAAGCCAGCATCGCATCGCTGCATCAGCTCTACGATACGCTGCAACTCGAAAGCTGGTTGCCGCCGGATCGGTTCTGGATGAAAGACTGGGTTTCGGGAACCTGGCGAACGCTCGAATCGAGTGATGGCGCCGGCGGGCGTTCTCCTTATGCAAAACGGGAGGATGCACCGACAGCGCGCGAGGTGTTCGACAGGACGAATGGACTGCGTAACATGGTCGCGAACAGGCTGTCGGTCGCGGCTAAATTGACGGTAGGATTCAATGAGCTCGATGGTGATTGATCGCAGATCGATGCTGCTCGGGACGCTGACCTTCGTCGGCTGGGCCGGGCTTAGGCCAGCGTTCGCAAAGGCTGGCGAGAGCATTGCGTACGTGACGGCGGCGCGTTTGGCGGACGGCTCGTTCGGTATTCTGCTGCTCAGCGCAGAGGGTGCCGTTCTGCGCGAGGTGCCGCTTTCGGCGCGGGGGCACGATATCGCCATTCATCAACCGTCAGGGCGAGTGGTGGTGTTTGCGCGGCGTCCGGGTGCGTTCGCGATTTCATTTGAACTCGACAAGAAGACGGCGCCGCACGTGTTTACGCCGGGCGAGGGGCGCCATTACTTCGGGCATGGATCGTTCTCGCAGGATGGGCGGCTTCTTTACGCTTCGGAGAACGATATTGCAACGGGTATGGGCGTCATCGGGATCTACGACGTCGCGCGCAGTTTCAAGAAGATCGGCGAGCATTCGACCTTCGGCATGGGACCGCATGAGATCATGCTGCTGGCCGATGGCAGGACGATAGCGGCGGGAAACGGCGGCCTCGACACCACGCCCGACGCGGGGCGCGAGAACCTCAATGTCGATTCGATGCAGCCGTCGCTGACGTTTGTCGATGCGGAGAACGGCAAGCTGCTCGCTAAACACGAGATGACGGGAGATCTCAAATCACTGTCGCTCCG
>Ga0164243_10005363_pt1 | contig 19591 bp, 6 predicted proteins | sample OricompcompostOP_FD_108781 | JGI IMG/M metagenome (GOLD analysis project Ga0164243, IMG submission 108781) | Organic Plus compost microbial communities from Emeryville, California, USA - Original compost - Organic plus compost (OP) | ecosystem: Engineered > Solid waste > Mixed feedstock >... | reverse complement strand
GTGAGAGCGGAATGATCAGTATCCAATGGCCGAGCTGGAAGGAGACCGGGTTCGGTGAGGCACGCAGCACGGCGTATCGACAGAGCGGACTGCTCAGCCTGTCGAACGAGGCGGGGCTCGAGCTGTTCGATCAGTTGCTCGGTTGCCGTCCGGGAACCGTCGTGCTGCCGGCCCTCGTCGACGCAGCGCTCTGGCGTCCAGACGAGCTCATGCGTCCGAGGTCTCACACTCCGCAGATGCCGGCAGAGATCCCGGCACGCCATCCACCACGCCGGAATTACGTTGCCGAACCCAATGCGCTCGTCACGTCGGCGCAGGCGTGGTTGACGGACCTGTTTGCCGTGCGGCTCGGGCTGAAACCCGAGTCGCTCGATCCAGAGGTCCCGCTCACGGATTACGGTGTCGAATCCGTTCTGCTCGTCGGCGTTCTGCGAGCCGTGAACGCAGCGCTGGGTATCGAGCTCGAACCCTCGTCGCTGTATGAGTACCCCACGATCGGTTCGTTCGCGCGTTGGCTCGTGAGCGCGCACGCGCAGGAGATGCGTCGGTTGCTGGATGCCGATGCATCAAACGAGGTCACATCGGCGACGGTCGAACCGGTGGCGACGCTGGCGCCGACCGCGTCCGTGACGGCGGCCGAAGCGCCGCGGACCTCCCGGAAGCGGTCACGCGGCGAGGACATCGCGGTCGTCGGAATGTCGTGCCGCTTCCCCGGCGCGAATGGGCTCGAAGAGTATTGGCAGCTTCTGAGCGAAGGGCGCAGCGCGATCCGATCGGTTCCGAGAGCGCGCTGGGGGTTCGACTGCGGCTATCACGCGGCGCTCCTCGACTCGGTACGGCGTTTCGATCCGGAGTTCTTCCGCATCGATCGCGCGGACGCGCGCACTATGGACCCGCAGGCGCTGCTCGTCCTCGAAGAGAGCCTCAACGCGTTCTGCCATGCAGGCTACGACCTTTCGGAGCTGAAAGGTGCGCCGATCGGTGTGTACCTGGGAGCGCGCGCTCACGTGCAGGCCGATGAGGAGATCCTCAGGCACGCCAGGACTCCCATTCTGGTCGTCAGTCAGAATTATCTCGCCGCGAACGTCTCGCGCTTCTTCGACCTGCACGGGCCCAGTCTGGTGATCGATACGGCTTGTTCATCGGCACTGGTTGCCATGCAGGCGGCCATCCAGGCCCTCGAGCGCTCAGAGGTGAGCGCCGCGCTCGTCGGTGGCGTCAATGTTCTGCAGTCGGCGGCCGCGCTGCAATTCTTCGAGCAACGTGAGCTCCTCGCCGGCACACCGGCCTTCCACATTTTCGACGCGCGGGCGAACGGGTCTCTGCTGGGCGAGGGCGCGGGCTTCGTTGTGTTGAAGACAGTGAAGCGGGCGCTCGAAGACGGCGACCGGATCTACGCGCTGGTGAAGGCAATAGCCGTCAACAATGACGGCCGAACTGCCGGACCCAATGCGCCCAATCTGCAGGCGAAGAAAGACGTGATGCGCGCCGCGCTCGCGGCCAGCGGTCGCAGCCCGCAGGAGGTCGGCTACATCGAAGTGAACGGTGCGGGCTCCGAGCTCATGGACCTCATCGAAATCAAGGCGCTCGAGTCCGTGTACGGCTCGGACCCGGGCAGGCCATGCGAGCTCGGCTCGATGAAGCCGAATATCGGACATCCGCTGTGCGCCCAGGGGATCGCCAGCTTCATCAAGGCCGTGTTGACGCTGCAACGAGGCCAGAAGGTGCCGTTCCTTTCGGCACAGCAGCCGATGAAGCACTACGACTTCGCCAGCTCGCCTTTTAGGTTCAGCCGGGTACTTACAGAATGGGGCGACATGCCGCGTGTGGTGGCCGTCAGCAGCTTTGCCGATGGAGGTACAAACGCGCACGTCATTCTCGAAGCATGGGACAGCGATGGCGTGCCGCACCGACGACGGCCCTTGCCGCCGCCGGCGCTGAACCGGGTGAGCCTCGATGCGCCTGAGGCCGACGAAGCGCCCGCCGTGGAAGCGCCAGTGCTGGACTCGACCCCGGTGCCGGCTGCCCGGCCGGCGGGCGTCTGCTTCTGGGAGCAAAGCGCCTGATCGCGAACGCATACGCGACGGGCTGGCGAGAGAACGAGAAAGGACAAAAAGAATCATGAATCACACGATCGTTCTGACTCCATCGAACCCGGTATTGAACGGCCACAAGGTGCATGGCCGCCATCTGCTGCCCGGCCTTGCGTACATCGACATGCTGTTTCAGCTCCTTGCCAAGTCGCATCCGGACTATTGCAGCTTCGAGCTGTGCAATCTCGTCATTTATCAGCCCCTCATGGTCGAGCCGGACGAGAAGGCCGTGCTGACGATCGACTGGCTGGACAGCGCCCCGGACGCCTGGCGGATCGAGGTTTCGGGTCAGATCGAGCGCTACGGGATTCGCATGGGGGTTGCCGTGCGATACGCCAGTGCGCAGATGCGCCGCGTGGGCGCGCCTGATTTCGCAGAGACGTTGAGCATCGCGGAGCTGGAAGCGTCGGGCCGTGACTCCACCGATCTGGAGGACATTTACGCGGGTTTCCGCGAACACGAGCTCGCGCACAGCGATCGCATGAAAGCGCACGGATGGCGCTACGCCACGGACACCGCCGTCTATGTGGACTCCCGTGTCGAGGAGGGCGCGTCCGTGCCATCGCGGGATTTCATCTTCGATCCCGCATTGATCGACTCCGGAGTGGTCTGTGCGGGATGGGGCTTCGGGTCTGGCGAGGACAGCTCGGGCTCGCAGCTCATGCTGCCGATCTCTTTCGAAAGCTTCAGGGCGCGCGCCCCAGTGCGGGGGCGCTGTATCACACGAATGCAACTCGGCTCCGCCCGACGCAAGAACGATGTGAGCTTCGGCGTTCTGGAGTTCTTTGACGCCACCGGGAGCAAGGTCGCCGAGCTGACGAGCCTTGCCAGCAAGCGTGTGCCGGAGTCGAGGTTGATGGATGTGTTCGTTGAGTCTCGCCCGGATGACGCGGTCGAATGGCTGCCGCTGCTGCGCCAGCTCGTGGCGGAAAAGCTGCGGATCGCGGCAAACGAGGTGAACGTCGACGCGAACCATTACGAGCTCGGCCTGCAATCCGCCGAGCTGCTCGAGCTGGTGGGCGTACTGGAGCAGCGTGTGGGTCAAAGCTTGCCGCCGACGCTTCTGTTCGAATATACGACGCTCAGAGAGCTTTCGGCCTATCTCTCCACTCATCTGACGGCGGCCGTGAGCTCAACATCGGATCGGCACGCGAGGGTTCCACCCGCCGCTTCGCCGGGGACAGACGTGCCCGAGCCTTCTGCGAGCGAGACCGAGTGGCGCGCGCGACCCGCCCCGCCGCAGCGGGCAGGCAGACGTCAGAGCCCGGACATCGCCATCATCTCCCTTTGCGGCCGCTTCCCTCAGGCCGCCAATCTGCAGCAGCTCTGGGAAAACCTTCTCGCGGGCCGGGATTGCATCACCGAGGTCCCTCCGTCCCGTTGGGACAGCGCGAAGTATTTCAGCGAAGACCGGTCGCGCCCGGACAGCACGTCCTGCCGGTGGGGCGGGTTCATCGACGGCGTCGACGAGTTCGATGCCGCGCTCTTCAACATCTCCTCGCGCGGGGCGATCCTGCTCGATCCGCGGTGTCGACTGTTCCTGCAGACCGTGTGGGAGCTGCTCGAGAGCGCCGGCTACACGCGCGATGCGCTGTGCTCGGTCTACGGCGGCAACGTGGGCGTCTACGTCGGCTCGATGTACAACCACTACGGCGCTGTGCACACCGAGCCCGATTCGGCCGCGCTCGCGTTCGTCGGCACGGATGCGGCGATCGCAAACCGGACGTCGCACTTTTTCGGCCTGAAGGGACCCAGCATGGCAGTCGACACGATGTGCTCGTCCGCCATGACCGCGGTTCACCTGGCCTGCAAGGATCTGATGCTCGGGGAATGCGAGCTCGCCATCGCCGGCGGGGTGAATCTTTCACTGCATCCAACCAAGTACGTCGGGCTCAGTCAGGGCCAGCTCATCGCTACCCGGCCGGACAGCCGCAGCTTCACGCAGGGCGACGGCTATCTGCCGGCGGAAACCGTGGGCGCCGTGCTGCTGAAGCCACTCGACCGCGCGGTCGAGGATCGTGACCGGATCATGGCCGTAATCAAGGCCACCGCCGTCCGTCACGGCGGTGGCGCGAACCGCTACCTCATTCCGGATCCAACCACTCAGGCGCAGGTCATCGAAGAAGTGCTTACGAAGGCACATGTCGATGCGCTCTCGGTGAGTTATGTCGAGGCGGCGGCGTACGGCTCGCCCCTGGTGGACGCCATCGAGCTCAGCGCCCTGGACAAGGTGTTTCGCAAGGACTCGTCTCTGCGGGAGCGCTGCGTAATCGGATCGGTGAAATCAAACATCGGTCATGCCGAAGCCGCTTCAGCCATCTCGCAGCTCGCCAAGATTGTCCTGCAGATGCGACATCGGAAGCTGGTGCCCACGATCATGGCGGAACGGCTCAATCCGGATCTGCGATTGGGCGAGACCGCGTTCCGGGTGCTGCATGAGGCGCAGGACTGGGAGGCCGATGGGCTGCGCCGTGCGCTCGTCAACTCCTTCGGCGCCGGCGGCACGTACGCGAGCGCACTGATCGAGGAGTATGTGGCCGAAGCGGCGGTCGCGGCGCAGGGCGGCGATCAGGACGGTCACATTGTGGTGATATCGGCGCAGGATGCAGAGCGGTTGCGTGCCGTCGTTGCCCAGCTTCTCGAGTATGTGGAGCAGCACGCCAATCTTTCACTTGCCGATTTCGCCTACACGCTTCAGATCGGGCGCGAAGCCATGAATGTGCGGCTGGGTTTCGTGGTGAAGAGCCGCACCGAGCTGCTGACGGCACTGCGAGCGCATCTTCAGGGCGACAATGCTTCTCCGGTGAAAGCGTCGGTAACCCTGTTCACGGGCGATCTGCGCGCTCCCACGAATGTGGGCGTGCTGATCTCGGGCGATTCCGGAGATGCGATCGCGCGTTTTCTGGTCGCCAGCAGGGAGCTCTCCAAGATTGCTCTGCTATGGACTCAGGGGGGCAGCGTTCCCTGGGGCGCTCTGCACTCGCACGCGCGTAGCAGGCTGGAGCTGCCGTGTTATCCGTTCCGCAGGCAGCGTTACTGGCCGGGGATCGAGACCGAGCCCCTGTCGCAGGACCGGCCAACCACGATCGATACAAACCTGGCAGAGCTCGTCGAGGAGCGGGATGCGACGCTGGCCGAGCAGGCGCTGCATCACATCGCACGTTTTCTCACACTGTCCGCCGGCGTGCCGGCTGCGCAGTTCCAATCCGGCAAGGCGCTCCATGCGTACGGGCTCGACTCGATTCTCAGCATGCAGCTAGCGCGTTCACTGACGCAGCGTTTCGGTAAGCCCGTCTCGGGTCTGACGCTGCTCGAGCACCCCACGGCCGAAGCGCTGGCTGCCTACGTCGCCGAGCACTCGAAAGGGGAGTCGCCCACAGTGCGGGACACGACCGCGGTGGATGCACTGGAGCGGTTCAAGGCGGGCCTGTTGAGCCGGGACGAAATTTCGAGGCTCATCGAAGAAGGATCTTTGCAGTGAACATCGACGACGTACTGGCCGATCTCGAAAGGGGACGTCTCTCTGCCCAGGATGCCTGGCGCAGGTTGCAGGAGCTGAAATCCGATCTTTCGCGCTTTCCGTTATCGGAAGGCCAGAGAGGCATCTGGCTGCTGCAGAAGATGACGCCTGGCTCGAGTGCGTACAACGTGCCGATGTGTTTTCGCTCGCGGCAGCGCATTGACAGCGCCGTGCTCGACCAGGCCTTTCAGTGGACTTTGCGCCAGCAAACGATGCTGACGGTGATCATAGAGGAAGACGATGGCGTGCCGTACCAGCGGATTCGGCCCGGCGTCGCGTATCGCGTGGAACACGAAGACATCTCGAGCCTCCGGGTAGAGGAGGTCGTGCCGCATCTGAGGCGCAAGGCGCAACAGCCACTTCTGCTCAATGCCGGGCCGCTGGTGCGGATTCACCTGCTGTCACGGTCGGCGCAGGAGCAATACCTGCTCGTCCTCGGGCACCACATCGTGCTGGATGGGCGGTCCCTTGCGCTGTTCCTGGGCATGCTGGCTCACGCGTATGCCGCACTCATCGAGGGCCGGCAACCCACCGCGGATCGTGCGCAGAGCAGTTACCGCGACTTCGTGCAGTGGGAGCAAACCTTTCTCCAGAGCGAAGAGGGCGAGCAGCACCGGGCCTTCTGGACGAAGCATCTGTCCGGCACTTTGCCCGTACTCGATCTGCCCACCGATTACCCTCGTGCATCGGCCGCCGTGGGAGTGCGCGGCTCAAGTGTAGTGCGCAGGTGGGACGGTGAACGCTCGCAGCAGCTTGCCCGATTCTGCAGCTCAGAAGGCATCAGACCCTCCCTGGTGTTCCTCGTCGCGTTTCAGCAGCTCTTGCGCCGCTGGAGCGGACAGAGTGACTTCGTTCTGGGAATGCCGACCTTGGGGCGACCCCAAGAGCGCTTCGAATCTCTCATCGGCTACTTCATCAACGTGGTGCCGCTCCGGTGCGAGCTGGATGACGGGAGGACCGTCAGAGAGGTGTTGCAAGCGACGCAGCGTGCGGTGACCCAGGCGCTGGATCATGCGTCCTATCCGCTGCCCGCACTGATGCGGCAACTGAAGGTGCAGCGCATTGAAGGTCGCTTGCCAGTGTTCCAGGCGGCCTTCGAGTATCAGAGCCGCCGCGCGTTCGCGCTAGGGAGTGCACCCGCGACGCCGGGCAAAGCGCTCTTCGGAGATCGCATCGAAGGCATCGGCCAGGAGGGCGAGTACGAGCTCGTGCTGGAAGTGCATGAGCTGGCGGAGGGCTACACGATCATTCTGAAGTACGATCCCGCACTCTTTGCCGAGTCGACCGTCGAGCGCTGGAGTGCCGATCTCGCAACGCTCCTCGATGGGATCGTTGCCGATCCACGGCGGTCGGTTGCCTCGGTGCCGATCCTGAACGACGCCGAGCGCCGGCGCGTATTGATCGACTGGAACGCGACCGCAGCGGATTTTCCGGCCGACCGCTGTATCCATGAGCTCTTTTCGGAGCAGGCGGCGCGCACGCCGCAGGATATGGCGATCGCATTCGAGGAGCGGAATCTCACCTACGCGGAGCTCGACCGGCGCTCCACGCGTCTCGCGAACGCTCTCCAGGGGCTTGGCGTGGGGCCCGGTGCGATCGTCGGGCTGCTGCTCGAGCGGTCCCCGGAAATGCTGGTCGGTTTGCTGGGAATACTCAAAGCCGGCGGCGCCTATCTGCCGCTCGATCCGACGTATCCCGAGACACGATTGCGGTTTATGCTGGAGGACTCCGGCGCGACGGTGCTGCTGACCGACAAGCAGCACCGCGATCGCATACGGGGACACCGCACGCAAACGATTACCCTGGACGAAGAGTGGTCGGCCGTCGAAAGGCAACCGGCTGCGAGCGTGCCAGCGCCTGTTGGCAGTCGCGATCTCGCTTATGTGATCTACACGTCCGGATCGACCGGAAAACCCAAGGGCGTTCGGGTCGCGCACGGCTCCGTCGTGAATTTGCTCTCGGCGATGGGCCAACTGCTCCGCATCGGCGGCACAGACGTCTGGGCGGCCATCACGCCGTTGTCGTTCGACATCGCTGCACTGGAGCTGTTTCTACCGCTCGTACAGGGCGCGAAAGTGGCGCTCATGCCGCGATCTCTCGTGCTGGATGCGCCACGGCTGTGTGAGCGCGTGGACGCTGTGGGCGTCACGGTGATGCAGGCAACACCGAGCCTGTGGCGAATGCTGGTGGAGGCGGGTTGGAAATCCACCTCGCGCAAGGTGCTGTGTGGCGGCGAGCCGCTGCCAGCTGACCTCGCTTGTGATCTTGCTTCCGGCGGGGCGGAGGTCTGGAACCTCTACGGCCCGACGGAGACGACCATCTGGTCCACGGCGGCGCGGGTGCGCGCCGATGCGCCGGTGAGCATCGGTAGGCCGATTGCGAATACTCGCGTGTACGTGCTCGACGAGCACCTGGAACCCGTGCCGGTGGGCGCGATCGGAGAGCTCTGCATTGCAGGCGTGGGTGTCGCCGAAGGTTACGTGAACCGGCCCGAAGCGACCACGGAGCGCTTTGTCGCCGATCCGTTCGTTCCGGGACAACGCATGTACCGGACGGGAGACCGCGTCCGCTATCGCGCGGACGGCGAGCTGGAATTCATCGGCCGCACGGATCATCAGATCAAGATTCGCGGTCACCGCGTCGAGTTGGGAGAAGTCGAGGCCGCGCTGCTCGGGCACACTGGTGTGAGGCAGGCCGTCGTGGCTGCGCGAGCCACGTCCTCAGGTGACATGCGCCTCGTCGCCTACGTCGTGTGTAAGGAGAGGGCGGTCAGCGATGACGAATTGCGCCGGCACCTCATGCGAACCCTGCCCGAGCACATGATTCCGCATGCGTTTCAGGCATTGCAGAGCCTGCCTGTCACGTCGAATGGCAAAGTCGATCGGAGCGCTCTTCCCGAGCCCGGCGTCGAAGGACCGAAGGGGCAGGGTGCCGCCGAGCCCCGCACGCCGACCGAAGTGGCGCTGCGTGAGATCTGGGCCGAAGTCCTGCATCTCCCGCACGTGGGGATACACGACAACTTCTTCGGGATCGGCGGCGACTCGCTGCTCGCCATGCGAGTGACGGCGCGCATCGAGCGCAAGCTCGGTGCCACCGTACCCATCGGCGCTTTCATGGCATCGCCGACAATCGCAGCGCTGGCGGCGCGCATCGCAGACCACGGTACCTCCGGGGCCATTCGGAAAACACTCCCGCCGATCGTGCCGGATCGCGCGAGCCGGTATGAGCCTTTTCCGCTCACGGACGTGCAGGAGGCCTATTGGATCGGCCGCCAGCAGAGCCTCTCCCTTGGCAACGTCGCGGCGTACGCCTATTTCGAGCTTGAGTCCGAATGGTTCAATCCCGAGCGGTTCGAGCGCTCATGGCAGAAGCTCATCGAGCGGCACGAGATGCTGCGTACGGTCATCCTTCCGGACGGGCGGCAACAAATCCTGGAGCGGTTCACGGGACAGGTGGCGACAGTTCACGATTTCAGCCTCAGGTCCGACAGCGAAATCGAAAGTGAGCTGCTCGCGCTGCGTGAGCGCTTGTCGCATCAGATCCTTCCCACGGATCGGCCGCTCTTCTCGGTCACCGTCTCGCTGCTTCCGCGAGCCAGAGCACGTGTGCACATCGGTATCGATCTCATCGTGAGCGATGCGATGAGTCTGCACATCCTGCAGCGGGAGTTCGCAGTGCTCTATTCGGATCCCGATGCGACGTTACCGCCGCTCGAGCTCTCCTTCCGCGACTACGTGATCACAGAGCGCGCGCTGCGGTCGACAGAGCTGTACAAGGAGTCGTGGCAGTATTGGCTGGCCCGGCTGGAGGACATGCCTGCGGCTCCACCTCTGCCGCTTGCCGTCGATCCTGCATCCATCGCCAGGCCGCGATTTCGCCAGCTCACCGGCCGGATCGACGCCCGGCGCTGGCGCGGCATCGCCGAGCGCGCGGCGCGCTCAGGCCTGACGCCGACGGCGGTGCTTCTCACGGCATACGCCGACGTCCTCTGCATGTTCAGCGGCGAGGCGCGCGCGACGATCAATCTCACATTGTTCAGCCGTCTGCCGCTGCACGATCAGGTCGATCAGATCATCGGTGATTTCACGTCACTGCTTCCGCTCGCGGTGGATTGCCGGGAACGTGCGTCGTTCGTGGACAGGGCCAGGCGCATTCAGCAGCGATTGTGGGAGGACCTGGACCATCGCGTGGTGAGCGGCGTCAGCATCATGCGCGAGCGCGCGCGCAGGGCGGGCGAATCTTCAGGCACCACGCTGCCGGTGGTTTTCACGAGCACGCTCGGCCTCACCGGTTACGGCGGGGATGACCGTACGAGGCACTTGCCGGAGATCGCGGCGGGCTCGGATGGATTCGTGTACGGCAGCAATCAGACACCTCAGGTCTGGCTGGATCTGCAGGTCAGCGAGCGACACGGTGAGCTGCAGCACGTGTGGGCGCATGTCGAGGGCCTGTTTCCCGCCGGTGTGGTGGAAGGGATCTTCGACGTCTTCTGCCGGCAGCTCGAGCTCCTGAGCGAAGACGAATCGGGCTGGCACGCGGATTTTCCGCCCGCGCCGCCGCCCGAATCCCTCGAGTCACGCAGGCGCGCGAACGAGACTCAGGTGGTCTGTCCGGATGTGCGCCTCGAAGAGCTCTTTCTCACGCAGGCAGAGCGCCAGCCCGAAGCGCCTGCGGTCATCGACGGACGCGGTGCGCTGAGCTATCTCGACGTGGAGCGCCGATCCGGCGCGCTGGCGCAACGACTGTGGCAGCTCACCGGTGGGCGGCCCGGCATGGTGGCGGTCGTCATGCAGAAGGGGTGGGAGCAGATCGTCGCCGTGCTCGCGATTCTCCGCGCGGGCGCAGCGTATGTTCCCATCGATCCGTCGCAGCCGGCGGAGCGCCTCGCTCACATGATCGCCGATTGCGGAGCCACGGTGGCGCTGACGCAGTCCTGGATCGAGGACGGCACTCTCTGGCCGGCAGGGCTGCCGCGTGTGGCGGTCGATTGCGAATCGCAAGCAAGCGACGCGCAATTCGCGGTTCCGGTGCGACTTTCCACCGACGATCTTGCGTACGTGATCTACACGTCAGGGTCCACGGGGGTTCCCAAGGGCGTCATGATCTCGCATCGCGGTGCGGTCAATACGATCCTCGATGTCAACGGCAAGGCAGCGCTCAGCGCGGCAGATCGCGTCTTCAGCGTGTCAGCGCTCAGCTTCGATTTGTCCGTCTACGACATCTTCGGCGTGCTGGCCGCGGGCGGCGCTATCGTGCTGCCCGATCCGTCTCCCCATCCGGAACCGCAGCGCTGGCTCGCCCGAATGATCGAAGGCCAGGTCACCGTCTGGAACTCCGTGCCCGCCCTGCTCGATCTGCTGCTGGAAGCCGCTGAGATGGAAGACATGAGCCTGCCACGGTTGCGGGTCGCGATGATCAGCGGTGACTGGATCCCGCTCGGCCAGCCGAAGCGGTTGTGGAGTCGCGCCCCTGACGCGCGAGTGCTCGCTATGGGTGGGGCGACCGAAGCGTCCATCTGGTCGATCTACAAGTGGGTCGATGCCGTCGATCCGGACTGGAAGAGCATTCCGTACGGCATGCCACTGGCGAATCAGAGCTTCCATGTGCTGGATGCGCACCTGAGGCCCTGTCCCGAGTGGACGCCGGGCGAACTCTACATCGGCGGTGTGGGCCTGGCGCTCGGATACTTCCGCGACGAGGCGCTGACTGCACGCAGCTTCATCAGTCATCCGGAAACCGGCGAACGGCTCTACCGGACGGGAGACATGGGGCGGTATCGCTCCGGCGGCGAAATCGAGTTTCTCGGGCGGCGCGACTCACAGGTGAAGATTCTCGGCCAACGCATCGAGCTGGGCGAGATCGAGTCGGTGATCGCACGCGATCCCCAGGTCCGGCACAGTGTCGTCCGGGTAGACGGCAAGCCCGGTGGCGCAAAGCGTCTCGTCGCGTATGTAGTGCCTGCGGAGCCGGCCGATGGGGCTGACGCAGACGTGCAGTTCAGCTTGTTCTACTTCGCGGACAGCAATCGGCAAAGCACGGAGCTGTACGACCTGTATGTCGAAGGCGCGAAGTTTGCGGATCGTAACGGATTCACGGCGGTCTGGACGCCAGAGCGTCATTTCACGCAAGTCGCGGCAGCGTTTCCGAATCCCTCTGTATTGAGCGCCGCGCTCGCGACCGTCACCGAGCGCATTCATCTGCGCGCTGGCAGCGTCGTTTTGCCGCTGCACGATCCGGTTCGCGTGGCTGAGGAATGGGCTGTCGTCGACCAGCTGTCCCGGGGGCGTGCCGGCGTCTCGTTCGTGGCCGGTTGGGTTCCCGATGACTTCATCTTCGCACCGGAAGCGTATCCGACGCGTCATCAGGTGCTCTTCGAAAAGCTCGACCAGGTGCGTCGTTTGTGGCGCGGGGAATCAGTGACCCGCCGCAACGGCGCCGGTCAGTCGGCCGAGATCAGGAGTTTGCCGCGTCCGGTGCAGCCGGAGCTGCCCACGTGGCTGACGTGCTCGCGCAGCGCTGCCAATTTCGAAGCGGCCGGACGACTGGGCCTCAATGTGCTCACGGCGCTGCTCTCTCTCAGCATGGATGAGCTTGCGGACAATCTGGCGGTCTACCGCAGGGCGCTGCTCGATCACGGTCACGATCCGAAGTCGCGAACCGTCACAGTGATGCTGCACGCGTTCGTGGCCGAGACGGACGAAGCCGCCCGCAATCTGGCTCGCGAGCCGCTCAAGGCCTATTTCCGCGCGCACACGGATCTTCGGGATCGCATCGTCCGCGAGCTCGGCGCGCAAGGCATAGGCGGCAGATCGGACGTGGAGACCCTCGTGTCCGCATCGGTGGAGCGCTATCTGCACAGCTCGGCGCTGATCGGTTCGCCGGCCACGTGCCTGCAGGTGGTGCGTCGCCTGAAGGACATGGGCGTCGGGGAAATCGCCTGCCTCATCGACTTCGGCCTCGAAAGCGCGGTGACTCTCGCACACCTGCCGCATCTGAGGACGCTGGCCGATCTCAGCCGCAGGATGTTCGATGAGCAGGCGTTCCGCACGCGTCTCGGCGCGCGCCTGCCAGCTTACATGGTACCTGAGAGCATTGTGGTGCTCGACCGTTTACCGCTGACCGCGAATGGCAAGATCGACCGGAAGGCCTTGCCCGTCGCGCCGGACCTGGCTGCCACACGGGAGTACATCGCGCCCCGGACCGCGACCGAGCGTGCGCTGGCGAAGATATGGGCCGAAGTGCTCGGTCTGCCGCGCGTCGGCATCCACGATCATTTTTTCGAGCTCGGAGGCCACTCCATTCTCGCGATGAAAGTCGTTTCGGGCGTGCTCGACGCCCTGGAGGTGACTCTCCCGCTTCGCGCGTTGTTCGAGGCACCCACGGTGGAGTCGCTCGCGCGAATCGTTGATGACGCGCTTGTCGCGCGTACGCCTGCCGGTGAAGAAGTGGGCGTGATATGACGTCGTGCGCGCAATCGTACGACGTCATCGTCGTGGGCTCGGGTGCGACGGGCGGCTGGGCCGCAAAGGAGCTTACTCAGAGCGGCTTGCAAGTCCTGGTGCTGGAGGCAGGCCGTGCGCTTGCGCGCGAGGACGCCCGCCCCGCGGCCTGGCGACGTGTGCTTGCGCCCGCGGGCGCCGACGAGCGGTTCGCGAATCAACGGATACAGAGGCGTCACCCGGCCTTTCACGCCGGCAATCGCCACTTCTTCATCGATGACGAAGAGAACCCCTATACCCATCCGGATCACGCGCCGTTCACCTGGATTCGCGGGCGGCAGGTCGGCGGTCGCTCGATGGTGTGGGGAGGCCAGACGTGGCGACTCTCCGACTTCGAGCTGAAGGCCGCGAGCGCCGATGGCATCGGGCTTGACTGGCCGCTTTCCTATGAGCAACTGCGACCGAGCTACGACAAGGTCGAGGCGTTCATCCATGTCGCGGGTAACCGGGACGGCCTTGTGGAAATGCCCGATGGGCGCATGTATTCGCAGCGATTCCTCACCGAGAGCGAGCACCATCTGAAGCACGTAGTCGAATCGGCGTGGCCGGAGCGACGCGTGATCGCCCTTCGCTCCGTGGTTGCGGACGCGCCGGCCGAATCGTTCGCGGGCCACACCTGCTGGCCGCGCTTCAGCAGCCCCGGTTCCACGCTCGCTGCGGCGGAACAAACCGGGCGCCTGACCTTGCGCAGTGACTCCGTCGTGAGCCATCTGCTCATGTCCACGGACCAGACGCACGTCCGGGGCGTGTGCTTCGTCGACGCGGCTGACGGAACCTCGCACGAGGTCTTCGGCAAGGCCGTTGTCTTGTGTGCATCGACGCTGGAGTCAACGCGCATTCTGCTGAACACGCGATCGGCGGCTCATCCGAACGGGATCGGCAATCGCTCGGGCTGTCTGGGACGTTATCTGATGGATCACGTCGCCATCGGCATACGTGGAACGATTCCGTGGCTGCGCGCCGAGGCGGCCAGCGCCAACGGGTGGGGCGACAGCCTGCCCGCTGCTCCGCGGCCTGGCAGCGTTCAGGGCATCTACATTCCGCGGTTTCGTAATCTGAAAGGCCCGGAACGGGGCGTGGGCTTTCGGCGCGGCTACGGCATCTGGGGCGGCGCACAGCGTGAGGCACGACCGATCGGTCGGTCGAGGCCGGCTACGTTTTTTCTGCTCGTGATCGGCGAGATGCTGCCGGACGAGCGCAACGGCGTGGAGCTGGCGAAGACGACGGACCGCTGGGGAATCCCGGTGCTCGACATTCATTGCATCCTCGGCGAGAACGAGCGACGGATGGTCCACGATGGCTACGAGCAGGTGTGCGAGATGGCCGCGAGAGCGGGCTTCGAGCGGACGGACGATATTCCGTTGTTCACACCCGGCGGTTTCGTTCACGAAGTCGGCACTGCGCGCATGGGGGCGGACCGGAACAACTCCTATCTGAACCCGGCGTGTCAGAGCTGGGAGGTGTCCAATCTGTTCGTGACGGACGGTGCGTGCTGGACGACGAGCGCGTACCAGAATCCCACCCTCACTATGATGGCCATCACCGTTCATGCGTGTTGTCACATACGCGACGAAGTGGCGCGGGGATAGGAGAGCAGGTGCCAGACGGTTATCTCGCCGCGCTTGGCGGTCCGCGGGCCATACCGAAGGACTTCAGCTTCGGCGTGTGGCCGCAGATCACGCCGGATGACGAAGCGTTCGTGCTCGCGTCGCTGCATCAGAGTCGCCATGGGTGGGGGCCCAATTGTGTCGCCCTGCAGAGAGAGTTCGCGCGCTGGAACGGCAATCGCTCCTGTGCCGCGTGCAATAGCGGTACGGCAGCGTTGCACATGGGGCTCGCCGCATGCGACGTGAAACCGGGCGACGAAGTCATCACAACCAGCCTGAGCTGGACGTCCACGGGCACCTGCATCCTTCACCACAACGCCATTCCGGTCTTCGTTGACGTCGATGCCGATACCATGCTGATCCATCCGAGGAAGATCGAAGCGGCGATCACGCGTCGAACGCGCGCAATACTCGTGGTGCACTACTACGGCCTGCCCTGCGACATGGACGAGATCATGCAGATCGCGCACCGGCACGGGCTTTACGTGATCGAAGATGCCTGCCAGTCGCATGGCTCCACCTACAAGGGACGCAAGGCCGGCACGCTCGGACATTGCGCAGCATTCAGCCTGAACCAGAACAAGAATCTGTGCGGCGGCGAAGGCGGGTTGTTCGTCACCGACGATGATGCGCTTTATCGCAGGGCGCGCGCGCTGATGAACTTCGGCGAGATGATCGCACCCGAAGGGGCGCGCGACCGGCATTCTTATGCGATGGGCTGGATGTATCGCACGAGCGATCTCGCTGCGGCGTTCGCACGCAGTGGACTGAAGCGCTTGGATTCCACGAACGAGCATGCGAAACGCAATTGGCATCGGCTTCGGGAGCTGCTCGCTGGCACGCCGCACGTCGTTTTACCGCCCGTACTGCCGGACCGGGAGACGAACGGGTACGCATTCGTGATCCGCATTGCATCCGGGCTAGCGCCTTCGCCCGACGCGATGACACGACTGAAGGGGGCGCTGCTCGTTGCGCTGCGCGCGGAAGGCGTGCCCGTTCACGACGTTCATGGGCTGCTGCCCGCGCACGCGGTCTTTCAGGCACGGGTCGGTTATGGGCACGGGTGTCCATGGGACTGCCGGAGCGTTCGCTCGGAGGTGTCCTACGATCTCGCACAGTACCCGGTCGCGCGCGCGACGTGGGCTTCGTCCATTCAGATCGGTATCAACGCGCATAGGCCGCCGAACGGGGAGGAGCATCTGCAGATGATCGCCCGCGGGATCTCGAAGGTTTTCGGTTGCATCGACGAGCTGTCGAACGAGCAGCGCACGGCGCTCGAGCGCGTGTACGAGTCCAGACGAGCCGCATTCGGTTAGCTGACATCCAGCGCGCCTGCGCGAGCTGCCGGCGCGGTGCGGTCCGGATAAAACTGCGAATACCAATTCCGGTATCTCATGAGCGGGCCGTCAGCGGCGCTCAGCAGAGGACGTGCCACGTACGCCTTGCGGCACCAGATGGCGATGTCGCGCCGAAGCTGCAGGGCCGCCATGCTGGCGTTCTCACGGACCATCTGAACGACCCGCTCTGGCGGAATGCCGCTGCCCGGATTCACCAGTGCATCAACGATGACGCGCAAGCGCGTGTTGCGCTCGTTGGTTGGTGTCGGCCACAGGGTGTGTGTGAACCGAATGGCATCTGTGCCACTCACGTTGCGGGCACAACCCGGGCCAACGACCCAGGCTTTAGTGACTTTGGGCGCACCCGCGCCGGTCCGAGAGATGAGCACGTTGTAGTAGATGTGCTCTCCGATCGGAGGCTCCACATGCGCGTGCCGGTCTACCGTGACTCTGGATGGCACACCGTGCACCGCGTGGAAATGAGCGCAGTCCACGACGTTTTCGAGAATCTCCTGGGGGTGCGTTTCGATGTCCACGGTCATGTACTGGCGTGCATCGGGGACGCTCAAGGACTCGTCAAACACCGGCATCTGCCACAACGGTGCCCGTCCTGCGAGATCGTGCCAGACGTAAATCAGGCCGTTCTGTTCCACGGTCGGCCACACGTTGAGTCTTGCGGAGGGTGGTGCGCTATTGCAGAAGGGCACCTCGACGCAGGCACCGCTGCTCGAATACACCCAGTAGTGAAAGGGGCAGCGGATGGTTTCCCCTGAAACGCTGCCGCCATGGCCGAGGTGTGCGCCCATGTGAGGGCAATACGCGTCAGCCGTGACGGGGGTGCCGGAAGCGGTGCGAAACAGCACCAGCTCGCGACCGAAATATTCCAGTGCCTTGACCTCCGCTGGTTTCACCTCGTGCGAAAAGGCCACGCCGAACCAGCCTGTGGGATACGGGGTGAATGGAAAACGATTCGTCATGAGCTCGCGTTCGGCCTCGGGTGCTCGCGTTCCGCGTACTTTCGCATGCCTGCGCTGAAGGTGAGCGTGCCGGTGAGGAATTGCAATCCGGCGAGCGGTGTACTGATCCAGCTACGCATCTGTATTTCAGCGTGCAATCGTGCAACTCCGCGGTTCGCAATCGCTTTCGCCTGGAACCCCGAGGCGGCGGGCGAGCGCGCCGTGCTGTTCCTCCGCCAAGTGGTGCGTTCGTGATACTTCTTTACTGAGCGCTGTGTGCGATTGAGGCACGGAGCACGCATGGGATAGTCTTGAGCATGCCGCTCGCAGCACCAAGACGAATCAGAAAGCAAGGGAGCATGTTGTGCAGAAAACGATTGTCTCTGTGAATCCGTTCCGATGTCGGATGTGGTCGCATCACGATCGTCTGGATCAGCACATCAACGAAGTCACCTGCAGACAGGAGATCGAGAGCTTCGTGCGGCATGGCCAACTCGTCCCGGTGCTCGGACGACCGCTCAAGTCCGACCCGGAATTCGATGTGGAGCTCATCTATGGCGCACGGCGGCTATTTGTCGCACGTCACATCAACAGACCGATCCTCGTTGAGCTCAGGGACCTGTCGGACCGCGAGGCGATCATCGCGATGGACATCGAGAACCGCCATCGGCTCGACATCAGCCCGTACGAGCGCGGTCTCAGCTACGCACGCTGGCTGCGTGCGGGCTATTTTCAATCCCAGGAGGAGATCGCACGGGCCCTGAAAGTGTCTGCTTCCCAGGTGTCCCGCGTGCTGCAACTGGCTCGTCTGCCGAGCGCAATCCTCAACGCCTTCGGCAATGTGCAGGAGCTGTGTGAAGGTTGGGGTCGCGATCTGACGGAACTGCTCGAAGATCCGGTTCGCCGAGAGCCGACGCTGCGCAAGGCACGGGCGCTCGCCGCCCTGGTTCCGCGGCTGCCGGCGCGCGAGGTGTATCAGAGATTGATGAGCGCTTCGGTCCAGGGTCGGAAGCCGCGCTGCCGAACCCACGACGAAGTGGTCAAGGACCGCTTCGGAAAACCCCTGTTCCGGATCAGGCAGCTCCACAACACGGTCGCGGTGCTCCTGCCGATGGATACACTGTCTGCCGAGTCCCTGCAGCGAATCAGGAGCGCCGTCGGCGACGTACTGCAATCCGCCCGGCGACGGGAAATGGAGAGCCGCGTGAGCGACTTCCGCGCGAAGGACACCGGAGTGCGCGCTGCTCAGGAGCACAGCGCCGCCTGAGCGGGCCGGCCTTGAGAGGTCGCCCACAATCGTCCGGCGCACCCGCGCAGGTGAGGCAGATCCACGTCGCGTCAGAGAGCGGCGCTCCCCGTCAGTTCGTCCTGCGCGGAAACATGCGGGGCCGGCTGCCGCGCGAGGTGGCCTAATCGTTCAGCGCGCGAAGCCGATCTCCCACTTCCTTCAGCACGGCGTCGTAAAGGCCACTTTTTTTCAGCCCGATCAATGGGCGTCCGTCCGTCTCCTCCACCGGAACGAACTGTTCGGGAGGCTGGCCCGTCAGGCGCGCCACCGAACGGTCGCAAAGCTGGCGCAGAAAGGCTGCGTGCCGCGGATGGGTGAAGTCGCGGAAGCTCATGTTGCTCGACTCGTCGCCGAGGCGGACCAGGAAATCCACGAATACCTCGCTGGCCGCTTCGGGGATCAGATTCGCATGCGGGAGGTTACGGTAGAGGCGCTCATAAACCATCGGAAAGAGGCCCTTGCGGAACGCCGACGCGAACGCGCTCGACAGAAGAATCGGGGCCGTCTCCGGAACGAGATTCCCCGCTCGTTCAGCCGCGATTGCGGCTTCAAGCTGCTCCTTGTGGTGGAAGGTCCGAAGGCGATGCCAGCGCAGCTGATTGAGGACCGAGTCCGCGACCCGGCCCAGCATCACGGGTGCCTTGTCCCGCGTGTACTCGAGAGTCTCCTCGATGAGTCTCAGCTCTTGCGCCGTAAAGGCCATGGCCTCGTAGCCCCGAATGAGCCGGACGGCATCGTCGAGGTGGATCGGCCGCTTGTATTCGATCTGCGGCGGACGTTGCAGCAGATCGACCCAGCCGCGCAGCCGACGGCACAGGTTGTCGACGTTCGCGAACGCATTGTTGAGCCAGATACGTCCTTCGATGAGCTCGACGCGACTGATCTCGCCGGCGGGCAGAATGTCGACCTGCAGGGCTTCCGGAAAGGAGTCGCGGTTCGGCAATCTCCAGAGGCGCTTGTTTTCCCGCATTCGGGTCCAGAGCTTCGTTCCGTAAGTGGCGCGCAGAATGCTGGCGGACGCCATTGGGATGCATGCGCTCTGCACGCCATTCAGAATGCGCTCGAAGATATCCCTGCCGTCGCTGTCGAAGCCGACGATCAGTGAGCCGTTGATGCCAATGCCGTACGAGAGAATCTTGCGGCAGTTGGTCACGATATCGCCGTGAGTGTTCTGCAGCTTGTTCGTCTCGACCAGCGAGGCCTCGTTGAAGCTTTCGATGCCGATGACGCCGTACCAGAAATTGGCGTCGGCCATGAGCTCCAGCAGCTCTTCGCGGTGGCTCAGGGTCAG
>Ga0164243_10005362_pt1 | contig 19593 bp, 17 predicted proteins | sample OricompcompostOP_FD_108781 | JGI IMG/M metagenome (GOLD analysis project Ga0164243, IMG submission 108781) | Organic Plus compost microbial communities from Emeryville, California, USA - Original compost - Organic plus compost (OP) | ecosystem: Engineered > Solid waste > Mixed feedstock >... | reverse complement strand
GGGGTTGACGTCGACGCCGATGACGTCGTGACCCGAATCTGCGAACTGGACGGCGAGGGGGAGGCCGATCTTTCCGAGGGCCACGACGGCTATACGCATGGATTCCAGTCTATGTGCGCCTGGGACCGCGATCTGCCGCGGCTGGGCTCACCCGCTGCCGAGCAGCGAGTCGATCCGCTCGGCGACGATCGGCTCGAGATATCGCACGAAGGCACCCGTGAGGTGGTTCACATCGCGATAGACCAGCAAGTCGTCGACGATGACAGGACACTCGGACGGCCCGCAGATGTAGTCCGTCAGATCGAGGAACGACCCGCCGGCGGACTCGGCCGCGCGCCCCTCGGCCGCCGTGTGCGCGCGGTCCAGGACGGCGCCCCGATCACCGGCACACCGGTCGGCTCTATCCGGGGCGCCAGAGAGACACACAGCAGGGGGCGCGTCGAAGCGCGGCGTGTCGGCGATGACGAGCACACGGATGCCGGCATCCGTGAGCCGGCTCACCGTCGTCTCGACTCCCGAGGCCCAGCGCTCGCGTCGTTCGGCCTCGTCCGATACCCCCGCGACGGGATGCCAGGCGTAGCTCGAGATCACCACGAGGTCAGGCGGCTCCGCGGTGAGACGCTTCAGCACCGCCTCGCGCCACCGGTCGCATGACACATATGGGACGTTCTTGGTCACTACCGTCGTCAACACCGCGGGGCACGACGACTTCGTGTAGGTCGAGATCGCGATGCCGCCCGTGGCCTCGGCGTACTCGTCGACCGCGGGGAACCACTGGGCGGAGTGGGAATCGCCGAACAGAGCGATGCGCACGGAGCCGTCGGGGTCGCCGTACACGCAGTCCTGCACGGATTCCGCCGACACGTCGTGGTGACAGCCGTCCGCGTACATGGGCGGTATGTCGGCGGCCGCGTCTTCGAGCGACGGTTTCATGTTCCGCGGGATGTACGAGGTGGGGTTGGGCGGAGACGTCGGTATGTCCGGCGCGGCCGCGACGGGTTCGCCCGTCGGCACCGGGCGGACCCCAGCCCACGCCATGGAGCCGAGGGTCGCGACCGCCAGGACGACGGTCACGCCGAGCGTTCCCCACAGCGTGTAGGCCGGGCGGCGTCGCACGAGCCCGGCCGGTGCGCGCAGGGGCGTCTCGACGAAGCGATAGAGGACGTACGCGAGCGGAACGGCGAGGACGATGCCGAGGAGGATCTTCACCGACAACGGGAGCGGGCGATCATCCCCCACGGCCGCCTGCGGCACGACGAGCAGCGGCCAGTGCACGAGGTAGAGCGAGTACGAGATGAGGCCGATGAACTGCATCGGTCGAACCGAGAGGGCCGCCGTCGGGCCCCACCGCGAATCGACGGAGCCGAACGCGATCACGAGCGCGGTGCCGGCCACGGGAAGCGCGGCCGCCCAGCCCGGGAACATCGTCGCGTCGTCGAAGAGCACGGCAGAGGCGATGACCATGGCGATGCCCGCCCAGCCGCCGAGAGCGGCGACGACCGCGGGGATGCGCGGCCGGCGATGCAGGAGCAAGGCGCCTACGAGCGCTCCGGCGAGCAGCTCCCACGCTCGTGTCGGCAGCAGGAAGAACGACATCGGCTGATTGAGCGGCGTGGCGATGACGCACGCCGCCAAGCTCACGACGGCGGCGATGAGCACCAGCGCCGTCACGGCGCGGCGCGATCGGCGGGCGACCAGGAATATCGCGAGGAGGACCAGGGGCCACAGCAGGTAGAACTGCTCCTCGACGCCGAGCGACCAGTAGTGCTGGTACGGGGAAGGTGAGTGGTCCGCGAGATAGTCCGTGTTCTGTATCGCGAGCCAGATGTTCGGGACGTACAGGATCGTCGCGAGAGCGTCCGACAGCACCCGCCCGACCGCGAGAGGCGGATAGACGATGAGCACCGCGATCGCCGTCAGAGCGGCCACGGTGAACGACGCGGGGAGGATGCGCCGCGCACGGCGCGCGTAGAACTGCGCGAACCCGATCCTGCCGTCGCGCTCGAGCGATTCGAGGAGGTGGCTCGAGATCAGGAAGCCCGAGATGACGAAGAAGACGTCGACCCCCACGTAGCCCCCCGAAACCCCGGGGACGCCGGCGTGGTACAGCAGGACCAGAGCGACAGCGATCGCGCGCAGCCCCTGCACGTCCCTACGGAAGCCGCGCGTGGAGCCCCGAACCGAGCCGCCGATCCGCTGCGGCACGCGCTCCCTCGATGCCTGGCCGACCGAGACCATCACCCTGTCGGGCCGTTCCCCCTGAGGACCTCGATGACGCGCTCCGCCGCCCGTCCATCGCCGTAGGGCGCGGCATCCGTCGCTTCGGGGCGCAGACGCGACACGCCGGCCGCGATCTCGGCGGCCGTGTTCGCGAGCACGTTCCAGCCGAGTTGGACGGTCTCGACCCATTCGGTCTCGGTGCGCACGGTCGTGCACGGGACCCCGAGGAGGAACGCCTCCTTCTGGAGCCCGCCCGAGTCGGTGACGACCCCGGCGCTCGACAGCGCGGCGGCGATCAGATCGGGGTACGCGAGCGGTCCGTGGGCGATGAGCGAGCCCTGCGTGAGCTCGACGCCGTGTGCGGACGCCTTGGCCACCACCCGCGGGTGGGCCAGGAGCACGACCGGACGATCCAGAGCCGCCAACGCGGACGCGATCTCGGCGAGACGGGCGGGGTCGTCGGTGTTCTCCGCGCGGTGGATCGTCGCGAGGTAGTAGCCGCCCGGCACAAGGCCGAGCTCCGCGACGAGAGGCGAAGGTCGGCCCGCGACCTGGTCGCGGACATCGAAGAGCACATCGGTCATCACGTCGCCCACCAGCACGGTCCGCGCGGCCAGTCCTTCCGCCGCGAGGTGGTCGACCGCAACCTGGGTCGGCGCCAGCAGGAGGTCGGCCGCATGGTCGGTCAGGACACGGTTGTGCTCCTCCGGCATCCGCCTGTTGAAGCTGCGCAGACCGGCCTCGAGATGTGCGACCGGCAGATGCATCTTGACGGCGCTCAGAGCCGCGGCGACGGTCGAATTCGTGTCACCGTAAACCAGCACCCAATCGGGCTGCTGAGCGTCGAACACCGAGTCGAGCGCAGCGAGCATCGCGCCGGTCTGCACGCCGTGCGACCCGCTGCCGACGCCGAGATGGATGTCGGGAGCCCCGATGCCGAGGTCGTCGAAGAACACGTCCGACAGCATCGGGTCGTAATGCTGGCCCGTGTGGACGATGACATGATCGACGGATGCCGCGGCAGCCGCCTTGGCGATCGGGGCGAGTTTGACGAACTGCGGGCGCGCGCCCACGACGCTGACGATCTTCACGGGGATCGAGTCTAACCGCGCGGATATAGTGGGCCTGTGCGGGTGCTGATCGTCACGACCTGGTATCCGACGGTCACCTCGCCGGTGTCCGGCATCTTCATCCGCAAGGACGCCGAGATCCTCGCACGCTCCCACGACGTGCGTGTGCTGCACCTGACTTCGCCGGCCCATCTCTCGGACGCGGACGAGGTAGCCGACCGGGAGCATCGCGTCCCGGTGACGCGGGTACCGATGTCGACCGGCTCGCCGCGACAGATCCTGAGCGCGTGGCCCCGCATCGAATCAATGCTCCGTGACGCGGATGTCCTGCACACGCACGCGTTCAGCACGCTCCTACCCTTCGCGATGCATCGCGTGCCGGTGCCGTGGGTGCATTCCGAGCACTGGTCAGGCATCGGAGATCCGGCGTCCCTGACGTCTCGCGGCCGGGCAGTCCTGCGCGTGACCGCCCCCCTGCTTCGTCGTCCGGACGTCGTCACGGCGGTGAGTGCCTACCTCGGCGATCGGGTGCGCGCGTACCGTCGCGGGCTCATCTCGATCGTACCGCCCGCCGTCCGCGCAGCGAACCCCGTCCCCCCTCCTGCGGATCCGTCCAGCCCGGCGCTCGTCTCGGTCGGCGGGCTCGTGGAGGGCAAGGATCCGTTCCTGGCACTCGCCACGGTGCGCGAGCTGCACCGCCGCGGCGTGTCCGCCCGCGCGACGTGGATCGGCGGCGGACCGCTCGCGGATGCCCTCCGGGGAGAGATACGCGGTGAGGACGCCTTCACGCTGGCAGGACCGATGGACGCTGCCGGGGTCGGCGCCGCACTCGACGCGTCGGACATCTTCCTCCTGCCGACCCGAGGTGAGACGCTGTGCCTGAGCGCGCTCGAGGCGATCACGCACGGCCGACCCGTCGTGATCGGAGACCGCGGCGGCCCACGCGAGTACATCGAACCGGCGAACGGTCGGCTGGTCTCGGAGCGCACCCCGGAGGCGTATGCGGACGCCGTGGAAGACGTCTGGCGCCGACGCGAGGAGTTCGATCCGTTCGCCGTGGCAGCGACCATCGGCACGCGGTACACGCCCGAGAGCGTCCTCGCGGGGTACGACCGCGCCTACGCGGATGCGGCGGCCGCGCGCTCCCGCCGCGGCGGGGTCACCCGGTTGGAGTGAGTGCCTCGATCCGCGGAGCGAGCTGACGACGGCGTTCGTACTGCGTCGCCCACTCCTGCGCTTCCCGACGGGAGGACGGCGTCTGCGCGGCGGCGACCTCGGCGGTCGCCACGAGCGAATCCGCGATGCTCTCCGGGTCGAGGGCGCGCACTGGCGTCCAGACGGGACTCTCTCGCATGACCTCGGTCGCGGCGTTGTCCGGGTCGTGAACCGAGATCACAGGGAGGCCGGTCGCGGCGTACTCATAGACCTTTCCGCTCGTCACGTACCGGCCCGTCCCGAGCGCGAGCACGAGCGCATCGAACCCCGCGTACGCCTCGGCGATCTCGGTCTTGCTCACCGGCCCTTCGTACGACACCCCGATGGTCTTGCCGCGTTCGAGGGCATGCTGGAGGGCGGGGTTGATCGTGCCGAAATGCCCGAGGTAGCCGCGCAGCACCAGCCGCGCGTTCTGAAGAAGTCCGCCGCGCTCGCGGGCGAACCCCCAGCCCTCGATGAGTTCGTTGAGCGGCACCTTGTCGGTGATGGTTCCGACATAGCCGAAGACGAGCGGCTGCTCGCCGCGGTCTCGAACGGGAACGGCGAGCGGAACACCGTACTCCTCGTAGCCGTTCGCGACCACGCGCATCTTGTCGGCGTGGGTGGGGTGCTCCTGCGCGTGCCACCGGCGGATCGCCTCGTTGACGAACCAGACCTCAGTGGCCGACCCCATCAATCGCGACTCCCAGCGACCCACCGCCGGGATCGCCGTGATCAGCTTCTGCCCGGAGAACACGTCGAGTTGCCATGCGTCCCGGTAGTCCATGACGTGCCGCACGCCGAAGCGGCGGTTGAGGTGCCAGCCCGGGATGAAGTCCACGTGCGGATTGGCTGTTCCGATGGCGAGGTCGACCGCCCGCTCGCGGTGGATCTCCACGGCGAGCTTCTCGAGGATCGGGCGCCACCGCCCGTAGTTCGGCTCCGGGAAGCGGAGCATGTCCCGCCAGAGGGTCGCCGCCTTCCAGAGCTCGGGGTGCCGAGCACGCGCCCAAGACCAGCTGGCGAGGTCGTTCTCGAAATTGGCGACGTGCGGGTCCACTCGGATGACGCGGACCTGCTCCGCGAGCTGGGCTTCCAGAGCGGTGTCGACACCGGTCGACAGGAGCCACAGTTCGCGCGGAACGGTGATCACCGTCACATCCCACCCCGCCTCGGCGAACGCGTTGACGGTGGCCAGGGCTCTGTACACGCCGCCCGCGCGGCTCGGCGGGAATCCCCACGCGGTGTACAGCAGGTGCGGCTTTCTCATTCGGCACCCCCCTTCGCGATCAGGGCGCGGCCCGCCGGATACCCGAAGACAGCCGAGACGGACGCGCCCTTGCGGCGGCGCGCGCGCATCCAGCGCCACGCCGCATACGCCGTGTCACGGTCGATCGCGACGAGGAGATCCGCTCGGGATATCGCCGCGCGGGCCTGACCATCCTTCCGCGACGCCGTCCAGAACTGGACACCCGGGTCGAGCGGCGTGAGCCGCAGCAGAACGCGACCGATGACCGTTCGCGAAGCGAAGCGGGAGATCTTCTCCCACACACCGCCGCGTGGGCGCAGCGCGACCAGGGCGTCCGACGTCGAAGGACTCCACGCCACGACGACGATCCTCGTGCCGGGGGGCGGATCAGGCACGAGTGAGTCCGGCGAGACCGGTGCCGATGCCAGGAGTGCGACTTCCACTGGAGAGACCTCTCAACTCATCGAAGCGTCGTCGTCGCGCGCGGTGACCGCGTCCGCAACGACCTCACGACCGTCATCCGTCAAGCCGGCCAGCGCAGCCTGGATCGCGAACTCGGGCACCCGCTCTACGAGTTCGTCGAACGTGCCCTGTGCCACGACATGCCCGCCGCTCATGAAGAAGATGTGGTCGGCGTTCTTGATCGTCGCGAGCCGATGGGCCACGGTGATCATCGTGGTGGAGCCCCTCAGCTCGGCGAGCGAGTCCGTGATGGCGGCTTCCGTCGCGGTGTCCAGCGCACTCGTGGCCTCGTCCATGACCAGAACGAGCGGATCGACGTAGAGTGCGCGCGCGATGCCGAGGCGCTGACGCTGGCCGCCCGACAGGAACAGGCCGCGCTCGCCGACGACGCTGTCGATGCCGCCGAGGCGCGCCTCGATCACCTCGCGCACGTGAGCACGCTCCAGAGCCGCCTCGACCCGCTCGCGATGGAAATCCGCGGACCACGTGAGCGCGACGTTCTGCGCCACGGTGGCGTCGAAGAGGGAGACGTCCTGAGGAACGTAGGCGACACGTGCGCGCCACGCGTCGGTGAGAGCCGTCAGCGGTATGCCGTCGACGCGGATGTCGCCGCTGGTCGGCTCGATCAGACCGAGGATCAGGTCGACCATCGTCGACTTGCCCGACCCGGATGCGCCGACGAACGCCACGTTGGAGCCGAACGGGATCTCGATGGTGACGTCCTCGACCGCGAGCGGCGCGTCATCTCGATACCGGAACGACACATGGTCGAGCGTGATCGATCGCGGTCGCTCGGGCAGCGGCACGGCGTCGCGGTGACGCGACTCGGCCGTGAGCGCCTCGGATCGTCGGATCTCGTCGCGCACCACCTGGGCATGCGGCGCGGCGACGCTGAGTTGCGCGAGCACGCTCTGGAAGCGAACGATCGTCGGCGCCATCCGGAAGCCGGCGAGCCCGAAGAGGGCGACGGCCGTGGTCGCGCCGGTGGTTCCGCCCGTGACCCACCCGGTGAGCCCGACGAGCACGATTCCGCCGACGATCGCGACCTCGAGCGTGTAGCGCGGCACCTGGCCGAGGAACTGGGCATTCGCACGCGCGCGGGTCGCGTGCCGACGGTTGTCGCGCACGACCTTGCCGACCTCGCCGACCTTCCCGCGGAGCGTGACCTCCTTCAGCGCGCCGATCATCTCCGTGATGAGGCGCGACGACCGCAGCGAATACCGCAACGCGACCCGCCCGGCCTGACGCGCGCGTCGTGTGATCTGGAAGTGGAGCATCGCGCCGATGAGGCCGAGGTACACGAGGGTCACGATCCCGACGAACGGCTGCGCGATCATGAGCACGACGAGCAGCGTGAGGAAGCTCAGGGCGTCGCCGATGAGGCCCGCCGCGGGCAGGATGAATCCGCCGATCGTCGTGTTGACGCTGGAGTCCGTGATGCGGACGAGGTCGGACGAGTTCCGTCGCAGTCGTTCCGTCCAAGGCGACCGTACGAACCCTTCGAAGACCCTGGCGCCCAGCTCCAGCTCGTACTCGGAGAATCGACGGGTCGCGAACCAGTGCAGCGTCAGTGCGGCAGCACCCTTCAGGATGATCAGCCCGCACACGATCGCGATCGGGGTGATCAGCTGCGTTCCCGAGATCTCGCCGATCACCGGGATCGACACGGAACCGCCGCTCAGGATCGGTGCGATCAGGGCCGCGAGCAGGCCCAGGGCGATCCCGTCGATGATCGAGAGGACACCGAGCGTCGAGGCGTAGAAGAGCAGGAACTTGCGTGCCGTTCGGGGAAGGATGCTGAGGATGTCCCGATAGAGGTCCCAGATCGCTTTCACGTCCGCCCTCCTTCCAGTGCCGAGATGAATCTCCGGCCTTCGACCTCGGCGTTCAGCTCACGCGCGGCGGTGCCTGAGGCCCTCTTGAACTCCATCACCCGCTCGGGTGTCAGATTCCGAAGCGATTCGACGAGGTCCTCGGCCTCGAACCCGGGGACCACGACGCCGTTGCCGTAGCGACGGACGATCTCCGCCATCAGCGGGCTCTCGCCGACCACCAGACCCAGCCTCCCCTGGATCGCCTCGAAGAACTTGTTCGGCAGGGCGAACTCGAGGTTGCGGCCGAGAGGTCGGTAGAAGATGATCTCGAGGTCGTACGGATTGATCCGCTGGGAGATCTCGCGCATGGGCGCCGGCGGGACGATGTTGATGCGGGACCGTGCCGGGTGCGCCGCGAGCTGTTCATCCAGCCATCGACGGACTTCCGCGTTCGGCATGAGCATGAATGTCATGGTGAAGCGGTCCGGCAGGACGCGCATCGCGTCGAGGATCTGGTCGAACCCGCGGGCGCGCCCGGGCATGCCGTGGAAGAGCAGTCGGATCTCATCGGGCCGTATCGAAGACGGCGCCTGGTCAACGTAACCGGGTGTGTTGCGGACGACGACCGGTTCGTCGAACCCGAACTCCTCCTGATAGAGGGCGCCGATCGGAGCGTTGACGACGGTCCGGGTGTCGAACGCCGGGTTGCCGATGAAGGAGCGCATCCAACGGTAGTGGTTGGCGGTGATCCGCCCGCCGAGCGTAGGCCGGCGATGGACGGGATTCCGATACTCGTGGATGTCGAGGTGAAGCTGTGCGTTCCTCGCGGCGGGGGTGAAGTCCCGCGTGTCCGCCACCCACGGGAGGAACTCGAACTCGTTGAACACGATCAGCTCGTAGCGACCGCTCCTGATCCGGTCTCGCAGCTCATTCGGGACGCGGTCCAGGAGCAGCCTGCGGAACCGCACGCGGGCAGGCAGAAGGCGATGGGCGATCGCCGTTCCGACGCCTGTGACGAGCCATCGGCTCGGGTCGCCGATCGGGAAGTGGTCTCGGACACGGGGCGGGGTCACCGAGCTGAGCCCGAGGGAATCCACGGACCAACCCGCCTCGCTCAGCCAGTCGATCTGTCGGCGCACACGGGGATCGGAGACGATGTCGGAGTACGACACGACGAGCGCGTGGCCGTTCGATGCGGCCTCAGACTTCATCTTCCACCTCCAGGAAAGGGGCGAGAACACGTGCTGACAGGCGGCCGTCATGCACCGCCGCGGCGAAGCGGGGACCGCTCGCCGCGATCGATCGATACTCCTCTCGCCGAGCGCAGATGTCGACGATGACATCCCTGATCGTCGCAGGCGTCGCCTCCACGACCGGCGGCCGCATGCCCGTCATGCTCTCGACGTGGTTGCGGACCTGGTCGTGCACGTGACCGACGACGAGGCGGCCCGCCGCCATGGCCTCGATGGCTGTCGCGGAATACATGCCGAGAGCGAACTGCTCGAGCACGATGTCGGAGCTGCGGACGACGTCCGGCATCCGCTCCGCCGGAACCCCGCTCACACGCTCGTACTCGATGAGACCGGTCGCTGCGAGATCCTCCACGATCGGCTCGATCGCGGCGGTTCCCTTGACCAGCGCGTTCGTGGGGGCATGGATGACCCGCGGCCTGCGTCCGTCCGCGAGCGCAGGCTCCTCCGCGTGCCAGCGAGCTTGATCCACGACCAGCGGCAGCCAGACAGAGCTCGGCCAGTCGAGGAGGAGATCCGGCGTCGACACGAACACGGGAGCATCGATGCTGCGCAGGGCAGCGTGTACGCCGGCCACCTTGCTCTCCAGGCGTCGGACCCACTCTTCATCCGACCTGCGGAACGGAGACCACTCGTCGAGCGTGGCATGGCGGCTGGGGATGCGCAGGTCGCTCCCGTGTCCGACGACGCCCACCGAGAGTCCGTTCGACCGCATCCACCTGACCTCGCGTTCGAGCCCGCGGAACGCGCTGCCGAAGATCGGCCGCGACGACTCGACGAGCACGTGGGTGAACCCGTGGGCGACCGCCGTCTTCTGACGGCGTGCCCAATCGCCGGATGTCGCGAACACGGCGAAGGGGACTGCATAGTCGCTCGGGAAGCCGAGGTCGACGTCGTCCCGATACTGCATGCTGACGCCGCCCACACCGGGAAGCCTTTCCGCTGCGCGCGCCCATGCGTAGCCCTGACCCGCGACGTTCGCGGGCGCGATGAGCAGACGCGTCTCGGCGCCCGTCGGACTGGAGACCGGCGGCGGAACGGCTGCAGGCGTGTAGCGCTCCGCACGGGGGATCAGGTGCTGTCCGACTGCGTCGGGGAGCCGGGTCGCCGCGTACCGGCGCGCCAATCGAGCCTTCGTTCGCAACGCCTCGAAGCCTGCTGACATGCCCGTCCGATCGTCGCGCGACGTCAAGGTGCGACCGCGCTCGTCCGCACCGATCGTGCGGACTCGAGGGCCGCTTCGATGACGATCAGCGTTCGGAGGCCCTGCTCCATCGTCACGACGTCGCTCGGCAGGCCGAGGACGGCATCCCGGAACGCCTCATGCTCCACGCGAAGGGGCTCCCGCTTCGGGAAGGCGAACCGTGTGACGTCTCCTTCCGAGACTCCGCGGAACACGGAGACCGACTCCCACTCCAGCGGAATCGTCCCGTTGGCGTAGAAGGTGAGATCGCCGGTCGCGGTGTCCGCGACGAACGCGCCCTTCTCCCCCGTGACGACGGTCACGCGCTCCTTCATCGGACTGAGCCAGTTGACGAGGTGGTTCACGATCACACCGGAGTCGAGCCGACCCGTGATCGCGATCATGTCCTCATGCTCGCGACCGCTCTTGAAGGTCGTCTGCGCGAACACGGCGGTGTAGTCGCTCTGCGCGACCCAGGCCGTCAGGTCGACGTCGTGGGAGGCGAGGTCTTTCGCAACTCCGACATCCGAGATGCGAGACGGGAACGGCCCCTGGCGCCGCGTCTGTATCTGGTACACGGCGCCCAGCTCCCCCGCCGCGAGCCGGCGACGCAGCTCCTGCAGCGCGGGGTTGAAGCGCTCGATATGCCCGACAGCCCCGACGAGGCCCCTCGAGGCGAACGCATCGACCATGCGCTGCCCCGCTTCGATCGTGTGGGCGATGGGCTTCTCGACGAGCGTGTGCACACCGGCCTCGGCGAGCTTGAGAGCCGCTTCCTCGTGGTAGCGGGTGGGCACCGCTACGACCGCCACATCGATCCCCACGTCGATCAGAGCGTCGATGTCGGGCAGGATCTCGAGCTCGCCGGCGACACCGTGCGGATCCCCTCCGGGGTCGGCTATCGCGACGAGTTCGACCCCGTCGAGTTCGCGGAGGACGCGGGCGTGGTGGCGGCCCATCATGCCGACGCCCAGCAGGCCGGCGCGCAGCGCGGCGGCCATCAGGCGCCCGCTCCCGCCACCGCGTTCACGGCCGTGACGATCCGCTCGAGGTCCGCCTGACTGAGCGACGGATGCACCGGCAGCGACACGACCTCGCGCGCGGCCTTCTCCGTCTCGGGCAGGTCCAGCCCGGGCGCGAAGGGGGCGAGCGACGGCAGCCGGTGGTTCGGAATCGGGTAGTACACACCGCTGCCGACGTTGTGCTCGTCGCGCAGCGCCTTGACGAACCCGTCGCGATCATCCGGCACGCGGATCGTGTACTGGTGGTAGACGTGCACCGCGCCTTCGACGACCGGCGGAACGACGACCCCGCGCAGGTTCGCGTCGAGGAAGGCCGCGTTCGCCTGACGCGTCGCGGTCCAGGCGTCGACCTTCGTCAGCTGCACGCGTCCGATCGCGGCGTGGATGTCGGTCATGCGCGCGTTGAAGCCGATGACCTCGTTCTCGTACTGCCGCTCCATTCCCTGGTTTCGCAGCAGGCGCGCGGCACGGGCGATCGCGTCGTTCGCGGCCGCGATCATTCCGCCCTCGCCGCTCGTCATGTTCTTCGTGGGATACAGGGAGAACATGGCGAACGAGCCGAACGTACCCACCTGCCGACCGTCGAGCGATGCACCGTGCGCCTGCGCGGCGTCTTCGAAGAGCGCGAGACCGTGCCGGTCGGCGATCGTCTCGAGCTCGCGCATGCGGGCGGGGTGCCCGTAGAGGTGCACGGGCATGATGCCCTTGGTGCGGTCGGTGATGGCAGCCTCGACGGATGCCGGATCGAGCGTGAACGTGTCGGGCTCGATGTCGGCGAACACGGGCTTCGCGCTCGTGAGAGCGACCGAGTTGCCCGTCGCCGCGAAGGTGAACGACGGGACGATGACTTCGTCGCCCGCGCCGACACCTGCGGCGAGCAGGCCGAGATGGAGTCCGGCTGTGCCGGAGTTCACGGCGACGACCGGTCGGCCGCCGACGAAGTGCTCGGAGAACTCGCGCTCGAAGGCTGCGACTTCAGGCCCCTGAGCGACCATGCCGCTGCGCAGGACGCGATCGACGGCCTCCCGCTCCTCGTCGCCGATGATCGGCTTGGCGGGCGGAATGAACTCGGTCACGCGTTCTCCTTCGCAAGGGTTCCGTCGGTCTCGACATAGCGGGCGCCGGATTCGGGGCATGTCCATCGGCCCTCGCCATCGCTGCGCAGGGGCACGCCGGACTCGCCGACCCAGCCGATGCGGCGTGCCGGCACGCCGGCCACGAGCGCATAGGCGGGGACATCCTTGACCACCACCGCGCCGGCGGCGACGGTCGCCCACGCACCGATCGTCACCGGTGCGACGCACGTGGCGCGCGCTCCGATCGACGCACCGCGCTCGATCGTCACTCCGACCGGCTCCCAGTCGGCGGCGCTCTTGAGCGATCCATCGGGATTGATCGCCCTCGGATAGGTGTCGTTGGTGAGCACGACCGCGGGGCCGATGAAAACGCCGTCCGCGAGTCGTGCGGGCTCGTAGACCAGCGCGTAATTCTGCACCTTGCAGTTGTCGCCCATCGTCACACCGGACCCGATGTACGCACCGCGCCCGACGATGCAGTTGCGTCCCAGACGTGCGCCCTCGCGCACCTGAGCCAGGTGCCAGATGGAGGATCCGTCGCCGATGACGGCGTCGTCGGCGACATCCGCCGAATCCACGATGCGCACGGCTGAGAAATTCACCACGGTACGGGCTCCTGCACCGGGCGGGGACGGAGGCCAGCGGTGCCTGACGAGTCTACCTGGCGGCGCCGGCCGCCCCTGAGAGCGCGGTGCGTACGGCACTCGCAGCGCGTCTCCCCACGGCCGCGAGCGAGACGTTGTCCCGCGCCCAGAGCGCCCGCCGCTCGCGCGATGAGTGGGTGCGGCCATCCGCATGCTGCTCGAGGAGACGCTGCATCGCGGCGGCGACCGCATCCGCGGTGAAGTCGGCGGTCTCGCCAAGCTCGGCCCCCGCGACGACGAGAGCGCCGGCGGCCGCGCCGGCGTAGAGCACGGGCGTTCCCGTGGCCGCCGCAGCATACGTCTTCGTCGGCCGGGCGAAGTCGTACCCGACGCCGGGCACGATGCTCACGAGAGCCCCGACCGCTCCGCGGATCCATCTCGCGCTCTCGGCCGGTGACACCACACCGCCGAAATGCACGCGTCCGGGCAGCAGGCGGTTCGCCGCGTCGCGCACCGCCTGCTCCGCGGTCCCCTGCCCGAAGAAGCGCAGGTCGACGTCGGCGGCACGCTCACCGAGCCAGGCGAGCGCCTCGACGAAGATCTCGGGTCGCTGCCATTCCGACATCGTGCCCGTGTACACGAAGTAGGGACGGACGTTCACGGGCGCGTCGACGTCGGGACGGAACACCTCCGTGTCGACGCCGTTCCCGACCACGAGGACGCGATCGGCGCGGGCGCCGAGCCGCTCGAGCCGCTCGCCGACCTCGGGCGAGACCGCGAGGACCACGTCCGAGTGCTTGAGGACAAGGGACTCCATCCACCGCATGAGGCCGATCACGGGGCGTGAAGCGCCCATCGCGATGACACCGTCCGTCCACACGTCCCCCGGGTAGTAGACGAACCGTGAGCGACGGAGTCGGGCGGCGACAAGCGCCACCAGCCCCGTCGTGGGCGGGGCCTCCGCCACGACCGCGTCGCTCCGGCGCGCGAGGAGGCGGAAGAACAGCGGGCCGTCGAAACTCGCATACTGCGCATAGCCGCGGATCGCGCCAGAACGATCGCGCAGCACACGCGCGCGCGACACGGTGATCCCGGCTTCCGCGTCAGCCGTCGACTCGTCAGCGGACCCCGCCGGCGGGCGGGTCGTCAGAACGGTGACGTCGTCCTCGCCGGCGAGGGCGTCGGCCAGCGCGGCGATGCGGAAGGAGGCGGCGGAGGGCTCGGGCCGGTAGAGCCGCGAGGCCACGAGGATGCGGCGCGGCGATGCGGGGTCGGTCACGGGTGTCCTTCGAGCTGTGGCTCCGACCAGGCTAATGCGACCTGCGAGAATAGGTGTCGTGACTGACACTTCACGGTCCGCTCCCCCGCCCGGCCGAGACCCGGCCGCGTGGGTCGTCATCCCTCTCTACAACGAGGCGACGGTCATCGCGGGCGTCATCTCCGAGCTGCGCACTTCCTTCGAACACGTGGTCTGCGTCGACGACGGCTCGTCCGACGGGTCGGCCGAGATCGCGGCGGCGGCGGGAGCGACGATCGTGCGGCACCCCGTCAACCTCGGCCAGGGAGCCGCTCTGCAGACGGGGATCGACTTCGCGCTGGAGCACCCGTCGTGCGACTACATCGTGACGTTCGACGCGGACGGTCAGCACCGGGTCGAGGACGCCGCGGGCATGGTGGCGATGGCTCGCGAGCGCGACGTCGCGATCGTCTTCGGCTCCCGATTCCTCGATGATCGCACCGATCCGGGATTCCTCAAGCGCGTCATCCTGAAGACCGTCGTCTGGGTGTCGAACATGACCACGAGCATCCGCCTCACCGACGCCCACAACGGGCTCCGCGTCATCCGCCGCGACGCCGCCGAGCGGGTCAGCCTTCACCAGGACCGCATGGCGCACGCGACCGAGATCGTGCTCCAGCTGGCCCGCACGAAGCTTCCTTGGGCGGAGTACCCCGTGCAGCTTCTGTACACGGACTACTCGAAGGCGAAGGGCCAGAGCGTCCTCAATTCGGTCAACATCCTCGTCGACCTGATCGTGAGGTGATCACATGTGGATCCAGCTGCTCCTGATCGCGGGGGTCGTGATCATCGGCGCCCTTCTCATGCGGCGCACGGGGGCCGACAGTCACCTCGCGATCCGCCGGATGCTGTCGGGCCTGTTCATCCTCGCGGCGATCCTGTCGATCCTCTTCCCGCAATGGCTTTCATGGGTCGCCAACCTCGTCGGCGTCGGGCGCGGCACCGACCTCCTGCTCTACGGACTCGTGATCGCGTTCCTCGCGTCGCTCTACACGCAGCACCGGCGCAATCTCGCGACGCAGCGCCAGATCACGCTGCTCGCCCGCAAGGTCGCGCTGCTCGACGCCGCTCGGCGAGAGGACGCCGCACCCACGTCCAGCGTTCCAGACGAGCACTGATCAGCGGCAGGCCGTCAGTCGCCACAGGGAGGCATCGCCCTCCCGAGCGATGAGCTCGAATCCGGGCTGCCCCTCGAAGTCGGTCATCCCGGGGAGGACGAACCGGCCCGGGGTCGCCTCTCCCTCGCCGAAGTCGAGCACGAACTCCGGCGAGCCGTAGGCCTCGAGCGCGTCGCACACCGCCGGGTCCGTCCCCGCGTCGCGGAGCGAGTCGGAGATGATCCGCCACTCGGGCGTGCGCGGATGCGCCCACGTCCGAGGATAGACGTCCCGCCCGCTGAGCATGTAGCCGAATCCGCTTCCCGTGGAGGGGTTCGCGATGACGCGGGCGTCGGCCGGAACCAGGTCGCTCAGGCCCTCGAGGATCGACCGCTCCTCCGGCGACAGCCAGCTGTCGGGGCCGCTCGCGTAGCGCGATTCCTCGTCCCACTCGTTCTCGATCACGCGCGGCATCATCACGACGGGAGCGACCACGAGGCCGATGATCACGATGACCGTCGCGACGCCGGTGCTCAGCGCTCCGGTCAGCGTGCTCTCGCGGGCCCCGCGGTCACTGTCAGCGGCGTCCCCAGCGCGGTGCCGGAACCGAGCGGTGAGCCATCCGACCGTCCAGGTGAGTCCGATCGCAGCCAAGGGGACGACGACCACCGGGATGAGCGCCGTCATGCGGTACGGGTCGGCGTACCACGCTCCCACGAGCCAGCGCCGGAGGAACGGCTGGCCGATGGACGCGGTGACGATGTACAGCCCGCTGAGGATGAGCCAGCCCGTCGCGAACCATCGCAGGCTCGGCTCGATGACCGCGCGGACGAGCCCGACGATCATGAACGCGCTCACGCCGATCGCGAACGGAAGCATGACGTGACCGTTGAGCAGGACATCCGCCAGCACGGCGAGCTTGCCTTCGAATGGCGGCCAGTGCGACCCCGTCGTCTGCCGGGTGAGGAAATACCACAGCACGATCGAGACGAGCCACGCCCCGGCGACGGATGCGACGACCCCACGCCGCCTCGCCGGCCCACGCATGGCCCACGGCAGCGCCCACCAACTGAAGAACGAGACCGCCAGGATAAGCCACGCCATAAGAGTCGCCGGCTGCGCGAGCGCGACCGCGCCGAGTGCGCCGAGCAGCAGCGTCGCCGTCAGGATCGCGACGCGCGCGGACTGTCGCGCGTCCTCGCCCGCCGAGATCCACCTCGGTGCCGCCACCACGACGCCCACCGCGGCGGGCAGCAGGGCGACGCTGAGCAGATTGGGATAGAGCACGCCCCACTCGAGCATCAGCATCGGGAACGCGATCAGCGCCGAGGAAAGCACCGCGGCCGCGGCCGCCGCCGCGGTCGACCGCGCCGCCTCCCGAGTGAGCCACGCGGTCCCGAGCGGCCAGACGACGACCGCCGTGACGAGGGAGACGGCGTTGACGGCGACGGGAATCGCCGAGCCCGACAGCATCGAGGTCAGCGACGCGACCGCGTGCCATGCCGCCGGGTAGAAGAGCCGGGACCCCGTCACCTGCGAGAGGTGGAAAGATGACGCCGAACCGCTTTCCGTGATCCAGCGCAGCGCGTTCAGGTGGAAGACCGCGTCGTTCGTCTGCGAGATCGCGTCCGGCTCGCCGATGTAGAGGATGACGCGCACCGCGCCGAGGATCGCTCCGGCCGCGAGAGCCGTGGGCAGGAGCCACCCGCGCGAAACGACCGCGGGCGGAAGCTGGACGGTCCGGAAGAGAAGGCCCACCGCGAACGCGAGCCCGACCACGACGAGGCATCCGACGCCGGCGCTCAACGGCGACCATGCGATGCCCACCGCGCCGAGCACGATCGCAAGCACGGACATCACGACGACGCCGGCGGCGGGGGCGAGCGCCCACAGCGCCAATCCCCGCAGACGGAGGACGAAACCGATCGCGAGACCCGGCAGGAAGATGACTGCGATCGCGGCGATCACGCTCGGCCACGCCGTGAACCAGTCTCCGATCACGACTCCACCCGTGCGATGGCGCCCTCGACGGGTCCGTCGTAGATCATCTCGCCCTTGTTGATGACGACACCGCGGGTGCAGAGTTCGCGCACCATCTCCATGTCGTGGCTCACGACCACGAGCGTCTTCTTCGCCTCGATGAGCTCCGCGAACTTCTGTCGGCACTTCTCGCGGAAGGGCGCGTCGCCGACCGACAGGATCTCGTCGACGAGCAAAATGTCGAGCTCGACGTGGATCGCCACCGAGAAGGCCAGGCGCATGAACATGCCGGACGAGTAGTGCTTGACCTCCTGGTCGATGAACTCCTCGATCTCGCTGAACGCCACGATCTCGTCGTAGCGCGCCTCGATCTCCTTGCGGCTCATCCCGAGGATGGCCGCATTGAGGAAGACGTTCTCGCGCCCGGAGAGCTCCGGGTGGAAGCCTGCGCCGACCTCGATGAGACCCGCGACACGGCCCCGCGTCAGGACCTGCCCCTCGTCGGGCTGCATGACGCCGGAGATGAGCTTGAGCAGCGTCGACTTGCCCGACCCATTGAGGCCGAGGATCGCCACCGACTCACCCTCGTCGATGACGAGGTCGAGTCCCTTGAGCGCCTCGAAGGAGCTCGACGTCGAACGACCGCGCACCCACGCGACGACGGTGTCCTTGAGTGAGAAGGCGTGATTGAGTGTGAACCTCTTGTGGACGCCGTCGACGATGATCGAGGGTCGGACAGGTGTCATGGTCTTCCCGGTCATAGATCCTGCGCGAACCTTCCTTCGAGACGCCGGAACACCGCCTGGCCGATCAGCAGAGTGGCGATCGAGATGAGGAAGGTCCACAGCGTGTTGAGCGCGAGATCCGGCGGCAACGGAAGGTTCGTCTGAGTCACCGGGTACCAGAAGGCGAAGTGGAACAGCTCGACGGCCTGCGTGATCGGGTTCAGCAGGTAGAGCTCGAGCAGCCATTGCGGCCAGCCCATCATGTCGATCGCGTCCCGCACCATCGTCCACGAATAGAGCACCGGGGACGCCCACGTCGCGAGCAGGAGCAGGAGCTCCACGATGTTCTCAGCATCCCGGTAGCGCACGTTGACCGCCCCGAAGAGCAGCCCGAGTCCGAGCGCGAACACCATGACGAGCGCGATTCCGGCGATGATCGCGAGGATGGAGAGGATCGATACCTGCATGATCCACCCCAGGAAGAGGCATACGATCAGCAGCAGCGCGACCTGCGGCAGAAAGTGGACGAATGCCACGAAGACCGCCGAGACGGCGAACAGCTGCCGCGGCAGGTACACCTTCCGGACGAGCGGGGCGTTGCCGACGATGGATGTCGTCGCGTTCTTGTACCCCTCCGAGAACAGGTTGATGACCACGATCCCCGAGAAGAGGTAGATGGCGTAATTCGAGATGCCGCGCTCGAGGTTGAGGAAGAGGCCGAGCACGACCCAGAAGACGAGGAACTGCGCCGCGGGGCGCACGTAGGACCAAGTCCACCCGAGTACGGAGTTGCGGTATCGAGTCGTTACACCGGTGCGCACCAGCAGTCGCAGGAGATAGTGCCACCGGAAGACATCGAGAAGACCGCCGCTGCGCCCGGGAATGTCGAACTCGGAGCGTGGAACGCGCGCGAAGATGTCGGGATCGACGGTCACGGATGCTGCCTCGTATCGGGTATCGGGAATGCAAACTCACCCATTCTAGGGTCCCGTTCCCGAGAGAGTCAGGAGTACGTCTTCGTCGAATCGTCGTAGCTCAGCGTGCCGCCTTGGAATCTCTGCGTGGTGACGGTGCCCGAGACCGTCGCCGGCGCAACGGGATAGCCGAGCGCGCTCGTGGGCCCGCCGCGCCTCGTCCACTCCGCCGCCAGCACCTGCGGCATCAGGACGGAGCCGGTCGCCGCCGAGTACGCGACCACACCAGCCTGGAACGGCATCGTGCACCCGCCACCGGTCAGACGACACACCGCGTCACCCGTCGGCCAACCCCACGACCCGGACGGACCACCCGCAGCCAGATAGTTCGTCCGGAACGGGCCGAACGACATCGCGAACGCACCCGCAGGCGACGACCAGATCGTCCCCGACGTG
>Ga0164243_10005361_pt1 | contig 19598 bp, 18 predicted proteins | sample OricompcompostOP_FD_108781 | JGI IMG/M metagenome (GOLD analysis project Ga0164243, IMG submission 108781) | Organic Plus compost microbial communities from Emeryville, California, USA - Original compost - Organic plus compost (OP) | ecosystem: Engineered > Solid waste > Mixed feedstock >... | reverse complement strand
CTCGGCACGCGCTGCGAGATCAAGAACGTCAACTCCATCCGCTTCGTCGGGCAGGCGATCGAGCATGAGGCGCGACGGCAGGTCGAAATCATCGAGGACGGCGGCAAGATCGACCAGGAGACCCGCCTGTTCGACAGCGTGAAGGGCGAGACCCGCTCTATGCGGTCCAAGGAAGAGGCGCACGACTACCGCTACTTCCCCGATCCGGACCTGTTGCCGCTGGAGCTGGACCCGGCGTGGGTGAAGGCCATCGAGGAGAGCCTGCCCGAGCTGCCGGACGCCAAGCGCGCCCGGCTGCAATCGCAGTACGGCCTGTCGGCCTACGACGCCGGCATCCTGGTGGCCGACTCCGCCAAGGCCGACTTCTTCGAGGCTGCGGCTGCGGGGCGCGACGCCAAGCTGACGGCCAACTGGATCCTCAACGACCTGATGGGCCGCCTGTCGAAGGACGGGCTGGAGATCGAGAGCTCGCCCATTCCGGCGGCCGACGTCGCCGGCCTGGTCGAGCTGATCGAGAGGGGGACCATCTCCTCCAAGATCGCCAAGGACGTGTTCGAACGCATGTGGGCGGGCGAGGGCAAGCCGGCCGCGATCGTCGAGAAGCACGGCCTGGTGCAGGTCACCGACACGGGCGCCATCGAGGCTGTGGTCGACAAGCTGGTCGCCGCCAACCCCGACAAGGCGGCGGCGGTGAAGGAAAAGCCGCAGGCCATCGGCTGGTTCGTCGGCCAGGTGATGAAGGAGACCGGCGGCAAGGCGAACCCCGCCGCGGTCAACGACATCCTGAAGGCGAAGCTGGGTCTTTGAATCGATTCCCCGCTTCCTGCGAGCGAGGTGGGATCGATCAATACCCGCCGGGGATCGTATCCAGGATCAGCCCGGTGCCGCGCTGCATCAGGTAGATGTCGGGGCCGACGCCCACCCAGTCGTAGCCGGGCGGCGGGGTGCGCAGCCGATAGCGGCCACGGTCCTGCACGACGCCGTTGCGGTACATGGGCGGCAGGTAGTCGCCCCGGCCCCAGCCGCGGCCGGGGGGGCTTTGCGGGATCGCATAGGGCGGCGGCTCGTTGCGGGGATCGTAGCGGCGCCGGTAGTCGGGACGGGGATCGTAGCGTCCGCCGCGGTCCTCGTAGCGGTCGTACCGCTCCGCCCGCTCGGCCCTGCGCCCGCCGCCACGGTCCTCGCCGCGCCAGCGGCCGTTTCCGCGGCCCTCATGTCCGCGACCTTGGGCTTCGGCGATCAGCGGCGCGAGCGCCACTGCGGCCACGGCCGCGATGACCAGAATACGTTTCATCGAAGCCCTCCCTGCCCAAAGGTTCGCCCGCTCCGGCTCGAACGGACGACGGCGCAAAATCCGTCGGCAAAAATACAGCCGTCCCGGCGTTCGAACGCCGGGACGGCCGCGTCTTAGTAGAACAGGCCGTTGATGACCTCGGCGATCAACCCGCCGGCGATGGCGGCCAGGACCACGTCGTTGCCGACGCGGACGTAGCGGTAGCCCGGGGGAGGCGGACGCAGGCCGTAGACGCGCCAGTTGTCGATGTAATACGGCGAGGCGAAGTAGCTCCGCGGCAGGTACTGGCCGCGGGCCCACGGACGGTAGGCGTAGCCGCGGGGATAGACGTAGGCCGGACCGCGGAACCGGTCGTAGTAGCGGCCGCCGTAATAGAAGCGGTTGTCGCGGCGGTCGAACCGGTTGGGGATCCCGTCGCGGTCGCGGTCGCGATAGGCGCCCGGAGGCGGGCCGCCGGGGCCCGGACGGTTCGGAGCGCGGTCGTAGCGGTTCGGGATGCGGTCGCCGTCGCGGTCGCGGTCGTAGCGGTTGGGCACGCCGTCCCGGTCGCGGTCGAAGCCCGGACCCGGCTGGGCCATGGCCGCAGTCCCGCCCGCGATGGACAGCGCGGCGACGGCGATGAGTAGACGCTTCATGATTGGCCACCCTTTCACGTGGTGGCGGAGGTCCAGACGGACAGCCGCCCTGAAGTCGATGCGCCATCCTCGGCGATCGGCGCTGAACTGCTCCTGAACAAGGCCGTCAGAAAGCCGCCGGGCTCTTGCGGTTCCTGGAGCGCCCAAGCATGGTCGCCCCCCGCGAGCATCAGGAGGCGACTTATGGCCCAGCCGATCCAACTCCATTACTGGCCGACTCCCAACGGCTGGAAGATCGCGATCGCATTGGAGGAGATGGGGCTGCCTTACGTGCTGATCCCGGTCAACATCGGCGCCGGCGACCAGTTCAAGCCCGAATTCCTGGCCATCAGCCCCAACAACCGCATGCCCGCCATCGTCGACCCCGACGGCCCGGGCGGGCGGGCGATCTCCGTCTTCGAGTCCGGGGCCATCCTGCAGTACCTCGGCCGCAAGACCGGCCGGTTCTATCCCGCCGACGAGCGCGCCCGGGTGGAGGTGGAGGAGTGGCTGTTCTGGCAGGTCGGCGGCCTCGGCCCCATGGCCGGCCAGGCCAACCACTTCCGCAACTACGCCCCGACCATGGTCCCGGACGCCCGTTACACCGCCTATGGCGCGGCGCGCTACACCAACGAGGCCGACCGGCTGTTCGGGGTGATGGAGACGCGGCTGGAGGAGCGCGACTTCCTGGCCGGCGACTATTCCATCGCCGACATGGCCGCTTTCCCCTGGGCGATCCGCTACGAGAGCCAGGGGGTGCAGATCGAGGACTTCCCCAATGTCCGCGCCTGGTTCGACCGCCTGAACGCCCGGCCTGCGGTGCAGAAGGGGCTGAAGGTCGGCGAGAACCTGCGCACCACCATGCTGTCCGACCGCACCAAGGAGGCGGACAAGGCCCGCGAGGTCATGTTCGGCCAGCGAGCTCGTAAATAACGATTAAGGCTGGTTGCAGGAGTCTGAATCAAGAAAAGCGCGTCAATACATCGTTCATCTGAAGAAAAATCGTGGTGTTCGCGCGCTTAACTCTATTTTCAGGGTGATCGGACTTTTCTTCCCCATGAAGACGCCCGGAGCGAAGGCTCGCCGAATGCGAAGCGGCCCCGGGCATGAGGGGACTGATGATGCAGACGGCGTTCGATCAGGGTTCGACCTGCGGGGATATCCCGCTGCCGCAGCCTGACTCCACCGGAGACGAGCTGTTCAAGATGGGACTGCTCTACTCGACCGGTCAGGGCGGCGCGCCGCTGGACTATGTGTCGGCGCACATGCTGTTCAACCTGGCCGCTATGCGCGGCTCGGAAGACGCCAAGCGCTACCGCCGCGAACTCTCGGCCGAGATGGATCGCGACTCCGTCGCCGAGGCCCAGCGCGCCGCCCGCGAGTGGCTGCAACGGGCGTGAGCGCGCTTCCCTGCCCCTTAATGGGAGGGCAGGGCGGGGTGGAACCGCCGCCGCTGAGGGATTGGCTGCATGTCGATCGCCCGCGCGCGATCTCCGCAAGCGTCCGATCCCGCAGGAGGCCGGCCTGCGGCTTCACCGGCGAGGGCTGAAGAAGCAGGGATTCCACATCCGCCGTCAGGCGCCGTTTCGCGGCTATTGTCTCGATTTCGTCTGCTACGACCCGGCTCGTCATCCAGGTGGATGGCGGACAGCATGCGACGCACGAGGGCGAGCGCCACGATGCGCTTCGCGATCTCGTTTTGCGGCGCGAGGGCTCCCGCATCCTCCGGTTCTGGAACGCTGAGGTGGATCGGAACTTCGACGGGGTGATGAGGGTCCTATTCCTCGCCCTCAGTGGGGCGGACCCCCGCCCGAGCCGCTTCGCGGCCCACCCTCCCCACAAGGGGGAGGAAAGCTAACCTCGCCACATGCCTTGTGCTGCTATGTATAGCGGTGCTAGGTAAGCGGCATGGAGATCAACAAGGATCTGGTGGCGGCGTCGTCGACGCCCATCGTGCTGGCCATCCTCGCGGAGGGGGACAGCTACGGCTATGCGATCCTGGAGCGGGTGCGGCAGCTGTCCGGCGGGCGGCTGACCTGGACCGACGGCATGCTCTACCCGGTGCTGCACCGGCTCGAGCGGCTGGGCCTCGTGGAGGCGCGGTGGGAGGTCGCCGAGAGCGGCCGGCGCCGGAAATACTACCGGATCACCTCGCAGGGTCAGGCACAGCTCGCGGACGAACGCAGGCAGTGGGAGGCCGTCGACGCAACCCTTCGCGGCGTCTGGCAGGCGCTTTCCGGCCCGCAACCGCAAGGGGCCGGAGCATGACGGCTTCGCTGGAAGAGGAGATCGGCCGGTGGCGGAGCTATCTGCACCGCCGCCAGGCGATCCAGCCTGTGGACGTGGCCGAGTTGGAGGACCATCTGCGCGAGCAGATCGCCGGGCTGACGAGGGCGGGGCTTTCGGCCGACGAGGCCTTCCTGGTGGCGGTCAAGCGCATGGGCGAGCTCGACGCCCTGTCGCGCGAATTCGCCCGGGAGCATTCCGAGCGGCTGTGGAAGCAGCTGGTCGCATCGTCCCCCGACGGCTCCGAGCCGCAGAGGGATTCGGCGATGGCGTTCGCCCTTGCGGCGTTGGCGGCCCTGCTGATCAAGGTCCCGGCGCTGTTCGGCCTGCGCCTGGACGCCGACACCGGCTTCTATGCGCGCAACCTCAGCCTTTTCGTGCTGCCGGTTCTGACCGGCTATTTCGTCTGGAAGCGGCGGCTGGACCTTAGAGCCTTCGGCTGGTTCGCTGCGGCGTTCGTCGTCGCCGCCGTGGCGGTCAACCTCTATCCCCTGGCGACGGGGGGCTCGACCGAGCTCTTGACCGCCCTGCATCTGCCGGTCGCGCTGTGGCTGCTGGTGGGCATGGCCTACGCCGGGCGGCGCTGGAACGAGGTCGGCGGGCGCATGGATTTCATCCGCTTCTCGGGCGAGCTGTTCATCTACTACGTGCTGATCGCGCTCGGCGGCGCGGTTCTGGTGGCCTCGATGGCCCTGGTCTTCCAAGTGGTGGGGATCGACATCGGGCCGTTCTTCGTGTCGTGGCTGCTGCCTTGCGGCGCCGCCGGCGCGGTGGTGATCGGCTCCTGGCTGGTCGAGTCCAAGCAGAGCGTGATCGAGAACATGGCGCCGGTGCTGGCCCGTCTGTTCACGCCGCTGTTCGCCGCCGTGCTGATCGCCTTCCTGGCGACGCTGCTGTGGACCGGGCGCGGGATCGCCATCGAGCGGAACGCGCTGTTGGCCTTCGACGTCCTGCTGGTGATGGTCCTGGGCCTTTTGCTCTATTCGACTTCGGCCCGCGATCCGCGCGCCCCGGCCGGCGCTTTCGACGTCGTGCAGGTGGTGCTGGTGGTGAGCGCCCTCCTCGCAGACGCCTTCGCCCTATGGTCGGTGGCCGAGCGCATCACCGAGTTCGGCTTCAGCCCCAACCGCCTGGCGGTCCTGGGCCTCAATGTCGTGCTCCTGGTGAATCTGGCCTGGTCGGCCGTGCTCTACGCCGGCTTTCTGCGGGGAAAGGCGTCGTTCGGCCGGCTGGAGCGCTGGCAGACCGACTATCTGCCGGTCTATGCGCTCTGGGCGGCGGTCGTGGTGGTCGTCCTTCCGCCCCTGTTCGGCTTCGCCTGAAGCCTCACCGGGTCGAGACGTACTGGCCGTTGATCACGTAGCTGAACTGGAAGGGCAGGGCGTCGCGGACCTGGCTGACGAAGCTGCCCAGCTCCGACAGGCCCGTGCGCGGCACGAAGATCACGTCGAAGCGCCGCAGCGGCACCGAATCGACGGCGAAGCGGCCGCGGGCTCCGCCGCGCAGGTCGGCGGTGCGGATCATAGCCTGGCCGGCCGCGCCGCGCCGCATGATCACGACGTCGTCCGTCTTGGCCCCGACGCGGAAGCCGCCGGCCATGATCACGGCCTGCATGGCGTCGATGTCGCCCGGCATGTCGTAGACCCCCGGCTTGTCCACCCAGCCGCCCACGAAGACCTTGATCGCAGAGGCCTGCTTCACGGACACGGCCACCTGCGGCCGGACGAGCTGGCTGGCGTAGGCCTGGGTCAGGGCCGCCTCGAGCTGCGGCGCCGAGCGGTCGGCGGCCATGATCGGCGGGGTGAGCGGCATGGTGATGCGCCCGTCCGGCTGCACGGTCAGGGTGCGGTTCAGCTCGGGCGCCGAGAGCACCGCCACGTCGAGCACGTCGCCGGGATAGAGGCGGTAGTCCGGCTCGCCGTCGTCCCAGGTGGCGTAGCCGATGTTCGGGAACGCCTGGGCCGGCGGCGCGGGCGCATAGGGATAGAGCGGCCGGCTGCGGTAGTCGCGCGCATAGGGGCCGGCCTGTCCAGCGCAGCCGCAGAGCGCCAGCAGGCCGAGCCCGAGGCAGGCCGTCTTCGACAGGGTGGAGAGAGGAACCATCGCGGAGGAATCCGGCCGACGCCCAAGGCCACGGCCAAGCTCGGGGCTAATGGGTAACCAAGGGTTAACGGGGCGGCGGGCAGGGTCGGGGCGACATCATACAACCCGGTCCTAATGAGCGCGAACGCCTGGACATCGAGGGAGGCCTTTCCTCCGCCTCCGGGCGCGCGGCCGCCAGGGCCGCCTCCGCGACGCGGGGGCTGGATCCCGCCCTACAGCGTCATGGACGTGGTGGACCTCTTGTGGCGCGAGCGGTTCGTGATGCTGGGCGTCTTCCTGGTCGTCTTCGCCCTGGGCGCCGCGGCGGCCCTGTCGATGAAGAAATCGTACGAGGCCTATTCCAGCCTGCTGGTGCAGCTGGGCGAGGAGTACGTCTACAACCCCCGCGTCGGCGACGCCGGGCGTGGCGCGGCTCCGAGCGCCGGCCAGATCATGCAGTCCGAACTGGAGATCCTGGGCTCGTCCACCGTCAAGGAGCGGGCGCTGCAGCGCCTCGGCCTGTCGCGGGTCTATCCCAAGCTCGGCAAAGCGTTCGACAAGGCGGACCGCGGCGGCCAGCGGGCCATCTGGGGCCAGGCGGTCAAGAGCATCGAATCGTCCCTGAAGATCGAATCCGCGCCCGAGACCTCGGTGGTGCGCCTGGCCTTCACCCACCAGGATCCGCTGGTCGCGGCCGACGTGCTGAACGCGGTGGTCGAGGCCTATCTGGACTATCGCAAGGAAGTGCTGCTGGGCGGCGACGCCAAGGCGCTGGACGACCAGCGCCGCGCCTTCGAGGCCCGGCTGGCGGAGGCCGAGGACGCCTACCGGGGGTTCCTGGCCCAGAACGGCGTGAGCGACTTCGAGACCGAGAAGGCTTCGCTCGCCCAGGTCTACGGCGCGCTGCTGACCGAACGCTATTCGATCCAGGCCCAGCTCAGCGAGGCCCAGGGGCGGCTGGGCGTCACCCGCCGGCAGGCGGCCGCCGCGCCGCCCGAGATCGGCCTGTTCCAGGACGCCGACCCCACCGCCTCGACCAAGCTCACCCAGCTCAAGGTCGAGCGCCAGGACCTCTTGTCGCGTTACCGGCCCGACAGCCAGCCCGTGCGCGAGATCGACCAGAAGATCGCCGCCCTCGACGCCCTGATCGCGGGCGGAGGCGGGGCCGGGGTCGCGGCGCGCCGCGTGGGCGTGAACCCGATCTACCAGTCGCTGCAGACCGAGAAGAACACGCTCGAGGCCCAGACGGCTTCGCTGCGCCAGCGCCAGGCGGCGGTGATGGCCGACCTCGCGCAGGTGTCGGAGCGCAGGCAGCGCCTGCTCGCCCTCGAACCGCGGTTCCAGGACCTGCAGCGCCAGCGCGACGTGCTGGCCGACAACGTCAAGAACCTCACCGCCCGGACCGAGGAGCGGCAGGCCCAGCGCGCCATCGCCCTGGCCGGCGACGACAACATCCGCGTGGTGCAGCGCGCCTTCGCCCCGACCAAGGGGGCCAGCCTGAAGCTCCCGGTGCTGGCGGTCTCGTTCCTGTTCGCGGGTTTCACCGCCCTGTGCGCGGCCCTGCTGCGCATCCTGTTGCGGCGCGGCTGGGTCACGCCGGACGCCGCCGCGCGCGGACTCGACCTGCCGGTGCTGGCGGCGGCTCCGCTGAAGAAGGCCTAAGGCGCGATGTCGCGGGCCTGATCGTCCGCCTTCGGGCGCCCGCGCCGCCCGGCAACTGCTACGCTCGCGCCGGGCTGGGTTTATCGATTCGGGGCGATGGTCGACCTCTCAGTGGAATCGGCGGCGCTGGAGTCCGCCCTGGGTCCGGCCTTGCGGCCTGGGCTCGGGCGGGTGGTCCAGTTCGTCTCCGCCGATCGGGGCGAGGGGACCTCCACCGTCGCGCGCGAGTTCGCGCGCCATCTGGCGCAGCAGGCGCGCAAGGGCGTGTGGCTCGTCGAGCTCGACCTGATGCGCAACGACCAGTACGCCAGCCTGGCCGACGATCCCGAGCGCTACGGCTTCCTGGGCTCCGCCGTGCGGGCGAGCCCGGACGGGTCGGTCTTCTTCCAGGTCGAGCCTCCGGCGAAGGGGGTGGACGGCCGGCCCTGGGCCGACAACCGCTATCTCTCGGCCTATCCGGTCGGCGGCCTGCGCTGGTGGGTGACGCGTTTCCGGCGCGAGGCGATGCGGCCTGGCCAGACCGCGCATGTGCTGGGCGCCTCGTCCTATTGGGAGGCGATGCGGCGCCACGCGGACTGGGTGGTGGTCGATTGCCCGGCGGCGGCGCGCTCGCGCATCGTGCTCGCCACCTGCGCCCAGGTGGACGCCAACGTGCTGGTGGTCTCGGCCGAGGGCGCCGACCCGGATCGGCCGCCAGCGCTGCGCGACGCGGTGATAAACGCCGGCGGCTATTGCGCGGGGGTGTTCCTGAACCAGGTGCGGACGCAGCCCGCTCCGTTCCTGCGCCGGCGCGGGGCGTGATGGACCCACCTCTCCCCGCCGGGGAGAGGTGAGCTAGCCTCGCTCCACGCGCCCGAGAATCCTGTCCGCCGCCGCCCCGATCCTCCCGCGCGAATAGGTGACGCCCTGGTAGAGCGCCAGGGCCGCCGCGGCCCAGCGGGTGTAGAGGCCGGGGCGTTCCAGGCGGCGGGCCAGCCAGAACACGCGGTGGCTCCAGGCGGCGATCCGGGCCCGCAGGCGATAGACGATGCGCCGGCGGAGCGGCAGGCGCAGAGCGACGGGGGCGACCCGCTTGCGGGGACGAAGGCCGCGGCGGCCGGCGAGGCGCAGCGCCAGGCCCTCCCGCCGCTGGCGGAAGCCTGCGGCCTGGGTCCGGTGCACGAAATCGGCGTCGACCGGCTCCAGCGCCAGCCGCCCTTCGGCGATGGCGGCCTGGATCAGCGCGTGCGCCCGAGCCGAGCGGACGACGACCACATTGGTCCCCCGGCCGTCGGACGAATAGGGCTCCACCCAGGCGTCGCCGAAGGACACGTCGGCCGTCTCGGCCACCACGTCGTCGCAGAAATCGCAGGCCGGGCTCTGGAAGAAGCCCGCGCCCCAATCGCCGTCGACGAAATGCCACCAGTCCTGGCGCCGCTCGCCGCCGCTCCGCAGACCGATCCGTGCGGCGTACCAGTTGGCGGGCCGGTCCGGGTCCTTGGCGCGGAAATCGACCGCCTCGACCTGTTCGACCCGCTCGCCCATCTGCCAGGCGAAGCTCTCGACCATGCGCGCGCTCTTCATGTGCCCGCAGAAGAGGCCGAGGGTGAAGGCGATGCGTTCCCGCAGCACCGGATCCTCGGCGCGCAGCAGGTGGACGGCCTTGACGAAGCAGGGCACGCCGACCACGGCGTAGCGGCCGGGCGCGCGGTGGATCTCCTGCAGCACCGCCGACATCTCGATCGGGTAGTAGCGGGACTTGGCCCGGCGGCGGACCTCCGCCTCGGTACGCGACAGGCGATAGGCGAAGAAGGGCTCGTCCTCGCCGCGCCCCTCCACGGCGCCGACGTGGGCCACGGCGTCCACCAGCCCGCGGCGCAGGAGCTCGACCGCGGTCCAGGTCACCAGGCCGCCGGAGCTGCCCTCCATGCGGAAGTCCCCCTCGGCCGCATGGCCGACGTAGGCGGCGCGGAAACGCCCGATCCGTCCGTCGGCGTGCGGGGCGTCCGGGAACAGGGCCTGCGCCAGCGCGTCCTCGTCCCGGGCCTGGGGCGAGAAGGGACAGGTGCGGCCGAGGCGCTCGGTGGGCCGGTTCATGAAGCTCCGCGGGCCGGCAGGCTGCAGCAGGCCGTAGGCGTTGGGGCGCATGGCGGCCTCGTCACCGCTGACGCAGCCGCCGCAGCCGATGCACAGGCCTGCGCGCACCACCTGGCGCGGGCTGAGCCGGCCGGCTTCAGCGCAGGGCATGGTCGAGATAGGCGGCGGAGGCCTGGCGCAGGTCCGCGATGCGCCGGCCGACGCTGGGGTCCGGCGCCGCTTCCAGCGCCTGCGCGTAGGCCGCGGCGGGGGAGGGTTCGCCGACCAGCCGCCGCTCCGCGCCCACGGCGGCGGCGAGGTTGGCGACCTTGTTGGAACGGTAGGCGCTCGGCGCGCACACGAAGGGCTTCTCGTGGACCAGCGAGAAGACGCAACCGTGGAAGAAGTTGGTGACCACGGCGCGGGCGTCGGCGAAGGCCTGGGCGAACTCGTCGGGGCCGGCGCTCAGCCGTTGCTCGTCGGCCCAGTCGTTGCGGTAGCCCAGGCTGACCAGGCGCACGCGCCGATCGTCGGCCCAGGCGCGGACCTGGCGGACGAACCAGTCGGGGAAGCTGTGGCCGTAGACGAGGACGTCGCGCGGCACGCCGGCCCGCGGCTCGCGCCGGCAGATCGTGGGGAACTGCAGGCAGGGGTCGAGCACCACGACCGGGTCGTAGCCCAGGGCGTCGCGCACCAGCCGGCGGGAGTTGTCGTCGCGTACGCCGATGCGCCAGAACCGCTTCAGCCGCTCGGCCCAGGACCCGTCGATGCGGTCGGCGGCGTCGTGGCTGCCGAAGCTCGCGGCGTAGGAGACCAGCCGCCGGGCCGGGGCGTCTTCCCCAAAGAACAGGGGATAGCCCGCGTACCAGGGGTGGCGGAAGTTCCAGACCTCGTCGCTGCCGACCACCAGGACGTCGACCGGCTCCATCGCCCGTGGCTCCTCGAGCGGGAAGGGCTCCGAGAGCGGCAGGGCGGCGAAGGCCCGGAAGAACTTGCGCGCCTTGGCCGCATAGAGGGGAACATCCCCCGGCGGCGCCGGATCGGGCAGGGTCGGCCGCAGCGCGCATCGCCATTCCGCGCGGTTCACCCGCGGCGAACGGTGGTCGAGCAGCACCGCGTCGTGCCCGGCGCTGCGAAGCCCCTCCACCAGGCAGCGCGCCTGCCAATAGGAACCGTAGTTGATGCACCGGTGGAAGGTGAGGACGCCGACCTTCTGCACGCTGGACATGGGACTGCCTGGGAGACTGCGCCCGTTAAAGCCCCGATCGATGGGGTTGTTCCGGGATGCGTGCGGCCTTCTCCGTCACGCGAAGGGCGAGGCTTCGCCGCTGGCGCCGTAGCGGCCTGCGGCGCCCTGTTCCGGCGGCGGGACGACGTCTTCCTCGGCCGAGATCCAGAAGGCCCGCAGGTCCTGGGTCAGGGCGTCCTGCACCTTGGCGATCTGGCCCCGGGGGACATGCCGCGAGAGGGTCGCGAACACGGCGCGGATGGCGTCCTTCGGATCGGTCGGGCGCGTGTCCTGCAGCCATTCGGCGACTTCGGCGACGAAGGCGTCCAGTTCGCAGCGCGCCGGCTGGCGCGAAGGCTGGTACTGGTCGTAGTAGACGCCGCGGACCAGCAGCGGCAGCTCGGCCCCGAGATGAGCGGCCAGATCCACCGGCAAGCGGTCGCGGAGCTTGTGCAGCACCGTGCTCAGCACCTTCCACGCCACTCTGCGGTCGGGTCCGATGGCGGCCTCGATCTCGTTCAGCCAGATGTGCGTGGTCTGAATCGTCTTGTCGAAAACGTCCAATCCGTTGGCGCTCATGGCGGCCTCCGTGGCCCCCCAGGATCGTCCCCAAGCATCGCCGTGTCGGCGGTCAGGTAACCGGGCGCGCTTCGGATGTGTTCCGGGCGAAGGCGGCGTCGGCAGGCTGGCCGAGGGCCTTGGGCGTCAGGAACGGTTTCAGCCGCTGCGACGGCTTGAACACCAGGGTGTAGCTCAGCGCCGCGAACGTCCAGGTCAGGGCGAGCGTGATCGGCGCGCCCATCAGTTGCTCCTTGCGCGAGGCGGCCTCCAGCGGGCCCGCGACGCCCAGGATCGCCGCGGTGAAGCTGAGCGCCGCATAGTGCCAGAGATAGGCGCCGTAGGAGCGCCGCCCCATCCAGCGCAGGGGCGCAAGCTCGAGCAGGCGGTTGGCCCAGCCGAGTTGGGGCGCGTTGACCAGCGGCGGCACGGCCAGCATCAGGCCCAGCCCCTGCAGGCTGTAGCGGAAGGTGTTGCGGAACACCGGGTCGCGGATCGCCAGCGAGGTCAGCAGTACGGCCATGCCGGCGGCGAACAGCGCCATGCCATGGCGGCGGACCAGCGCCATCAGGCCCGGCTGCGACCGTTGGAGCACCGCAGCCAGACAGCCCCAGGCGATGGAGTCCATCCGGCACTCGGTGGTCTTATAGGTGTAGACCTCCGGCCGGTGCAGCACGACCTCGGCGTAGAGCCGCCAGGACAGGCCGGCGACGAGGACCGCGACCAGCAGCGTCGTCAGCCGTCTGGGAGCGAAGGCGCAGGCCGCCATGGCCAGCGGCGCGACCAGGTAGAAGTGCTCCTCCACCGACAGCGACCACAGGTGTCCGATGGGCGAGCAGTCGGTGCAGGTGTCGAAGCCCAGGACCATGTAGTAGTTGGTCCAGTAGGTCAGGGCCGCCAGCGCCGCGAGCGGGGGCAGGGGCTGCGCCAAGAGGGGCGCGATCGCCAGCCCGAGCAGCCCCACGAACACCACCAGTTCCGGCAGCAGCCGAAGCGAGCGGCGGCCGTAGAAGCGGGCGAAGTCGACGCGCCCGAACCGCACGTGCTCCTGCGCCAGGAGGCCCGTGATCAGATAGCCGGACAGGAAGAAGAAGGCGGTGACGCCAAGCCCGCCCGGGACGATGTCGCCGAAGCCGACGTGGCCCAGCACCACCAGGGTGATGCAGATCGCCCGGATCCCGTCGAGCCCCGGAACGTAGTCGTGCATCGGCTTGTGGTCGCTCACCCGGGCCTCGCGCGGCGTCTTACGAGCGGACGAGCTTAGCCGGACGACCTTACCGCCCGATCAATGCCACCCATTTCCTTCCTCCTCCGCGACGCTGACGAGCGCGCAACGATTCCTTACCGCCCCCCGGCGCATCCTTGCCCCATGACAGCGCCCCGTCCGACCAGCCCCAACCTGCGACGCCTGTCGCGGCGCGCCGTGGTGGCCGGCGCCCTGGCGCTCGCCGGATGCGACCGGCCCGAAGCCGTGGCGCAGCCTGCGCCCCTGCCGCCGCTGAAGCAGGCGGCGGGCTTTCCCGTGGGCGCCTCGATCACCGCCGACCAGCTCTCAGATCCTGCAGCCATGGCGCTGCTGACGCAGCAGTTCGCGCAGATCACGCCGGGGCTGGAGATGAAGATGGAGGTGGCGCTCCGGCCCGACGGCGGCTTCGACTTCGCCAAGGCCGACGCGCTCGCCGCCTTCGCCCGCGCCAACGGCCTGCGCCTGCACGCCCACACCCTGGTCTGGTACATCCACCGGCCCGAAGCCTTCGAGCGGATCGCCGGCGACCGCGCCGCCTTCGCCAACGCTTATCGCAACTACATCCTGGCGCTCGCCGGCCGCTATCGGGGTCAGGCGGCCGGTTGGGACGTGGTCAACGAGCCGGTGGCCGAGGACGGGGAGGGGTATCGCGACTGTCTGTGGCGCGAGGCCTTCGGCATGGACTACGTCGCGAGAGCCTTTCACCACGCGCGCGAGGCCGATCCGAGCGCGATCCTGTTCCTCAACGAGTACAACCTGGAAAGCCTGCCGAAGAAGCGGGCCTGCTTCCTGCGGCTGGTCGAGGGCCTGCTCGAGGCGGACGTTCCGCTGACCGGCCTCGGGACCCAGATGCACATGGGCTTCGACCAGGATCCGGCGGCGATCGCGCCGATGATGCGCGAGTTGGCGAGCTTCGGCCTGCCGATCCACGTGTCGGAACTGGACGTCTCGACCCGCCAGGGCCGGATGGGCTTTGCGAGCCTGGAGCAGCGCGCCGCCGCCCAGGCGCGGGTCGTGGGCGCCGCGGCCGAGGCCTTCATGGCGCTGCCTCCGGCTCAGCGCTACGCCTTCACCACCTGGGGGCTGCGCGACAAGGACTCGTGGCTGCGCTCGCCCTACCAGAACGGCGACCCGACCGACCGGCCGCTGCTGTTCGACGACGAAGGCCGACCCAAGGCCGCCGCCCGCGCCTTCGTCCAGGCCGTCTCGCGCGCATGAGCGCCGTCCTTCCAGCCGCCTGTGCGCCAGATCGAAGCGTCGGGGCGCGACTGGTCGAGCGAGGCGAGTTCGCCATCGCCTTCGTCATCCTGTTCCTGATGTCGGGGGGGCTGCTCGCGCCGCTGTTCTCGCCGGACCAGAACCCGGATTCGGTCCCCTGGCTCAGGACCATCTGGCTGCCGGTCTATGGCATGGTCGCGGTGCTGCTGGCGCGCGACCCGCTGCGGGCGAGCCGGGTGGCGACGGGCGCCGTGCTGGGCCTGATCCTGTGCGGCTGGGCCTTCGCCTCGATCCGGTGGTCGATCCACCCCGACGTGACCCTGCGCCGGTCGGTCGCGCTGCTGTTCACCACCCTGTTCGGCCTGTGGCTGGCGGCGGCCTACGACTGGCGGCGGCTGGTCGAGCTGCTGGGCGGCGTCTTCTTCATGTTGGCGATGGGAACCTGGATCGCGGCCATCGCCTTTCCCGCCTTCGGCCGGCAGGACCCGGTTCACCCCGGCGCCTGGACCGGGCTCTGGTACGAGAAGAACCAGCTCGGCTGGATCATGACCCACGGCGTGCTGGCCTGCGCCTGCGCGGGCGTGTTCAACCCGAGGCGCGCCTTCGTCTGGGGCGTGGGCGCGGCGTTGTGCGCAGGGGCGGTGGTCATGTCGCAGTCCACCACCTCGCTCCTGGGCGTGGCGATCTCGTTGGGCGGGATCGCGGGGCTCGCCCTGCTGCGGCGGGGCGGTGCGGTCCGGCTGGTCGCGGTGTGGGCCGCCATCGCGGGCGCGGGGGCGTTCGTGGCGGTGATGACCCTGGCGCCGGAGCTGTTCTTCAAGCTGATCGGCAAGGACCCCAGCCTGACCGGACGGACCGACATCTGGGCGGCGGTGCTGCACCGGGCCGAGTTGCGGCCGGCGCTGGGCTATGGCTTCGGCGCCTTCTGGACCGACAAGTGGGGTCCGGCCTGGTTCATCCGCCAGGAGGTGAAGTGGGAGGCGCCGACCGCCCACAACGGCTGGCTGGACGTGCTGCTGCAACTCGGCTGCGTGGGCGTGGCGCTAGCGGCGCTGCACTTCCTGGTCTCGTCGGCCGCCGCGGTGATGCGCGCCTTCAGGGGACCGGAGGGCTACTGGGCCCTGCTGTTCATGGTCATCTTCGCCCTGTTCAGCGTCTCCGAGAGCACGGTGATGCAGTACAACGGCATCACCTGGGCGATCTACATCGCCACCGGCGCCAAGCTGCTCGAGTGGCAGGGGCTGTCGGGACTGGGCGCCCCGCGGCGTCAGCCGGTCAGGCTGTTCCCGGATTAAGGCGCGCTCTCAGCCCCCGACCGCGTCACCTCCGCCTGGCCGTAGAAGCGCGGCGTGATCCACCACACCACCTTGCCGAGGCCGCGCACCGCCCGGTCGGTCATGGCGAGGCGGCCCTTGGCCCCGGCGAGCCACATCGCGCCGGCGGCGAGGCCGTAGATGGCGGCCTGGCCCGCGCCGATGGCCATCCAGCGCAGCGCGCCCTTCCAGTCTCCTACATGCAGGCAATCTGTGGTCGGCGTCTGGCCGAAGCTGAAGGCGCGGCGCAGCGCGTAGCGGATGCTGCAGCGGTGGGCCGGCGCATGCTCGATCACCCAGGCCTCGGCGGCCCAGACGAAGCGCGCGCCGCGGGCCGTCAGCGCCTGGTAGAGGCGGTCGTCCTCGCCGCCGACCTGGTCGTAGGCAGGGTCGAAGGGGGCGGGGCCCATCAGCGTCGTCGCCCGCGTCATCAGCGAGTTGCCGCAGCCGTAGCGCTCGTCGGTGAGACCGGACATCTCGGGACCGACGCGGGAGAAGAAGGCCTCGAGATAGGTCCGCTTCCAGGCCGGAGCCGCTTCGGCGCGCCCGCGCCAGGGACCGAAGGTCACGTCGGCGCGGAACGCCTTGTGGGTGGCGAGCAGGGTCGAGAGCCAGTGCGGCGGCGCTTCCTCGTCGTCGTCGAGGAAGGCCACGTAGGGCGCGCTCACCCGGGCGAGGCCGGCGTTGCGGGCGGTGGCGACGCCGGGGCGCGGCTCGTGGACGTAGAGCAACGGCAGGGCGCGCGCCCAGGCGGCCGCAGCTTCGCGGGCCGAGCCCTCCGGCGAATTGTCCACCACCACCACCTGGGCGACCAGCCGCTCGCGGTCCGCCTGCAGCGTGAGCGAGCGCAGCGCCCGTTCCAGGCTTTCGGGCCGGCGCAGGGTGGGGATGACGACGGCGATTTCGGGCGCGGTCATGACGCCGCCTCGACGTAGAGGGCGGCGCGGTAGAGCTTGGTGGCCGCGACCCGGACGAGCATGGGAAGCCCGCGCGCCAGGGCCAGGCGCCTGAGCCAGGGCCGCCATAGGCGGGGCGCGGGCAGGCGGGCCAGCTTGCGGGCGGCCCGGTGGACCGGGAAGCCGGAGGCGACGTCCGGGTGCAGGGCGCTCATCCGCGCGAAGTTGGCGGGCGACTGCTCGTACTTGGCGACAAGGGCGGCGTCGGTGTCGAGCCCCAGGTGCGAGGCCGGGTTGTCGAGGTGCAGCACCGGCCAGCGCCGGCCCACGCGGATCGCCCACTCCACGTCCTCCCAGCCCCAGCCGCGGAAGCCCTCGTCGAAGGGCTCGACGTCCAACACCTCGGCCCGGACCAGCAGATTGGAGGTGCAGAGCGACTTGGCGGGCTCGGCCTGGCGCGCCGCCGCCGGGCGGCAGTCGCCCCGCAGCGACAGGGCGCGGTGCAGCGCGCGCTCGGGGTCGTGCGGCGTGCGGTCCAGGGTGAAGCCGCCGAAGGCCACGGCCGGGTCCTCGCGCGCGATCAGCGCCAGGTAGGCGGCGAGGAACCGCGGCCCGTCCGGCAGCATGTCGGCGTCCAGGAACAAGAGGTGGCGGGCGCGGGCGGCGCCCCGCAGCCGGTTGCGGCCCTTGGCGCGGCCCTCGTTGGACGCGAGCGCTATGAAGCGTGCGGGGGGGCTGAGCGCCGTCACGGCGTCGGCGACGGCGGCGGACAACGCTTCAGAGCCCGAACCGTCGTCCAGAACGACCAGTTCGACCGCGCCGGCCAGCCCGGCGGCCTCGGCGCCCAGCGCCTGAAGCAGGTCGCGCGGGTCGTCGCGGAAGAAGGGGATCAGCACCGACAGCCGCGGCCGGGCGGGCGCCCAGGCGGGATTATCGACGGTCCAGATTTGCGGCCGGGCGGTCATTCGGCGGCGCTCGCGGCGGCGGGACGCAGGCGGGCGCGGACCAGGGCCAGCGCCTCGGTGCGGATCCCGGCCGGGTTCAGGGCCGCGACGGCCAGCGCATAGACGACCGCGCCGATGGCCGCCTTCAGCGTCAGCTCGGGTAGGCCGCCCCAGTCTGGCAGGGCCGCGACGACGGCGGCCATCAGCGCGCTGGCCGCCCCGGCGGCGGCGAGCGCGCTCCACGGGATCGGCAGGGCGAGGCAGCCGCGGCCGAGGCCGTAGGCGACGACGAGGCCCAGGCCGTAACTGGCCGCGGTCGACCACATGGCGCCCTCGAGGCCGAAGCGCGGGATCAGGACGAGGCAGAGAGCGAGGTTGGCGCCGGCCGGAATGGCGACGGCCAGCATCTGGCGGCCCGTCCGGCGGGCCAGGGTGAAGGCCGTGTGCAGATAGTAGGTCGAGAGGCCGGCGCAGACCGCGCCGAAGGCGATCCAGGGCGTGACGCGGGCGGACTCGGCGGCCAGCGCCGGACCGACCATCACCTCGGCCAAGGGGCGGGCGACCAGCGCCAGCCCCGTCGCGGCGGGGATCGCCACAAGCGTCAGGAGCGACGATTGGTGCAGGGCGACCGGCCGCAATTCGGTCTCGCCCCCCGCCTCGTAGGCGGCGACCGCGGCGGGGCCGCCGGCCATGCCGATCCAGATGAACAGCACGTCGAGGGTCCGGTTCGAGAGGGTGTAGCCGGCATGGTAGGCGCCGACGGCCGCCTCGCCGGTGAAGGCGGCCAGCACGAAGCGGTCGGTGGAGGCGAGCGCGAGGCTCAGCACCAGCGACAGCGAGAGCGGCAGGCCGTAGCGGGCGTAGAGCTCGAGCCGCTTGGGATCGAACCGTCCCCGGCGCGCAGGCCCGATCTCGGAGGGCAGGGCGAGGACCAGGCAGCCGGCCGCGGCCAGGCCTGCGCCGACGAAGGGAGCGGCCGCGCCCAGACCCAGCCAGGCGAAGAGGGCGCCGGCCAGGAAGCCGCCGCCGGTGGCCAGCATGTCGATCGCCGCGAAGCCGGAGACGTCGCCCGCCGCCCGCCGCCGCTCCTGGGCGATCTTGAGCAGGGATCGCGCGACCGCGGCGACCAGCCCCGCGGCCACGGCGACCTTGAGCCCCGGCGGCAGGGGGGCGAAGGCCAGCACCGCCGCGGCGGCGAGCGGCGTGACCATGCCCAGCGCCGCGAAGGCGCCGTAGACGGTGGCGAACAGGGCGTCCCGCCCCGGGCCCTCCGCCTCCGCGGCGTAGAAGCGGGCCATGGCCGCCTCGATCCAGGTGAGCAGCAGGGTGTGCGCCAGCGCCGCCACCGAGAAGGCCACGGCGTAGTCGCCATAGGCGGCCGGCGGCAGCAGCCGGGTGAAGATCAGGATCGCCCCGAACCCCGCCCCGGCCTGGACCAGGTTGACCGGCAGGTAGCCCAGGACCCCGCGCCAGAACATGGGACTAGCGGACCGCCTCCCTGTCCCCAAGCAGGCAGGGCAGGGTCATGGCCATGATGTAGAGGTCGAACCAGAAGGACTGCCGCTCGATGTACTCGACGTCGAGCACGACGCGCTGGCGGACCTCCTCGCGGGTGTGCACGGGGCCGCGCGACCCGTTGATCTGGGCCCAGCCGGTCAGCCCCGGCTTCATGCGGTGGCGCCAGGCGTATTCGGCCACGAGCCGCTGGCTCTCCTCGCCTTCGGTGACCATGCCCACCGGGTGCGGGCGCGGGCCCACCAGGGACATGACGCCGCCCAGCACGTTGAACAGCTGCGGCAGCTCGTCGAGGCTGGTGTTGCGGATGAAGCGCCCGACCCGCGTCACGCGGTCGTCGTCGGCGGTCACCTGGCGCACCGCCGTCTGCGGTTCGGTCTCCACCTTCATGGAGCGGAACTTCCAGACGGTGATGAACTCGTTGTTGAAGCCGTGGCGACGCTGGCGGAACAGGACCGGCCCCGGGCTGTCGAGGCGGATGGCGAGCGCCACCACGGCCATCACCGGCAGTGCGGGGATGAGCAGCAGCAGCCCGACGGCGATGTCCTGCACCCGTTTCCAGAACGCCCGACGCTCCTCGCTCTCCAGCCCCGAGAGCTGCCCCAGCGGAGCGTCCCCCATGCGCGCGAGGGTGTCCTCGTGGGTGTCGTGGCCTTCGACGTCGACGAACAGGGTGACGGCGTTGGG
>Ga0164243_10005360_pt1 | contig 19598 bp, 18 predicted proteins | sample OricompcompostOP_FD_108781 | JGI IMG/M metagenome (GOLD analysis project Ga0164243, IMG submission 108781) | Organic Plus compost microbial communities from Emeryville, California, USA - Original compost - Organic plus compost (OP) | ecosystem: Engineered > Solid waste > Mixed feedstock >... | reverse complement strand
CCCTGTCGTAGTTTGGAGACCAGTTCCTTGTCGGTGTGATGTTGATAAATGGATGCCATGGATTATGAAAGAGATTGTAACCCTCCTTTTTTTGGACTATTGATTAGGCGAGAAAATCATTTTCAAATATACATTATTGTTGTTAAGCCTGTTGGTATGTTGGAAACTCGCAAAGTTTTCAATATATCAACAGGCCATCATTTCCTTATAGGCGATTGGCGTCCTATTCCCCAACGATTCATGTGGCCGCCTTTGGTTGTGATCCGTCATCCAGTCCTCCGATAAGATACGGCCCTTCATGATGTCTTCAAACAGGTGGGCGTCAAGTACGGCCTGCCTGTAAGTGCGGTTGACCGTTCGATGTAGGCGTTCTGCATCGGCTTGCCCGGCTGGATATATTGGATAGCAATGCCTTTTCTCGCGCACCACTCCCTAAACTCCCTGCTGGTCCATTCCGGGCCGTTATCAACTTGAACTGCTGTGGCTTTCCATATTCATGGGTAATCCGGTCCAGCAACTGCACCCGGTGGGAAGAAAGGCTGTGTTCCGCTTCAATCGCTACGGCCTCTCTGTTGTAATCGTCTATGATATTCAGTGTCCTGAATTTACGTCTATAGGCTAATACGTCGTGCATAAAGTCCATTGACCATACCTGCATGGGACCTTCCGGAACCTGCAGCGGGACTTTAACCCTGGCAGGGACACGCCGCTAACCTTCCGCCGGTGTTTCATGTCCAGCATCAGGTACACATGGTGATCCATTACGTAAGCAGCCATGTCGCGCCGCTGGCAGGGCCTTAAAACCTTTTTGTAAGTAAATCCTTGATGATCTTGTCGTCCAGGGCTAGGCCTGCATACATCTGCTTCAAACGGCGATTCTCCTCCTCAAGTTCCTTAAGCCGCTTCAGTTCATGGCTGTCCATGCCCGAATACTTCTTCTTCCAGTTGTAAAACGTACCCTAATGGATACCAGTTCACGGCAGATGTCCAATGCCGACTTGTCGCCCTCATGTTCCTTGATCGCCTTGACGATCTGGCTTTCGCTGAATCTGTTCCTCTTCATTATGATACTGTGTTAAAGGTAAAGACTTTTTAGCCTTATTATTCACAGTCCGAATTTAAGGGAGGGTTACAACCAGGAAAACCCATCTAAAGATAGGACCATAGAGAGCAAGAAGGACACGATGAAGGGTCCTTCCGCAGCCGGCACGCAAGGCGCCGGCGACAGACCAGTAAAGAAAGGTTAAAGCCCGGCTTCCACCAAATGTTCAACGTATTCTCGTACGGTGGTGTTGGCAAAACGGCTGGTAACGTCAAACGCAAAGGCATGAACCAACAGAACACGCGCCTGCTCTTCACCGACTCCGCGGGCCCTTAAGTAGAACAGGGCATCGTTGTCGAACTGACCAATGGTACACCCGTGACTGCACTTGACGTCGTCGGCAAAAATCTCCAACTGGGGTTTGGTGTATACGGCCGACCTCTCGCCGATAAGCATGTTGTTGTTCTGCTGGAAAGCATTCGTCTTCTGAGCGTCAGGGCGCACAAATATCTTTCCGTTGAATACGGCCGTTGAGGTGTCCTGCGTAATGTTCTTATACCACTCGTAGCTTTCGCAATGGGGTTTTTTATGATCAACTATCGTGTGGTTATCTACCAACTGATTGCCGGCCGTAAGGGTGATCCCGTATAAATGGCTCTCCACCTCACTGTCGCCCAGCCGTACGTTGATATTGTTGCGAACAAACGACGCGCCGGGGAACGTACAGTTGTAATGGTTGTACAGGCTGTGTTTTTCCTGATATACTTCGGTATGGTTGAGGTATTTGCCCTGCTCATCGGCCACCTGCAGGTAATAATGCTGAAGCTTGGCGCCCTCACGGACGACCACCTCGGACACAAAGTTGTGCAGATTGGCGGCAGCGCCCGCATCGGTTACAAAAGACTCGATGATCTCCGCCTGGGAAAACAGGCTCATAACGTAGAGATTGCGGACCTGCACAAACGTGGGCGCCGTAGCCGACGATACATGTATCACATGAATCGGCTTGTCCAGCTGATGATTTTTGGCTACTTCAATGAACAAACCGGTCGTAAACAGAGCGGTGTTCAGCGCCACCAATGGGTTGTCGGACTTGTCGGCGTATTCCGAGAAGTACTTAGCAAAACATAAGCGGTTGAAGGCATCCTGAATGGGCATGACAGACAGACCCGGAATGTCTGCAACCGTCGAAAGGTCTTCGCTATAGTGTCCGTCAACCATCACTACCCTATATGCGTCCAGATCGGGAATCAACGCTTTGCCGATGGATGCCCGCGCAGCCGAACGGGGTGCTTCCAAAGCATATCCTCCGGACACCAGCGGCTGCAGGTTGGTGTACTTCCAATCCTCGTGCTTTACCGTAGGGAAACCCGTTTCTTTAAAACGATCAAAGGCCTGCTTACGGATTTCATCCAACGAGCGGGGATCGGCCGACGGCAAATTGCCCTCGTAGGTCTTGATTAACCGGGAATATAATGAGTCGCTTACTGTTGTAATCATGGTTTCTTCTTGCCTTCTCAAACTGCCCCTTCTGCGTCAACGGTTTCCTTAATCCAGTCGTATCCTTTTTCCTCCAGCTCCAGAGCCAGTTCTTTGGTCCCTGAACGTACGATACGTCCTTTGTATAATACGTGTACAAAATCCGGAACAATGTATTCCAGCAAGCGCTGGTAGTGGGTAATGACAACAAATGCATTGTTCTGTGAACGCAACTGATTTACGCCCCGTGCCACGATGCGCAGCGCGTCTATGTCCAGCCCGGAATCGGTCTCATCCAGGATAGCCAGTTTGGGTTCCAGCATCGCCAGCTGAAATATTTCATTGCGCTTTTTCTCGCCGCCGGAAAATCCTTCATTCAGCGAGCGGTTAGCCAGCTTCGCATCAAATTCAACCAGCTTTTGCCTTTCCTTTACAAGGTTCAGAAATTCGCGCGCCTCCAACGGTGGCAGCCCCTTATAGGCACGGATTTCATTAAGAGCAGTCTTTAAAAAGTTGATATTGGACACGCCCGGTATTTCTACCGGATACTGAAAGGCAAGAAATACGCCCTCCCGGGCACGGTCTTCAGGAGAAAGCTCCAACAGGTCCTTGCCGTCCAGCAACACCTCGCCTTCCGTCACTTCATAGGCGTCCCTGCCCGCCAGTACATTGCCTAGCGTGCTCTTGCCGGAACCGTTCGGACCCATAATAGCATGTACCTCTCCGGCCTTCACCTCAAGGTCCAGGCCCTTCAATATGGCTTTATCTTCTACCGATGCGTGTAAATTCTTTATACTTAACATTGTCTCTTTTTCGCTCTTTTTATGTTATTACCCAACACTTCCTTCCAGGGAAATGGCCAATAATTTCTGCGCCTCAACGGCAAACTCCATCGGCAGCTGGTTCAGCACCTCTTTCGCATACCCGTTCACAATCAGGCCTACCGCCTTTTCCGGGTCAATTCCCCGCTGTGTCAGGTAAAACAATTGATCCTCACCAATTTTGGAGGTGGTGGCCTCATGCTCCAGCGTGGCGGATTTGTTCCGGTTTTCTATGTACGGGAAGGTATGCGCACCGCAACGATCACCGATCAACAGGGAATCACACTGGGTGAAATTGCGCGAATGCTCAGCACCCGGACCGATCTTTACCAATCCACGGTAGCTGTTATGGCTGGTACCCGCCGAAATTCCCTTGGACACAATCTTACTGCGGGTATTTTTTCCAAGGTGCACCATCTTCGTCCCCGTGTCGGCAAGCTGCTTGTTACGGGTCAACGCCACGGAATAAAATTCACCCACGGAATGGTCGCCTTTCAGAATGACTCCGGGGTATTTCCACGTGATCGCCGAACCGGTTTCCACCTGGGTCCACGAAATCTTACTGTTGTCGCCTTTACAGATTCCGCGCTTGGTGACAAAGTTGTAAATGCCCCCCTTGCCATCCTTATCCCCGGGGTACCAGTTCTGCACGGTGGAATACTTGATTTCGGCATCCTTCAGGGCCACCAGCTCGACCACGGCGGCATGAAGCTGATTTTCGTCGCGCATCGGCGCCGTACATCCCTCAAGGTAACTGACATACGACCCTTCATCCGCAATGATCAGCGTGCGCTCAAACTGGCCGGTGTTTTCCGCGTTGATACGGAAATACGTGGAAAGCTCCATGGGACAGTGCACCCCCTTGGGGATATACACAAAGGACCCGTCGGAAAATACGGCTGAATTCAGCGCGGCATATATGTTATCGGTCTGTGGCACCACCGAACCAAGGTATTGCTTCACGAGGTCCGGATGCTCCTGAACCGCTTCACCGAACGAACAGAAGATAACCCCCTGCTCTTTGAGCTTCTCACGAAACGTCGTCTTGACGGATACGCTGTCAAACACGGCATCCACCGCCACTACACCCGCCAGCACCTTCTGTTCATTCAGCGGAATCCCCAGCTTCTCAAACGTGGACAGCAATTCAGGGTCCACCTCATCCATACTGTTCAGTTTAGGCTTCGCCTTCGGAGCAGCGTAGTACGAAATGTCCTGGAAATCGACCTCGGGGTGCTTAAAGTTCTGCCAGGTAGGCATGGGCATCTGCAGAAAATGCCGCAGCGCCTTAAGTCTCCATTCCAGTAGCCATTCGGGCTCATTCTTTTTGGCGGAAATCAGGCGGACGGTATCTTCGGTAAGCCCCTTCGGAGCAATATCCATTTCGATATCCGTCGTAAACCCGTATTTATATTCTTCGAGCGCGAGCTCTTTCAATAATTCGTCGTCTTTTGTACTCATAACGCAACCGTCAAGCCTTTCGAACTGCAAAGTTACAATTTAAGTGGCAATAAACCTTATGTGGGGGAGGCTTTTACAAATCAATGATAATGCATTGCCCCGGTTTGCAGGCCGGTAATCCGGAAAATAAATTGTATTATTGCTCTCTATTAATTCGGTTATTCGAACATGCCATTCCAACCCGATAAAACTGATTTCAAAATTTTGAAACTCTTGCAGGAAAACGGTCGGATTACCAACCTGCAGTTAGCCTCCAGCATCGGCCTTTCCCCGGCACCCACCCTGGAACGGGTACGAAAACTCGAAAACTCCGGCTATATCAAAAGCTATCATGCTTTTGTCGACGAAGAAAAACTCGGACTCGGCATCAAGTCGTTCATCCTGGTTTCCCTCGACTTCCATACCCACAATGCCATTCCGGAATTCGTTGAGGCAGTAAAAAACATCCAGGAGGTCACCGAATGCCATCACGTAACCGGCCAGTGTGACTTTATCCTGAAGGTCTACGTCAAAGACATCAAGGCGTACGAAGCGGTCATCATGGAAAAGATAAGCAAGATCCCCTACGTGAAGACATTCCAGACGATGATGATTATGTCGACCAGCAAAAAGGAACCCATCGTACCGATGGAATATTAGCTGCTCACACCTGCCAGTCGATGGGTTCCCGCCCTTGCTCAGCAAGGTATGCATTCGCTTTGGAAAAATGCCGGCAACCGAAAAACCCGTTGTAAGCGGAAAACGGGGACGGGTGTGCCGCGGTGAGGACATGGTGTTTTCGGGAGTCAATCAACGCGGCTTTATTCTTGGCATACCGGCCCCACAACAGGAATACAATGCCGCTCCGTTGTGCCGACAATTCCGAAATGGCTTTGTCCGTAAAGGCCTCCCAGCCTTTCCCCTGGTGAGAGCCGGCCGTGTGCGCGCGGACCGTGAGGGTCGCGTTGAGCAAGAGCACGCCGCGATTCGCCCACTCGGTTAAGTCGCCGTGCACCGGAATCTGAAAGCCGGGAATATCCGTGCTCAACTCCTGGTACATATTGCGGAGCGATGGCGGAATGCCCACGCCGCGGGGAACCGAAAACGAAAGGCCGTGCGCCTGCCCGACATTATGATAGGGATCCTGCCCGAGAATGACTACTTTCACCTGATCAAACGGCGTATGATGGAACGCATTGAAGATGAGGTGCCCGGGCGGAAATACGGCATGTTGCTTTTTTTCGGCCTGAAGAAACCGTTTCAGTTCCTGCATGTAGGGCTTCTCAAATTCAGGTGCCAATACGGCTTTCCAACTGGCTTCTAATTGTATGGTCATCGTACAAAAGTACAGCTATTTGTATAAAATACGGGTTCGCCTGCACATACCTGTCAGGAACCTGTCAGACTCCAACAAATTGCTTTTTTATGCTGGTAAATTTAGCTAAGTTTGCACGGTTTTTGACTGCAGTAAGAATAAATTCGATCAACATGTCTAATATTGTCCGTATAATTATCTCTACCCTACTCTTAATCGGTACCATTGCGCTATTCGTGATCGGACAATGGGGATGGGGCATATTGGGTATATTCCTTACCATCCTTGCGTTTGTAACGGTATTTTTCAACGAAAACATGTTGATTGCCCAATTTTACTTGCGCAAAGAAAACATGGGCAAGGCCAGCCAATGGTTAAGCCGCATTACCAACTACGAAAAACAGCTGATCCGTGCCCAGCACGGGTATTACCACCTGTTATTGGGCCTGATGGAATCGCAAAAGTCGCCCATGCAATCGGAAAAATACTTCAAAAAAGCCCTTTCCCTGGGCCTGCATATGGGCCACAATGTGGCATTGGCCAAATTAAGTCTGGCAGGGATTGCAATGGCGAAGCGTAATAAGCGGGAGGCCACCAAATACCTGCAGGAAGCCAAACGGGCGGATAAAAACAAGCTGCTGGCTGATCAGATCAAAATGATGAAGGATCAGATGGGGATGATGGACCGCCAGCAGATTCGCTACCGGTAACATAGGCTTCCAGAAACCTGCCCTCCTCTGCGCTGTCTTCAAACACGATTTTTACTAAACGGATTGCCTGGGCAGTGTCGGCTATCCCTTCTGCCGTTATGGTCAACTTCACGGGAACTTCCGGCTGCAGCAGGTAGTGCAAATAGTTCTGTTTGTCGTCAAACCTCATCACCACACGTCCCATCATCAGTGACGAAAAGTAGTACGGCTTCCGCTCGTTGTCCACCACCTGAATACCATACACGTTGATTTTCAGCTCGCGGGGCTTGGCCTTCAGGCTGGTCAGGGTCACTGTCACACTTGCTGTCCCCGTACCCTTGTCCACCGCAAACTCCCCGGGGGTAAACCGGATTTCATCCAACACAGTGGCGTCGGGATCCGGATGCTCCGCCTCCAAAGAGGCCTCCTGCGCCAGCACAGTCCACAAAGGGAGCATACATAGCCCCAGCCATAATAACCGTTTCATCGTAGTCGATCTGCCGATTTAATTAATTTCTCATCTTTACGGATGCCCCCCATGGCCATGAACAGAAAGATAATGCTTATGGGAAGCAGAAAAAAGCCCACCCCGATATTGCGTGCCGAAAGCGACTGGTTCGCCCCGGCCAATGCCCCGCTGGCCGCACCGTACAGCCAGGCACCGAAAAGAACAATACAGACAATGGCGATCCATATCAACCGGATCTGGAGCTTTCGATGACGGAACTTAAAAATGATGTAGAGCGGAAACAGCCCCAGAATGACGGTGGCAAACGCCTGCAGGAAAAAAAACTCATCCCGTATAGCCTGCCCTTCCAGTCCATGGTAAACGCCGGTTACCTTGAGCGCTTTGCCCATCCCCCCTATATCCGAATACTGAAGGTAGGGAAACAAAAACAAAGCAAAGAGCGTAGCGGAAGCCATGAACAACCAAATACTTTGGATACGTTGGATCATAATGCTTGATTTACTCGATGGGCAAACTTAGCCAAAGTTGCTTGTAAAAGCAACAATGGAAACTATCAAAACGTCCGACGAAATTTAACAGAAACGTGTATTTTTACTCCCATGATAGAACACCAACTCCTGCTCGTGCTGGCTCTGTTTTTCGCAATGGCGTTGCTTTACCTGCTCAGCCAGCGCATCAACATTTCCTATCCGATATTCCTGGTTATCGGCGGTCTGGGCATCAGTTTTATACCCGGCGTCCCCAACATCACGGTGGATCCGGATCTTATCCTCCTGATTTTTCTGCCTCCCTTGTTGTTCGAGGCGGCCTGGTACACATCGTGGAACAACTTCTGGCGATGGAAACGCTCCATCCTGATGATGGGCTTCGGCTTGGTATTTTTTACGTCCCTGGCCATTGCCTACTTTTCGGTCAATATCATCCCCGGCTTCACCCTGGCATTGGGCTTTCTGCTGGGTGGCATCATTTCGCCCCCCGATGCGGTAGCAGCAACGTCGGTACTGAAAGGGGTGAGCATGCCGCGGCGCGGGCTCACCATCCTGGAAGGGGAAAGCCTGATCAATGACGCCGCCTCGTTAACGGTCTTCCGTTTTGCCCTGGCCGCTATCCTCACCGGCCAGTTTGTGTTGCAGGAGGCGGTTACCGATTTCTTCGTGCTCGCAGTGATGGGGGTGTTCGTGGGCCTGGTCATTGGCCACGCACTCTATTTTATCCTCCGGTATTGGGCGAGATCGTCCAGCATCACCACCCCCATCACACTGATCGCTCCCTACATCATGTACATCGTGGCAGAAGAGCTGGAATGGTCGGGCGTGCTGGCGGTCGTCAGTGGCGGGCTTTTTCTCTCATTCCGGTCAAAAGACTACCTCAACTACCACACCCGGATGCAGACAAAAGAGGTGTGGGAAACGGTCGGATTTCTGCTCAACGGCTTTGTATTCATCCTCATCGGGCTGGAACTTCCGGTCATTGTGGAGGGCCTGGGAAATTATTCCATGGAAGAAGCCATCCGGTATGCGCTGCTGATTTCGGTCATGGTGATCCTCATCCGGATTGTTCTGGTATATTTTACTTCATTTGTGCCCCGATGGTTAAGCCCGCAGGTAAGGGCCCGGGAACGGAGCCCGGGAACCAAGCTCCCCTTTATCATCGGGTGGGCCGGCATGCGGGGAGTGGTCTCCCTGGCATCGGCACTCGCAATTCCACTGGTATTGAATAACGGCGAGGCGTTTCCCCAGCGCAACCTCATTTTGTTTATTACGTTTGTCGTCATCTTAGTTACCCTGGTCTTCCAGGGACTTACGCTACCCATCTTTCTGCGCCTTCTGAAAGTAGAGGAAATAGATGACGTCGTCCCCATCGAAGAACAGCTGGAATCCATCCGGCTGCGGCTGGCGAAGGAAGCCGTGGCCCATATGGACCGAAAATACGCCAAGGAAATGGCGGAACACGAAACCATCGCACGCGTCAAAGAACAGTTTGTACGGAGCATCCAGGCAACGGAATTAGCGCTGAATGAGGACGGCAAAAAGGAAGAATTGGCATCCGTGCGACGGCTTCAGAAGAAAATTTCACTGGAGCTGCTTAACCTCCGACGTGCCGAATTACATCGCATCAGCGAGGAAAAGCGTTACGATGACGAGGTGATCCGTGATCTGGAATATAACCTCGATCTGGAAGAGGCCCGCCTGAACAAACAGTAGCCGCACATGATTTTTAATTCGGTTTAAAATCGCTATCTTTGTGGAGAAGGAGTTTGGTTATGGGTACAGAAAGTAAACGGCAGCAACGGTTTGCCGGGGTCATTCAGCAGGATTTGGGAGACCTCTTCCAGCGCGAGGGCAGCGCTTGGGCTCCCGGGGCTTTCATCACGGTAACACGCGTGCGGGTTACACCGGACCTGGCCATTGCGCGGGTGTACCTCAGTTTCCTGAATACCAAACAGGCCAAAGATGACCTGGCCCAAATCAAGTCACACGCCAGCGAAATCCGCTATAAACTGGGATCACGCATCAAAAACCAGGCACGGATTGTCCCCCAACTGGAGTTTTTTCTGGATGATACCAACGAATATGTGGAACGCATGGATAAACTGTTTGATGCCATCAGCAAAGAACCCAGACAACCGGAATAAACCTGAGTGATCTTCCGCCTTGATGAACATGACATCCGTTTTCCTGACCCGGCACTTGCCGAGCCCGATGGGCTGTTGGCGGTCGGCGGCGACCTCTCCCCGGATCGGCTGATAGCGGCCTATCGCCAAGGTATTTTTCCCTGGTTCAGCGAGGAATCACCCATCCTGTGGTATTCGCCCCACGAGCGTTTCGTGCTGTTTCCCGAAGAGCTTAAAATCAGTAAGAGCATGCGGCAACTCCTCCGTTCCAACCGGTTCAGGGTAACCAACAACCGCGCCTTCGATCAGGTCATCGCAGCCTGTGCCGCACAACCGCGCCGCAACCAGGACGGCACGTGGATCACTGCCGGTATGCAGGAGGCCTACAGGCGGCTGCACCGGCTCGGATACGCCCACTCTGTGGAAGTTTGGCGGGACAACGCATTGGTGGGCGGCCTCTACGGAGTGGCCATCGGCTCGGTGTTCTGCGGCGAAAGCATGTTCAGCGCGGAAGCCAATGCCTCCAAGACCGCTCTGATCACGCTGTGCCAATCACAGGCTTACCTGTTAATCGATTGCCAGGTGTATACCGATCACCTCGCTTCTCTGGGAGCCCGGATGATACCTCGCGAGATATATGAGGCCATACTGAAATCCGGTCATTAGGAACTTTTCCGCTCCGAAACCCAAAAGTTATTGAAACCCAACCCGCTTTGTATTTCCAAAAGTTGTTGCTGGAGCATTTCCAGGATGGCCAAAAAGTTGTATACAAACTGCACCTTATTCTCCGAACTCTTAACCAGCGTATTGAAATCCAGTTTTTTATTGATGGCAACCAGCGAAGCAATCGCCTTCTTCTGCTGCTCAATGGTATAGGGGTATTTAACAACGGTGTGCCGTACTTCGTTGTTCCGAGAGGCATATGTGTACATCAGTTTTTCGTACACCATCATCAGTTTGTACAGATCCAGCGCAGTCAACTCTTCTCCCTGACCGGCATGTTCCCCCACGCGATGGAGGTCCTCCACCAGATTACCCCGCTTGAACTGCAACAGACGCTGCTCTTCCAATAAGCGCAGCTCGTCCGAAACTTCCTTGAACTGCTTATAAAGCACCAACTTCTGCACAAGGTCCTGCTTGGGGTCAATCTCATTACCATCCTCATCCAGCTCCGGTCTGGGCAGCAACATTTTTGCCTTGATGCGCATCAACGTGGCGGCAACAAAAATGAACTCGCTCGCCAATTCGATGTTAAGCGCCTGCATCTGCAGGATATAGTCCAAAAAATCGTTGGTAATCTTGGCAATGGGAATGTCGTGGATATTCAATTCATCACGCTCGATGAAAAACAATAGCAAATCAAAGGGACCTTCAAACTGAGGGAGTCTTATCTCGTATCCTTCGGCTTCCACCATAGGGCCCAAAGATAAACATTTGAACCACATGATGCCCTTCTATTTCCATTTATATCCGTCATTATCAATTATGTAAGTTTTTTGCGACACCGGGTCTCAATAATTATTGTTTAATTTGTATCGATTTTTACAAACCGGGCGCTATGGAGATTGAAGCCGGAGAACTTCTTAAAAGGATAAATACACCTGCAGACCTGAAACAGTTTAGTCACGCCGAACTGGTAAAGCTGTGCAGTGAGCTCCGTCAATACATCATTGACACGGTATCCGTACACGGCGGCCACTTTGCCGCCAGCCTGGGGGTTGTGGAGTTGACCGTTGCCCTGCATTACGTCCTTAACACCCCCTATGATCAGCTGGTATGGGATGTGGGCCATCAAGCTTATGGCCACAAGATTCTGACCGGTAGACGCGAAGTCTTTCACACCAACCGCATTCTGGGCGGTATCAGTGGATTTCCCAAAAGGGGGGAGAGCGACTACGATGCGTTCGGCGTCGGCCATTCTTCCACGTCTATATCGGCAGCACTGGGCATGGCCGTGGCTTCTCATTACAAAGGGGAAACCGACCGCCAGCACGTGGCTGTTATTGGCGATGGAGCCATGACGGCAGGCATGGCCTTCGAGGCGCTGAACCACGCCGGAATCGAAAAGTCCAACCTGCTGGTTATCCTCAATGACAACTGCATGTCCATCGATCCGAACGTCGGAGCACTGAAGGAATACCTCACCAGCATCACCACCTCCCGCTCATGGAACCGCTTCCGCGATGACATTGCCCACGTCCTGACCAAAATATCCGAAATAGGTCCAGACGCCCTCGGTATCGCCAAAAAAATCGAGAAAAGCATAAAAGGCACGCTGCTCAAAAACAGCAACCTCTTTGAATCACTCAATTTCCGCTATTTCGGCCCCGTGGATGGTCACGATGTCAAACGCTTGGTGAATACATTGGACGACTTACGCGGCATCCCCGGCCCGAAACTCCTCCATTGCATCACCGTAAAGGGCAAAGGGTATGCCCTGGCAGAAAAAGACCAGACAACCTGGCATGCACCGGGGTTGTTTGACAAGATCACCGGCGAAATCAAAAAATCGAAAGCCGATAAACCGGTTGCTCCGAAATATCAGGATGTATTCGGCCATACGCTTGTGGAATTGGCGGAGAAAAACGATAAAATTATGGGCATCACGCCCGCAATGCCCTCCGGGTCGTCCATGAACATCATGATGAAGGCAATGCCGGAACGGGCTTTCGACGTAGGCATCGCTGAACAACATGCGGTAACCTTTTCGGCAGGTCTCGCCACCCAGGGGATGGTACCATTTTGCAATATCTACTCCAGCTTTATGCAGCGGGCCTACGATCAGGTAATACATGACGTGGCTATACAGAACCTACACGTGGTATTCTGCCTTGACCGCGCCGGAATTGCCGGTGCCGACGGGCCCACCCACCACGGTGCGTATGACCTCGCCTACATGCGTTGCATCCCCAACCTTGCCGTTGCCGCTCCCATGAACGAAGTAGAGTTGCGCAACTTGATGTATACCGCCCAACAGGACGGCATGGGTCCGTTCGTTATCCGATACCCGCGGGGTCAGGGCGTTATGCCCGACTGGCGCCGGCCGTTCACCGCCCTCGAAGTGGGCAAAGGCCGTAAAATATGCGACGGCGAGGACGTCGCTCTCATCAGCATCGGCCACATCGGAAACGAAGCGGTAAAAGCGTGCTTCACGCTCAACCAGGAAGGTATATTTCCTGCGCATTACGACCTGCGCTTCGTAAAACCGCTGGACAAAGAACTGCTGCATGAAGTGTTCAGCAAATTCAAAAAGATTGTCACCATTGAAGACGGCTGTCTTCAGGGAGGAATGGGCAGTGCCGTACTGGAATTTATGGCCGACCACGGCTATCAGGCTTCCGTGGTCCGCCTGGGCATACCGGACACAGTCGTTGAACATGGCGAGCAGCAGGAGTTATGGGCACTGTGCGGGTACGACAGCTCCGGAATTACCGGTGCCGTACGGAACATTGCAATAAGCCGTAAAACGGATACCATGGTCAGTTAACACCGTGCCACGGGTAGTCACCATAGGGTTTTGCCTCCTATCCCTCTTGCAGACGAGGGCACAGCTCCCTTCCATTCACGCGTTGTCCGTCAAACCTACCGTCGGCTTCGACCTGGTCCCCGGAAACGCCCCCCCACGTAACTTCCTGTATGGACTTCACCTGCGTTATGACCGCGATCTATCGGCAAATCACGCCCCTTGGGTGGATCTGCTGAATGTCCGGGGGGTCTCTCTCGGCGTGCTCTGGAATAACCTGAGCCTCCTGAAAGAAATGGCCGGGGGACAGGCCTACGGACACGGCATGGCACTGGGCGTGCTCAGCGAAGTGGACTTTTTGCTGGCAGAAGCAGGGAAAATGAACGTGCTGCTTACACCCGGAGTGGGCTTAACGTATATTACCGAAACCATCCATACCCAACCGGCAACCAGCACGGTGGGCAGCCACCTGAACCTCGCGCTGTCAGCAACTCTTGGCCTGGAATTCCCGGTAAGTGAGCGCACGCTTCTAGTGCTCGGTGCAAACGTGCTCCACTATTCCAACGGAGGTCTGAAAATCCCCAACAGAGGAATCAATACGGTCAACGGAACACTGGGGGTTAAAACAGCCCTGGGCCATACGCAACCCACACCGCGGCAAAAACCCCCGTTCCCGTCACTACCGGGTAGCAGCGCAGAGCTGAGCGTGGGTGCAGGGCGAAGGGGGAAATACCGGTCCGCCGGCGGCTTTTGGCGCACCGGAATCTATGCCGGCTATAATTATTATTTCAATGATGCAATAGGCGTCAAGGCGGGTCTGGACGCCGTTTATTACCATCAGGTTTTTGACGGTAATTTTGAGACGACTTTCCAATACTACGGCTCGTCCTATGACAACATCCGCCTCGGGACAAGCGCAGGCATGGAAGTCGCCCTCGGTCGCTTCGCCGTAAACGCCCTGTTCGGCAGGTACCTCCACTACCGGAGCTATCATGGCATCCAATGGTACTGGACCTCCGCATTACGCTATTACCTCACGCCCCATATCGCGCTGCAAAGCACCCTATACATGCACCGGGTTCAGGCCGATTACCTCAACTGGGGACTCGTCTTCCGCAAATAGCCGCATGCAACAGTGTTGTTACAAACCGCCTTTCTTCCCTGCAACAGATTTACTAATTTAGCGCCTCTTACACGTTGAATTAAAACCCATGAAATTACGTATTACGATCTTGGCATTGAGCCTATTTACGCTGCAGGCATTTGCTCAGCAGCCTGTTCCCCGACCGAAATTGGTGGTTGGTATTATGGTCGACCAGATGCGCTGGGATTACCTCTATCGTTTCTATGACCGCTACGGTGAAGGAGGCTTCAAACGAATGTTAAACGAAGGCTTTTCCTGCGAAAATACCTACATCCCCTATGTCCCCACGTATACCGCTATCGGACATAGCTGTGTGTACACCGGCAGTGTCCCGGCCATCCATGGCATCGCCGGTAACGACTTTATCATTCAGCAGACAGGCCAGCGCATGTATTGCACCCAGGACGATAACGTCAACGGTGTGGGCACCGAAGGATCGGAAGGAAAACAATCCCCGCGGAATCTGCTCGTATCCACCATTACTGATCAGCTCAAGCTGGCTACCAATTTTCGCTCAAAGGTTATCGGCATCGCTATTAAAGACCGCGGTGGTATCCTTCCTGCCGGCCACTTTGCCGATGCCGCCTATTGGTTTGAAGGAAAGTCCGGTAACTGGATTTCCAGCACGTTTTACATGCAGGAGCTCCCCAATTGGGTAAAAGAATTTAACCAAAAGAAGCTTGCTGAAAAATACCTGCAGCAAGATTGGAATACGCTTTACCCCATTGAAACATATACGCAAAGCGTAGAAGACGACAACGCCTACGAAGCGACTTATCGGGGTGAAGAAGCCCCCGTATTCCCCAAAAAACTGGGCACATTGGTGAAAGACAACGGGCTTGGCCTCATCCGTTCAACACCCTTCGGCAACACCCTGACGCTCGATCTGGCCAAGGAAGCCGTCAAAAACGAGCAAATGGGCCGGAACCCGGGTGGTTATACCGACTTCCTGGCGGTGAGCCTGTCGTCTACCGACTACGTAGGCCACCAGTTTTCCGTCAATGCCATTGAAGTGGAAGACACCTACCTCCGCCTGGATAAAGAGCTGGAAGCCTTTTTCGCTTACCTCGATGAACAGGTGGGCAAGGGTGAATACACCGTTTTCCTGACGGCTGACCACGGGGCGTCTCACAACCCCTTGTTTTTCATGGACAAACGCGGAAACGCCGGATACTTTGATGAGCGCAATGCGCTGACCGGCCTGAACGCTTTGCTCGCCGAAAAATTCGGCCAGGAAAAAATTGTCCGCAGCCTCATGAACTATCAGGTGCACCTGGACTATGACGTTATCCAAAAAAATGACCTGGACGAGGACGATATCAAAGAAACTGCCATCAAGTTTCTGCGTACACTGGAAGGGGTTTCCTTTGTGACGGATATGGAAAAGGCCGCCGCCTCCAGCATCCCCGCGCGCATCCGTGAGCGCATTGCCAACGGTTACAATCCGAAACGGAGCGGATGCATCCAGATCATCCTCGAACCGCAATGGTACAGCGGATCTCCGCGGGCAAGAGGTACCACACACGGAACCTGGGCATCTTATGACGCACACATCCCGTTTGTCATGATGGGCTGGGGTATCCAACACGGCAGCACCAACCGTGAAACGCACATGACTGACATCGCACCTACCGTGGCTGCGTTGCTTCACATTGAAGAACCCAACGGAAACATCGGTCAACCGGTTACCGAAATAGTAAACCGGCCCTAAACGCGAATTTCCCAAAACTGATCGGGTCGACATATGTTATTAACTAGCTATGTCACTCGATCAGTATCGGAAAAAAAGGGATTTTAAGAAAACCGCAGAACCCCGGGCGGGAAAGAGTCCCGACAATAAACAACTCTCCTTTGTCGTCCAAAAGCACGATGCCTCGCGGCTACACTATGACTTCCGCCTGGAAATGGGCGGCGTGCTGAAAAGCTGGGCCGTACCCAAAGGCCCGTCCACAGACCCCCAAACCAAGCGGCTGGCCATGCAGGTGGAGGACCACCCCATGGATTACCGGTTGTTTGAAGGCATCATCCCAAAAGGTGAATATGGCGGCGGCACGGTGATCGTATGGGACGAAGGGACCTATGAACCGATCGAGGAGCTTAAAAGCAAAACCAAAAAAGCACAGGAAAAACACCTGCTGGAACAGCTCCGCAAGGGGTCGCTCAAAATCCGCCTCCATGGTCAAAAGCTACAGGGAGAATTTGCCCTGGTAAAAACTTCCGGCATGGGAGAAAACGGCTGGCTCCTGATCAAACATAAAGATGAGTTTGCTCGGAAGGCCGATGTAACCAAAAAGGACAAATCGGTGCTTTCCGGGAAAACGATCGCCGCAGTCGAAAGAAACGCCGAAAAGGTTTGGCGTAATGGCCGTGAAACCGCCGTCAGGAAATCAAAACCAAAAAAAGAGGCCGACGAACAGTTGGCAGAAGAGGTGGACGAACGTGCAACACCCAAAAAGCCGGATGCTGCAGCACTGCTGAAGGCGGCCCCCAAATCGCCCGTACCTACGACGATAAAACCCATGAAAGCGACACTCATCGATGAGCCGTTTGATGATCCGGATTGGGTATACGAAGTAAAATGGGACGGCTACCGGGCCATTGCCCGCGTTAACAAAAAGGATGTGAAGCTCATTTCCCGCAACAACATCCCGTTTGACAAATACTATCCGCTCATTGACCTGCTGAAAACCTGGCCCATCCATGCAGTGATCGATGGAGAAATCGTTGTGCTGGACAAGAAGGGCATATCCGACTTTGGGGCCTTACAAAACTGGCGCAGCGAGGCCGACGGAAACCTGGTGTATTATGTGTTCGACATTCTGTGGTACGAAGGAAAAAACCTGATGGGTCTGCCGCTGACTGAACGCCAGGCAATCCTTCAGGATGTACTACCTACCGATGACAAGCGCATCCGCCTTAGCAAAGTCTTCGCCGCCCGTGGCATCGAATTCTTTGACGCGGCCGAGCAAGTGGGCCTGGAAGGCATCATGGCTAAAAAGGCCAACAGCAAATACAGCTCAGACCATCGGTCAAAGGAATGGTTAAAAATAAAGGTGCAACGCCGGCAGGAAGTGGTCATCGCAGGATTTACCCGTAACGAGGGAACGTCCAAGACGTTCAGCGCGCTCGTGCTCGGAGTTTATGAGGGAGACAAGCTACGCTATGCCGGCAAGGTCGGAACCGGCTTCTCCGACAAGGAGCAGAAAGAGCTGATGAAGCGGTTCAAACCCCTGATCACCGCCAAAAGTCCCTTTGATACCGAACCGGATGTCGACAAACCCTCGCGCTTCCGGCCGCAACGCCTCGGCGCAAAACCTACCTGGCTAAAGCCGGAATTGGTGTGCGAGGTGAACTATGCTGAAGTTACCAGCGAGGGCGTCTTCAGACAGGCTTCCTTCAAAGGACTTCGCGCCGATAAAGATGCGGAGGAGGTCGTGCTGGAAAAACCCGCAGACGCCGGAAATACGGTGGCAGAAGCTGAAGCAGTGCCGTCCAAAGACCGCCGTACCCTGCTCAACCCGCGGGAGGAAACGCAAACACGCAAAATCAAGGGCAAAGAGCTTAAGTTTACCAACCTCAGCAAAGTGTTCTGGCCGGGAGAAGGCATCACCAAGCGGGATCTGTTTAACTACTACTACCGCATGGCCGAATACATTCTGCCCTACCTGAAAGACCGCCCTCTGTCGTTAAACCGCTTTCCCAATGGCATCAAAGGGCCTAGCTTTTACCAGAAAGATATTAAGGGAAAGGCACCCGAGTGGGTCACTAAAACTTATCCGTACGTGACCAGCGAAGGCGAACACAAAGAGTACCTGGTGGGCGATGACGAAGCAACACTGCTGTGGATGGCGTCCCTGGGATGCATTGAAATGAACCCCTGGTTTAGCCGCATCCAATCTCCGGAAAATCCGGACTTCTGTGTGATCGATCTTGACCCGGACAAAAATACATTTGAACAGGTCATCCAGGCCGCACAGGAGGTGAAGGACGTGCTGGACGCCCTTGGCGTTCCCGGTTATCCCAAAACGTCGGGTTCCACCGGCATCCATATTTATATTCCGCTGGCCGCAAAATACAGCTATGACCAGTCGCAGCTTTTCGCAAAAATGATTGTAACCCTGGTACATGAACGCTTACCGGATTTCACAACCCTCGTACGCAAAGTGAGCAGCCGGAAAGGTAAGATGTATCTTGATTTTCTTCAGAACCGGCCCGGGGCAACCATCGCAGGTCCCTATTCGCTGCGGCCCAAACCGGGAGCCACGGTGTCCATGCCGCTTTCATGGGATGAGGTGAAGCCGGGCTTAAAAATGATCGACTTCACCATAAAAAATGCCCACGATCGGCTCAAGGAAACGGGCAACCTGTTTAAAGGGGTGCTGGGAAAAGGAATCGACCTGAAAAAAATGATCAAGAAGGCACAGGATGCCGCTAATAGTCGTCGTTAATCTCTATCCAATGCCCATCCGGATCCTGAAGATAAATCTGCTTTACACCGTCTACGCGTAAGGTCACCTGCTGGGCTTCTCCCTGCCAGTTCCGATAGGGGATTTTAAACCGGTCCAGGCGGGCAATGAACTCCGTAACCGAAGGCACACTGAAGCAGGTATGGGTGGCGATGTCATGTTCCAGAATCGCCGGCGCCCCCTCGATCAGGTGCAGGTAGCTGTTCGGACCCACCCGCAACCAGGTATGCTTCCCGTCGTGAAATGGCTCCGGCACGGTATCCAGTTGCAGCACGTCACGGTAAAATTGGGTACTCTTTTCCAGGTTGTAAACCGAAAGGGCCATGTGATTCAGCAGGGGTGTTTTCTCCTGCGCCCGGGCAGAAGTAAACCCGCCGGTGACCGCTGTACCTAACCATAATAAGGCTAAAACAATCTTTTTCATTAGGCAAACTTAACGATAATATACCGATTTATAGGTATTGTTTCCCAAGCGGACGCCACCGATTTTTATCATCGCTGACGCGCGAAAACGATGTCCATAAAAATGCTCTATGGGTGGTTGCAGAAACTGTACAATACGGTTAAACTTAACCTTTTTTACATGCTTCTCTCCCTGTTGGTCCCATTGATCCTGTGGAAAGTGCAGGTCGGCAGGGATGTCGTGGTCACCCTGG
>Ga0164243_10005359_pt1 | contig 19602 bp, 13 predicted proteins | sample OricompcompostOP_FD_108781 | JGI IMG/M metagenome (GOLD analysis project Ga0164243, IMG submission 108781) | Organic Plus compost microbial communities from Emeryville, California, USA - Original compost - Organic plus compost (OP) | ecosystem: Engineered > Solid waste > Mixed feedstock >... | reverse complement strand
TACCGGCAGTTCAGCGGTTTTCGGCGAGCCGGCGTGGAATGGCGGCTGCGGATTGTATTCCAGCTGCAACTGGATGACCTTGGCCAGCTCCTCTCCGCCTATCATGGCTGTGAATGACAGACCAAAATCAATGCCTGCTGTAACGCCGCCGCCGGTAATACGGTTGCGGTCCTTTACAATCCGCTCCTGTATGACTTCCACATTGAACATGCGGAGGAGGTCCAGCGAGCGCCAGTGCGTGGTGGCTTTATAGCCATCGAGCAAGCCTGCGGCGGCCAGTACCAGCGCGCCGGTACACACGGAGGTAAAGTAGCGCACGCCTGGGGCCTGTTGCCGCAGAAAACCCAGGATGTCGGCGTTCGTCAACAATTCATTGATGCCTCTGCCACCGGGAACGAATAACACATCCAGCTGCGGCGCGGTTGCGATGGTGGCGTTAGCCATGAGCTGCAATCCTCCTTCTGCGGTTACCGGCTCCGCCGTTTCAGCGATGGTAATTACTTCAAAGCACCATGCCTTGGTGAAAACTTCATACGGGCCTGTAAAATCGAGGATGGTCACCCCGGGGAATAACAGCATTCCAACTTTTAATTTCTGCATAACGAAGCGGGTTTACTGATCCCAATATAACGTATATGCCTGCATGTTGGTTACCTGAATTGTTCGTACCGGTTAACGGGCAGTATGCTGTTGAGCCGGGCGATTTCCTGCGCGGTGAGCGGCGTTGCTGCGGAGGCCGCAACAGCATCGCTCAGGTGCGCCGCCGTTCTGATACCCAATATGGCTGCGGTGACCGCAGGCTGCTGCAATACGTAGCGCAGGGCAGTTTGGGAGGCAGGGCGGTTTTCGGAAGAAAGCGCCGCTATCCCGGCTGCCGCTTTTTCCACTTCCCCGGCTGTATAATTCAGGAAGGGAGCGGGTGGCTTACTCGCCAGCAACCCTTTGGCTACGGTACCGCGCGCCAGCACGCCGATATTATTTCCCAGCAGCAGCGGGAAACAGGTTTCTTCCGGCCGCCTGTCCAGCAAACTATATTGCATCATGACACTGACGATGTTGGACCTGCGCACATATTCCCGGATCACTTCCGGCCGTATGGACGAAATGCCGTAATACCGGATCTTCCCCTGCTGTACCAGTGTTTCAAACGCCTCAATGGTTTCATCGATAGGATCCTGTATGGTGCCTCCGTGCAGCTGATACAGGTCGATATAATCTGTCTTGAGCCGGCGCAAGCTTTCTTCCACGGAAGCCAATATATAGGTCTTCGATGGATTCCAGTCCCACCCTGAGCCATCAGCCTTCCACTGGTTGCCTACTTTGGTTGCGATGATCACCTCTTCCCTTTTGGTACCGGCGATGGCTTTGCCCAGCGTGGATTCGTTGTTCCCATGGTCGTACAGGTCGGCGGTGTCAAAGAAGTTGATGCCGCTGCTGATGGCCTCCTGTATCAGCGCGGCATTGGCTTTATCATCCGTGCCGAGCGACATACAGCCGAACCCCACTTCACTGATCTGCAGGTTTGATTTGCCCAGTTGATTGTATTTCATCTTGTTCTTTTTTCAGATTTACAACAACAGCAAATTAGTAAAAGCATTGGGATTAGCCGGCACAATTGTCAGCCAAATAGCGGGCCGCTTAGACAAACGGCCCATTATTTTGTTATCAATTGTACCACCCTAATAAATATCTTGACAGTGTGATGCAATGTAATGCCGTGTGATGCATTGCGCCACAGCTGGGATTTCCACATTGTAGAACGGCCTGGACAAGCCGCTCCTTTAGTTATGTCCTGTAATTGTTAGATATACAGTTGAACCTCGAAAATTAAAACTCAAAAGATTGCTCTCTGCACCGGTGATGACTAGCGTTTCAGGAAAAGGGGGACCACCTGGAAAGATATCCCCGTTAACACATGAAACTGAATCAATCGTTTTCAAACTTCAGTGCCAGAAAAGTATATGCAGACGGTGGAGTTGCGCTCCAGCCGGGATCTTCAGCGAACGGACTGTTTAAAAAAACAATCCGGTTCTTTACCCATTTCCTTCTACGTTATTATGGCATTCCTAATGCGTCTGGATGCAATCCGCATTAGGACAACCTCGTCCTCCCCACTATGGGATTGCATGAGAAAACAAAATCAACCTCACAACAATAGTCGCTATTATTAGAAATCATGGCCTGCTTTGTGCTGAGTGATCAGAAGGTGGGACTATCTGGAAAGACAGTCCCGTCTGAACTCAAGTAAATCCCTTGACAGAAATTCAACAGGTTATTATCGGTCAATACTCCGGGCAACAAACAATCATGGCAGTTTCACTGCCGGCTGACTACAACCGGAAAACGTAAATTGAGGATATACCAGGTGAATTATTTTACTGATGCTGTAGCATCAACATCAGGCGGGACTAACAAGTACTAAACCGGACCCTTGCTGACAGGATCAAATGGCTGGTTTTTGATTGGTTTTTTCAATAATCATGGCTTTGTATGTTATGGTCTTAAAAATTTTAAGTATTTTAAAGCTAAATGCATTCGACTTTGCGACTATCTCATTGATAATTTGATTATCATGAAGCAAAAATAGGAAGCACTGCAACGCGAAAACCAGGTTTTAAGCAATAATGATCCCCGAATGAGAATGAACAGGCCAAAGGTACACTGAACAAAACGAACAAAGGGCATTTCTCATCGATTTAATCACTAAGCGGCTATACAGTAACCAGTTTCTGAAAAACTACCCCCCGCAGCACCTGCTGGCAAGGTTTTCGACATTTTTAAAAACTAAAAAACATTCATATGCTGCAACAAATTAGCGGTACTTTATTCGGTGTGGCTATTGGCGATGCGCTCGGCGTACCGGTGGAATTTGAAACCCAGGCCTATCTCCGCGAAAACCCCGTGACCGACATGCAGGGATATGGCAGCTGGAACCAGCCTCCCGGCACCTTTTCCGACGACGCCTCCCTCACCTTCTGCACTGCAGAAAGCCTTATAAATGGTTATGATATCAATAACATGGCGCAGCTCTTCGTAAAATGGTACAGCGAAGGTTACTGGAGCGCCCATGGGAAGGTATTCGACATCGGCAATACCACCCGCCGCGCGCTGCATCGCGTAAGCACCGGCACCTCCCCTCTCCTCACCGGTGGGTTCGAAGACTTCGAGAACGGCAATGGCTCCCTGATGCGCGTAGCCCCGGTTACCTTTTACGTGGCTCATGAAATGGACATCGAAAAAAGATACCAGGCAGTAAAAGAAGTTTCCGGCATCACCCATCAGCATTTCAGGTCGGTATTCGCCTGCTTCATCCAGGTGGAATTCCTCCGGCTGCTGCTGACGGAAAAAGATAAACACGCCGCCTACCTGCGCCTGCAACAGGTGATCCAGAGCTTCCTCGCAGTAAGGCATTTCAGTCCGGCCGAAGTAAAACTCTATAAACGTATCCTGGACGGCACCCTCCCTTCCCTGAACGAAGAAGAGATCACCGCCTCCGGTTATGTGGTTCATACCCTGGAAGCGGCCATCTGGTGCTTCCTTACGACCGGCACTTTCGAGGAGTGCGTCCTGAAAGCCGTTAACCTGGGAGAAGATACCGACACCACCGGCGCCGTTGCCGGGGCCCTGGCCGGCCTCCATTATGGCTACGACCAGATCCCGGAAAAATGGATTAACGCCCTCGCCAGAAGCGCGGATATCCAGTCCCTGGCGGAAAGATATAAAGAGGCATTAAACTTGCAGCCTGCTTAAGCGTCTAATACCTGTAATGCCGGGAAATTCCTCCCGGCATTCGCAGGAAACGCTTATCAAATGAAAAACAGAATATTCGGACTGTTGGTGCTGACCGGGATATTAAGCACCTGCACCCTCCACTCAGCCTATGCTCAACGTGGTCACTATGGCGGCCGTATCAACGTAGCTCCTCGCTACTCCGCTCCCAGAGTGTACAGCGCTCCATCCCCCCGTTATTACCGCAGCTATCCGGGTCCAGGCCCGAGAGTGATCGTTCATGGCGGCATCACCATCAACCGCGGATACCCGGGATATTACTACTACCGGGGCTATCGCCCGTATTACCGGTACTACTACCCTCCTGTCGGGTTTTATGTAAATACCCTGCCTTACGGCTACTTCTCCCTGGGGGCAGCCTTTGGCCCGGTGTATTACTATGGCGGCACGTACTACTCCCGCTCAGACGACCAGCAAGGTTACAAGGTAGTAGATGCTCCTACCGGGGCTTTGGTACCCAACCTGCCGGACGGCGCACAGGAAGTAACGGTAGACGGGAATGTGTACTATGACGTAAATGGCACCTATTACCAGGAAGTGATGACCGACAACGGAAGGCGATATAAAGTGGTAGGAAAAAGCACTACCCAGCCTAACAATACTTATCCTGACGACCAGGAAGCCCCCCAGGACGACCTGATTGCAGAACTGCCGCAAGGCTCCCGGAGCGTAAAAATCAATGACCAGGAATACTGGCTGTCGCCAGACGGTATGTATTACCAGTACATTCAAACCAATGGTACCAGTGGCTACAAAGTAGTGGGTAAAACGGATGCCGGTGAATAAATAAAAAATTATAGCTATAAAAAAAGGGCATGCCACAGGCATGCCCTTTTTCGTTGATCGCGCTACCAGCTGCTGCTTGCCCCGCCGCCCCCGGATGATCCGCCGCCCCAGGAGGAGCTGGACGAGGAAGAGGAGGAAGACGAAGAAGAAGAGGAAGAAGACGAAGATATCTTCGGAATGGTAAAGGGGTAATCTTTAGAAAACCCGCAGGCAGCGCACAAGTAAGTTTTAATCCCCAGCCCCGGCGAGCTGGTGGTAGCCCTTTTCTGGGTCCGGGACTTCTTACACTGGAAAGTTTTATGCTGGCAGGACGGGCATTCTGCCACCGCCGCATGAAAATCCGTATAATCCAGCACCAGCTGGTAATCATCCTTGTCGCAACGCCATACATCGTAATCCACTGAACTGAGGTTTTCCTCAATTACCTGGGCTTTTTCCAGGTAGGAGTCCTCGGTTTTTTCATCGAGGCGGTGCATCGGCTGGTGGCAATGCGGGCAATCATACGGGGTATCCCGCAGCTTTTGCTGCTCATGCCGGTACCAGCGCATATACAGAAAAAGGAAAGGTAACGGAAACACATACCCTGAAAATTCCAGCTGGCAATGCGCTGCGGATAAGCGCTGCCAGCGCGTATGCCTGTCCGCCCCGCGCAGCGCCGCCTCAGCGCGCAGGCGCACAATCAACACGGCCAGGTGCATAAACAAGGTCCAGGAGACATAATATGCCAGGAAAACTTTAAAGAAGCCCAGTCTGACATTGAAATGAGCGTCCATATACCAGAGCAGCCACCAGGCAGTCAGGTGTATAACTGCTACGCCTATCCAGCCTGGCCGCAGGAAATCATTGCTGATTTCCTTAATGCTTGCGGGGATATTATCTATATCAGGGTTAGTATTTTTCTTCTTCTTTTTACGCCTTCTGCCACCGAAACAGCCCTGCATCAGTATGGGAGAAAAAATGAATGCGAGGATCAACCCGATGAAGAAGCCGGCGCCCGGCGTGCGGTCTACATACCCGCTATCCACCTGTGCGGTGGCCTCTTCAAATTCCGGGGGCGCTTCAACGGGGCCGGCAAATGCCTGCGGCGACTCAGGCGCCGCGCTCTCATCTGCCGCCATGAGGGAGCTGTCCGCCAGCGCCGCATAGGGCTCATCCGGCACTACCGGCTGCGGTTCGTCATAGACATAATTTCCGGAGCGCAGCTGCGCTGCTACGGATTTGATGCCGCTGATAAACGCTTCGTCATAATTATCCTCTTTAATATGCGGGATCATATACTCCTGCTGGATGCGGAAACACAGCACGTCCGGCAGGTTTCCTTCCAGGCCTTTCCCCGTTTCAAACACCAGCTTGCGGGCGTCCCTCACGAGGAATATCAGCAGGCCGTTATTCGTTTCTTTTTTACCGATACCCCAGGTATTAAACAGCTTGTGCGCAAAATCCACCGGGTCTTGCTCCCCGATATTTTCCTGTAATACCACGGCCACCTGGGCCGTCCCTTCCTGGTCAAGCGTGGTGAGCATGCTGTTGATCGTAGCCGTAGCCGGTCCGGACAGCATATGCGCCGGGTCGCTCACATAGCCGCCATCTATTTGCTTGGGGTCAGGGATATCCTGGGGAGTAATTCGCTGCTTTTTCTCCTGGCAGGAAAACAGGGCTACCAGTAGAACCAGCAGTAATGACTTCAGTTTCATTGCTGTAACTTTTGTGATGCGAAGATAATAGAACGGGGCAGAAATTATCTTTTCCCCGGAAAACAGTTGACACAGGAGAAAATTAATCCGCCGGGCCAGCGTTATAAGAGTAACCTTTGGGCAATTAAGCCGTTATTTATCCGGCAATCATAAAATATAACTAATTTAGTACACATACTATTATTCAAACAGCGTCTATGAAAAGGTTACTCGCACTGTTCACCCTTGTTTTACCTCTTGCTTTGCAGGCGCAGAGCAAGCTGGCACAGAATATTATCGACGATTTTTCTAACCGGGCAGCCTATCATTACTCGCTCAAAAACGATTCTATCACAGGATACATTGCGGAGCAGCTGACCCGCAGCGGCGCCGGCGGGATTGATGTGGATGCTACCATGTTCAAGCTGGGGGACGACCAGGGCGCTTTTGACGCTGCCCTGAAATACCTGTACCAGTATAGCGACTGTAACCGCCAGCGATACATCGAAAACCTGAAAAGCCTGGGTTTGAAAAATAACAGCATTTTCCCCATTGCTACTTATACCGCCAATAAATACAGGGATCAAACGAAAGAATTGCTGGAAGACAAAAAAGACTTCCTGGTAACTTACACCGGCCCTCATACCGGTAAAACGCCGCCTCCTGCGACAGCGGCCAGTACGGAGAACAACGGGGATGCCGGTACCGCCACTGCGGCAGCCGGCGCTGCTACCGCCGCCACCTCACCATCCGGCGGGGAAGAAACCGCCGCCGCCCCAACAGCTGCGGATACACGGGATTGGGAAGTAAAACCCATTTTCAAGGCGCGCAATGCCGAACAGCTGATCAACATGTACGGCAAGGAAAACGTGATCCTCCGGGATGGCAGCGATATTACCGGGAATGCCACAGGGAAGAACGCCTTTGTGGTATATCCCGATACGGATAACGAACTGCAGATAGAAATGGATGGCGAGGACGGCAACACCCTGCTGTTCAGCTTTGAGCATGCCAAATGGAAAACGCCTTTTGGCCTGAAACCAGGCGATCCGTTGGAGAAATTGCTTAAAATAAACGGACGTCCTTTTAAATTCAATGCCTTTGAATGGACAGACGGCGGGCTGGTGAGCAGCTGGGAAGGCGGCCAGCTCAATGGCAAAGGCGTGGAAGTAGTGCTGCGCGCCAATAACACCGGCGATCCTAAACTCTATGACCAGGTGACCGGCGATAAAACCATCCGTTCGGATAACTCCGCCCTGAAAAAGCTGAATGTAGTGATCCAGTCTATTACATTTAAATCAAACTAACACAACACTTGCATCGCTCAATCCGGATTTTTATCTTGTAGTTATGAAAAACTACCTGCAATCCGGATTGGGCCTTTTTATTATCATCTTTTTGATTTCCGTGAATTCCACCGCACAGTCCGTGAAAAAGCCATCCTTAAATCATATAGCCATCTACGTTGTAGACCTTGAAAAAAGCACCGCATTCTACCGGGATATTATCGGACTTGAAACCATGGACGAGCCGTTTAAGGACGGCCACCATTCCTGGTTTAAGGTAGGTCCGCATGCGCAGGTACATATTATTTCCGGCGCCGAAGCGCCCACTACCCACAACAAGAACACGCATCTTTGCTTTTCCGTGCCGGTGATGAACGATTTCCTCGCCAACCTGCGCAGCAAAAACGTGCCTTACGAGAACTGGGCCGGTACGCCCAATGCGGTGACGAACCGGGTAGACGGGGTCAAACAGGTGTGGCTGAAGGACCCGGACGGGTACTGGATAGAAATAAATGACGATCAGTTTTAATAGGTGATTCCCTGCCGGCCCATTGCAGGATTTTTACTATATTCAGTAATAAGTTTTCACCCTGATCCTCGAGCTATGACACTACTACTGAATGTTCCGGCGGCCGATAAAGAGCAGGCCCTGCAAGCGGGTGCAGTTTTCCTTGAAGATACCGGCAAATGGCTGCTGCCTGATCAGGCATACGGCCGGCTCCACGAAGTACAGCAGTGGCTTGCCCCGGAAGGGTACATCGTATTATCCGATAAGGTGCTGATCGCGGAGAGTCGCGCTGTATGCACGCATTGCGGGCATACCAACACCGTGATAGCCATCGGGAGCGACTACTTTTACGAGCGGGATATCAATGAGCGGGACGAGGAGGTATGGGTAGAACAGAGTTTTTTTGCTTTATTTCATTGCCTGACCTATATATCCGATAATCTCAGGGAGTTGCTGGGAGATACGTATCCCCACTACCGGCCGGCGCCTCCGGAGGACGGCAAGGTTTATTGGTACAACCACTGCGCCCGGTGCCAGCGCCCTCTGGACGATCACCGGCTGATGGACATCCCCGGTAATACGTTTCATCCAGGAACGGCTGAGGAAGCGGCGGCCATTACTCTCCGGACCATCCAATCCAAATACGCGCCATTACTTGATGCGGATTATGAAATCGCCAGACACCTCCAATTGATCGGGGAATTTGCCCAACGGACGTAATTTTCTTCTCCCCCCACCTAAAAATTTATTTTTATTCCCAAAGCGCCAAAAGCTTATCATGTTAGGATTTGCTTTCAAAATTCTTTATACCTTAGTAGAGTACAACCAAGTCAATTTTTCGATCGATGTCCGATGCAGGTCAACCAAACAGGGATATGATGTGGATGCAGCGCCTCCGGGAAGACGACACGGCCGCATTTACCGAAATCTACGAAGCATACCGCGAGAAGCTGCTGGCAGTAGCCTATAACAGGCTGGGCGACCTCCAGGCGGCCGAGGATGTGGTGCAGGATGTTTTTGCCAGCCTATGGCATCAGCGGCACAACAGCCAGATCGAAAATGCCGGCGCTTACCTGGCCACCGCCGTGAAATATAAGGTGCTGGACCGCTTCCGCAGGGAGCAGCTGCTGCGCCAGTACCAGCAGGTGTATAGTTCGGATGTTTCCATCTCCCCTGCCACCCCGGAATCATCGCTACAGTATAAAAATATAATGCAGTTATATCAGGAAGAGATCAACCGGCTTCCGGAAAAATGCCAGTTAATATTCAGGTATAGCCGCGAACAGGGTATGCCGGTCAAAGAAATTGCCGCGACCCTAAACATTTCCCATAAAACCGTTGAAAACCAGCTCACAAAGGCCTTACGGCACCTGAAGGGAAATATCAAACACTACTTTTCCATCTTTTTTTAATTTTTTTTAACCACGCGTAGGGGATTGGCTTTACTTGTTCGACTCTTCTATGTAATTACCCGTTATGAAAGAAAACCAGGATCTAATCATCGCTATAGAAAAATACCTGCGGGGAGAAGCCACTGCGGAAGAATCGGCGTTGGTCAATCAGTGGTATCACTCCTTCCATGATGAGGAAGTTACGATTACAACAACAGCGGATTACGGTAAGGAGGAGGTTTTCGGGAAGATGCAATCGCAGCTGGCAGCCATAGTGGCGCCTGCTACGCCGGTTGTACCCATGCGGAAAGCCTGGATAAAACGTGCTGCCGTAGCTGCCGGCATCCTTCTGCTCGTGAGCGCAGGCATAACCGTTTCGCATATGAAATGGGGCAAGCCTGCCAGCAGGGAGGTAGCGCAACAGGCAAAAGTACCCATCATGCCGGGCAGCAACAAAGCGGTGCTCGTACTGGATGATGGCAGCAGCATGACGCTGAACGACAGCGCCGGCCACCGGATTGCCGGAGCCTCCGTGCAGGGGCAGTCGCTCGTTTACGACGCATCCGGGCAACATAACGCAGGCGCCGTAAAATACAATACGCTCCAAACACCGCAGGGCGGCCAGTTTGCCGTAGTGCTGCCGGATGGCAGTAAGGCGTGGCTCAATGCGGCCAGCTCCCTGCGCTATCCTACCGCATTTGCAGGCAACAACAGGACAGTAGAACTGACCGGGGAAGCGTACTTCGAGATCGCCCCGGACCAGCATAAACCTTTCGTCGTGGAGGTGAACAATATGAAAGTCCAGGTACTGGGCACCTCCTTCAACATCATGGCTTACCACGAGGAAAATGCCGTTAAAACCACGCTGGTTACCGGCTCCGTGAAAGTAAGCAGCGCGGGCGGCGCCAGGCATTTGCTGCCAGGGCAACAGGCCGCATTTGACAAACAGGAACAATTCACCATCAGCAATGCGGACGTAAACGCCGTCATTGCCTGGAAGGAAGGGAAATTTGAATTCAACGGAGAAGAAATAATCGTCGTATTAAGACAAATAGCCAGGTGGTACGACCTGCAGCTCCAACTGCCGGAAGGCACGCCTGAAGGGCATCTGAGCGCCTCATTCCCCCGCGGCACCAGCCTTGAGAATGTAATGAAAATGCTGGAATTAAGCGGCATCCATTGTGACATTGCCAACAGACAACTGATCGTAAGAAAAAGCTAAATCGCCATTCCAAAATTGAAAATGTTTTAAAACTGGTAAAAAATAATACGCTTGAGAACAATGAACAATTCGAATCTATAACAATCACTATGCTGTTATGGCTTTGCTTGTGCCATAACGATTCAATCCGGTAACAACTTTTCTTTTTCACCAAACTCTGTCATGTATGAGTTCAACTCAGTACAATGGGATCTCGTATGCCATAAAGTCCCGTTATGCAAGCACCTTCCGGGTGTTCAAACTAACTGTCGCCCTGCTGATTATCCTGAGCATGCAGGTGACTGCCTTTGGCTATGCGCAAACACTGTCATTGCATTCCCGTAATGCCAGCCTCGCAGAAATTTTCAAGAGCATTACCAAACAAACCGGCTACAGCTTCATGTACCGGAATGAATTACTTAACCGTGCGCAGCGTGTAACCATCTCCGTGGATAACGTAGGGCTCAAAACCGCTTTGGATATCTGTTTCCAGGGGCAGCCCCTCACCTATTCCATTGTGGACAAAGTGATCGTGGTGGATGCCCGCAGGGAAAAGCCCGTTACCAACGCAACGCCTGTCCAGAACGGCGACCTGCGCGGGCAGATCGTAAACGATAAGGGGGAAACCCTGCCCGGCGCGTCTGTAGTATTAAAAGGCACTACCAAACGTGCCATGACAGACGAGAAGGGAGAGTTCATACTCCGTGATGTAAATACCAGTGAAGGCGTGCTGGTAGTAGATTACATTGGCTTTGAAAAGCAGGAGGTGGCGCTCAGTGGCCGATCGTCCATTACAATTACCCTAAAACCGAAAAGTGCAGACCTCACAGATGTGGTGGTAGTTGGATACGCTACGCAGAAGCGTGTAAACCTGACCGGCGCGGTAGCTACTGTTACCAGCAAAAGCCTGGAAAACCGCCCTGTTACAAACGTATCCAGCGCCTTAGCCGGTTTGAGCCCTGGTTTGCAGGTACGCCAAAGCTCCGGTAAGCCCGGCTCCGATGGCGCTACCATCCGGGTGCGCGGCGTAGGAACGCTCAACAACAGCGATCCGCTGGTAGTGATAGACGGGATCATAGGCACTATGGATGCGGTGAACCCTAATGACATTGAAAGCATGTCCGTACTGAAAGACGCGGCATCTTCCTCCATTTACGGAACACTGGCGGCAAACGGCGTAATCCTGATCACTACCAAAAAAGGCAGCCGCAACAGGACTACTGTTACCTACAGCGGCAACCTTTCTACCGTGCGGCCCAGCAATCTCCCCAAATTTGTAAACGATTACGTACGCTACATGAACCTGTATAACGAGAGCGCCCGCAACCTCGGACAGGCAGAGCTGTTTAAACAGGAAACCATCAATACCTGGATGAACGCCAACCAGCATCCGAATGACACGAACGCATTCGGTATTCCCAACTCCGTTGTATATGCCAATACTGACTGGTCGGATGTGGTGTTTACCAACAACATCCTGCAACAGCACAACGTATCCGTTTCCGGCGGGAGCGAAAAATCCACTTACCTGTTTTCCGGGGCTTACCAGAATAACCCTGGAACAATGGATAATACGGGGTCGAAGAGATATCAACTGCGCTTAAACCTGGATTCCCGTATTAATAAATTTCTGACGGTAGGAACACAGACTTTTGCCTCACAGGAATCCTTAGGCCTCGGCAACACCGAAAACGCCTTTAACTACCTGCGCCAGACCACTCCCGGCGTACCGGCGCAGTGGCAGGGCAAATTCGGTTTTCCATCCGCACTGGAAGAATCCCAGACGGCCAACAACATCCTGCTGTACCTGAACAACGTAGCTGGTAAAAATGTCATCAACAGGTTCAACTCTACTGTTTTTGCTACTATCTCTATCCTCAAAGGACTCACATTTGAAACCCGTTATAACTACCAGACACGCTACCAGGATAAACAGTTCCATGATGTGCCATTTGCCAAATGGGATTTTACCACCAACGTGGCCCGCTCCCCGGCCGCCACGCCTGATCAGCTGACTACCTCTACCGATCACATAAAGGAATATACCACCACGTTTGATAACGTACTCCGTTATAACACCCAGCTGAAAGGCGGCCACGAAATCGGCGCGCTGGTGGGGTATAACCAAAACTATTATTACTATAACAGGGATGCCGCCAGCAGGAAAGGTTTGATTTCTGAATCCATCACCAATATTAACGTTGCCGGCAATACGAACAATACTTTTGAAGGTACGGAGTACGACAATGCACTCCGCTCCTGGTTTGGCCGTGTGAACTACGCCTACCGCAATAAATACCTCCTGGAAGCCAACCTGCGTTACGATGGTTCTTCCCGGTTTGCGCCGGCATCCCGCTGGGGCTACTACCCTTCTTTCTCCGCAGGATGGCGCCTTACAGAAGAGGGCATATTTAAGGAGCTGCTGCGCAATGTGCAACAGCTGAAGCTCCGCGCCTCCTGGGGTAAACTGGGTAACAACGGCGGCGGCGACCGCTCCAAGGGCAACTATGACTGGCAAACACTGTATAACCAGGTGTATTACTCCTTCAACAACACCGCTGCCGGCGCCCTTGCCGTCACTAAATTCGGTAACCCGTTCCTGTTGTGGGAATCTACCTCCATTGCGGATGTAGGCGTGGATGCGACCTTCCTCAACAACGCCCTGAATGTAACGGTAGATTATTACAACAAAACCACTTCCGGTATTATCACTACGCCCCCGATTCCGCTGACGGTGGGCAACGCCGATGCGCCGACCGTGAATACCGCAACCGTATCCAACAAGGGTATAGAGATGATCGCTTCCTACAACCGTAAGTTTGGAGAGGTAGACATAACTGTGGGCGGTAACTTCGCTTACAATAAAAACCTGATCACCGCTTATCGCGGGGCTTTGAAAGAAGGCTGGGTGACAGACGCCAGTGGCAATAAAACGTGGTCTTCCAACATCGGGGCGGTATCATCTGCCAGCGGCAACAGCTACAGATTAGAAGGTAAACAAATTGATGAATACTACCTGTTCCCGCTGTACCATGGCAACGGCAACTATTTTAATGCAGATGGCAGCGTAAATATCAATGGCGGGCCACGCGATGGAATGATCCGCACGACCCAGGATATGGACTGGCTGAAAGCTATGATGGCAGCCGGTTACAGCTTCCTGCCTGCACAGGGTATCGACAAGGGTAAAATATACTACGGGGACCTGATCTATGCAGATACCAATGGGGACGGCATTTACGGCAACAACTTCGACAGAACGTTTACCGGTACCAGTGGTACTCCCAAGATCAACTATGGTTTCAACTTTGCAGCCTCCTGGAAAGGTATTTACCTGACCATGGTATGGGCTGGCAGCGCCGGTTTCCAGTACTATTACAATGACCGCGGCTACCTGAGCTCCGTTACCTCTGCCGGTAATGCCATCGGCCTGGAAGTGGCGAACGATCACTATTATTACAACGACGCCAATCCGAACGATCCGGCCAATAACATCAACGCCAAATATCCCCGCTTAAAGCTCAACACTGACCCGCAAAACAGCATTGCCAACTACTTCTACCTGTACAATGCCTCTTACCTGAAACTGAAAAACCTGCAGATAGGTTACCAGATTCCGGAGAGCATTACGAAGAAGGCGACTATCAGTCGTGCAGTCGTTTACGTTAGTGGCGAAAACCTGCTGACCATTACCAAATATCCGGGACTGGACCCTGAAATCGGCGCCAGCGTGGGTTACCCGACCATGAAGCAGTTTGCGGTGGGCCTTAATGTTACATTCTAGTAAAAAGTAAGCGTATGAAAAAGTTCAAACTTCTGATATATACTGCGGGAATCTTATCCCTGGCCAGCTGTAAGCGAAACCTGCTGGACACGCTGTCGTACACACAGCAGAGCGATGAAACCATGTGGACAACCGATAACCTCACCGACCAGGGTATGGCCGGCGTATATGCCGCCCTGCGACTGGGCATTGACCAAAGCGGCGCTTCCGGCAATGAGCTGTACCAGCTGGACCGCTACGGCGTTACAGGTATGACCCGCGATGCGGACGGTTTGCAGGTTGGTACCATTACCCCGAGCAGCAGCATGTTCAGCAACAACTGGCGATACTTCTACGATGGCATCCAGCGCGCCAACGGGGCGATTGTGAACATTCCCCTGAAATCCCCTTCAGCGGAGGATAAGAAAGCGCGCTATGTGGCGGAAGCCAAATTCCTGCGGGCCTACTTCTACTTCCGCCTGAACCAGCTGTGGCATGGCGTTCCGGTGTATCTGAAACCTTTTTCCGCCGATGAAGCGACCAAAGGCCGGGAAACGGAGGACAGCGTTTGGAGAGTGGTGATCAACGACCTGACCGACTGCATCAACGAACCGAACCTGCCGGCGAAATACAGCAAAGGAAACGCTAATTACGGGCATATTACCAAGGGCGCGGCATATGCGCTGAGGGGAAAAGCCTATCTCTACACAAAAAACTACCCTGCCGCCGCAGCGGACTTTGCAAAGGTGGAAGCGGCTGGCTACACGCTGTTTAACGGCGATTATAAAGCCTTGTTTAAGGAGGCCAATGAGCAGTCGGATGAAATGATTTTCTCCCTGCAGAACATTGCGGTGAGCAACTTCGGCTCCACCACCCAGTTCTTCTGCGGTAACCGCAGCTCATTTGGCTCCTGCTGGAACACTTACCTGGTATCGCCGGTGGTGGTGGATATGTATGAAAATGCCGATGGCAGCCGGTTTGACTGGAATAAGATCATCCCTGGCTATACGACCATGCCGGTAAAACAAAGGGAAGTGTACTTCTTCCGCGATGGGCTTACCACGGCGGAAATCAACGCGGCGAGCGCACGCGGGCTGGACATGAGCGTGTACCTGCCTGCCGGCAACGAAGCGCGCATCAAATCCGCCTATTCCAACCGCGACCCACGTTTAGCCGCTAACGTTATCACGCCGTATTCCGATTACCTGGGCGTAAACGGCAGCGCTAACCAGTCGTACGTATCCAGGTGGCCTTTCCGCTCCAATACCACCCCGGTATGGGACGTGGCGACAGATACCAAAGCCTACTTCTATTACCTGCATCGCAAATTTGTGTATGAAGGCGCTACGGAAACTATCAACAGAGCCTATGGCCCTACGGACTTCCCGATCATCCGCTTTGCGGACGTGCTGCTGATGTGGGCGGAAGCGATCAATGAGCAGGGCTTCAGCCAGCAGGCGCTGGACCTCGTAAACAAAGTACGGGCACGTGTGAAAATGCCGCCATTGCAAAACACCGATGCGAGCAAACCGACTTATGTAGCTGACCAGGCGGCGATGCGGGAGCGTATCCGCAACGAACGCCGCGTGGAGTTTGTGAACGAAGGCATCAACTACTTTGATGAGCTGCGCTGGAAAACATGGAAGGAGAAAACATTTGCTCCGGGCGCTGGTATCCAGCAGGTGTGGGGCGCCAACGTGGTGAATTACTCCTGGAAAGGGGATTACATTTACCAGTGGGCCATCCCGCAGGCGGAAATCGAACGGAACCCGAACCTGAAGCAAAATGAAGGCTGGATAAATTAGTCCTGGTTATAATGAAAGGGGCGTCTATTGTGAAATAGGCGCCTTTTTTTATTGGTGCTGGTATGGTTTTGCGGGCATTACGCTGATTGGAAATGCTATTGCAGCCGGAATACCGTCATCACGCCTTTATGATCCGTAGGCCAGATGCCGGCCGGCGTCACAAACACCTCTTTCCCTGATTCCTTCTCCCGCCGGTTGCGGATAATAGAACCTGCCGGCCCTACCACGTTACTTTTCAGGACATTTAATTTTTTATCGGGGTAGTAGTAAATGAAGTCAATGCGTTCCCTTTCATCGGCATCGGGCGCCCAGGCGAGCTTACTAACGGGAACGGCTGTATTATCTGCCGGGAAGGTAAAGCCGGGATGGGTTACCGGGTTAGGGTATAATTCCCGGAAGCTGTCCTTAAACCCTTGCTGGTAGAGCATGGCGGAGCAGGTCCAGTTGGCGGTTACGCCATGATGATCGAAAAGCTGGCTGGTAGCGGCCGTCCAGTCAAGGTGGCTGGCTTCGTTGAAATCCCCGCCGAGGATGATAATGCGGCCTTGCTGCTTGTCCGCCTCCGCGGCCCTGAGGAAAGCGGCGATCGCCTCATCTCTTTCGGATGCCAGGTTAGACGCCATGATGGTATCCATATTCGTGACGGGGGCTGGCAGCTTCTTCCAGGTCACCCCGTCGTAGCCGCGGGGCAGGTACACCGCATAATGCTGATAATCCAGGTGGGCGGAGTACACGGCAATTTCGCGGCCACCAGCGTTGGTGATTAGTTTATAAATCTCTCCTTTGCCGGCGTATATCGTGCTGCTATCGGTGATAGGCGTGCTGCTCAGGATGCCGGCCCCGTTGCTGAAGAAGCTGTAGTAGCGTTTACCCCTGGCTGCAAGGGAGGCTACGATGCGGTCGCAAAAGCGGGTATTGTTGTAATTGCGGACTTCACTGAGGGTGACTACATCCGGCCGGAGGCGGTCAATTGTTGAAACGATGGCTTCGTATCCCCCGGGCACTATGGTACCTTCCTGCCAGATGTTGAGTTGCAGGACGGCGAGTTTTTGCTGCGCAGTGGCGGCGAGGGTGAGGAGGAGGATGGATAAGGAGGTGAGGAGTTTCATTGTTCACTGTGCGTTTATACTTAAATGTAAGCGAATTATCCCATCTTCCGCCAAATCCTGTCTTTATACTCCACCGCATTAAAACGCTTGGCTATACTCGAAAACCGCATATTTTCCTTGGTACCCAGCACCAGGAATCCCAGTTTTTCCAGGCTCTCGTCAAACAATCGCAGGACTATGTCCTGCAGGGGGCGTTCAAAATAAATCAGCACATTACGGCAGAGGATCAGGTTAAACTCGTTGAAGGAGCGGTCGGACACCAGGTTATGCGTAGACGCTACCATCCTGGTTTTCAGCTTTTCGTCGAACTTGGCCCAGTTGTACTTGGCGGTATAATAGTGGGAGAAGTCATGCACCCCGCCGGAGGCAATATAGTTTTCGGAATAATGCTTCATCTGGCTGAGGGGAAACACGCCTCTTTTGATATTCTCTACTACGGCGGGGTTCAGGTCGGTGGCGTATAGCAGCGACTTATGCAGCAGGTTGGCCTCTTCCAGCAGGATGGCCATAGAATATACTTCTTCGCCGGTGGAGCAGCCCGCATGCCATATCCGGATAAACGGATGGGTAGCCAGTACGGGCAGCACCTGCTCCCGGATGTTGCGCCATACAGAAGGGTCGCGAAACATTTCCGTTACGTTCACCGTCAGCTCTTCGACCATGCGCTGCAGGTAGCTTTTATCCAGCCGGAGGCGGTACAGCAGCGACTGCAAATTTGCGAAACGGTCGATCACCATCAGCCGGCTCACCCGCCGCCTCATGGAGTTGCGGGCGTAGCTGGTAAAATCATATCCATGTTCCTGGAGCAGCTCTTTCAGCAACAAATCCAGTTCCACCTCACTTATCATATTAGCCCCAGGTATATTTAGCATCTTATTTTGAAATTATTCGTATAACCATACACGCAGTAAAGATATCAATTGATCCACATCCACGGGTTTCGTGATATAGTCGGATGCGCCGGCATTGATACATTTCTCCCGGTCGCCGGTCATGGCTTTTGCCGTTACGGCAATGATCGGCAGGTTTTTGTATCCCGGCTTTTCGCGGATGCGGCGGGTGGATTCGTAGCCATCCATTTCCGGCATCATCATATCCATGAGGATGAGGTCTACCTGCGGGTTGTCTTCCAGCTGGCGCAGGGCTTCCTTCCCGTCTATGGCCGACACGATCTTCATTCCATATGCCTCTAAGGATTTTGTCAGGGAGAAGATATTGCGTACGTCATCATCGGCGATCAGTACAGTCTTACCTTTCAGCACTTCAGTAAGCTCACCGAGACGCCGGTTCTTAACGGTCGAGTTCTCCTTTTTCTTCTCTTCCACGAGGTGCAGGAAGAGGGATACCTCATCGAGGATACGCTGGTAGGAATGCGCTGTTTTCAGCACGATGCTGTCCGCATACTGCTTGATACGGAACTCTTCCACATGCGAGAGGTTTTTACCGGTGAAGATGATGATAGGTACGTTTTCGAAGCCGGGCGCTTTCTTCACTTCTTCCAGCACATCGTAGGAGCCCTGTGCCGGGATGCCCATGTCCAGGATCACGCAATCCACTTCGCTGCGGTTCAGCGCCTGCAGGCCTTCGCCCACATTGTCGCGGATTTCTGTGGCGATGTCGAAGCTTTCGAGGAAGTAAGCCAGTCCCCTGGCATGCTTCAGGTTTTCTTCCACGATCAGTACTTTCTTGGGTTCGTTGCGCAGCGCCTGTTCAATTTTTTTGAACACTTCGCCGAGGCGGTCTATGGCTACCGGCTTGTTGATAAAGTCCACCGCGCCGCGGGAGATGCTGCGGATCTTCACCTCGTGGGACGACATTACATGTACCGGTATAGCGCGGGTGACCGGATTGGCTTTCAGTTCCTCCATCACTTCCCAGCCACTTTTCACCGGCAGTTCGATATCGAGCAATATGCCCGCCGGGAGGTACTGCTGGGCTAATGTAACTCCCTCGTCTCCCCTGACAGCTACTATACATTTATAACCATTCTGGCGGGTATAAGCCAGGAGGGCGTTTGCGAAGTTGGTATCATCCTCGATGACGAGGATCACTTTGTCATCCGGCTGGATGTCATCCCGGTCGTCCGGCACCGGCTGCGGGATATGCGGCGCGATGTATTTCGGCTCGGTTGGCGCAGCGGCCTGCGTTTGCCTGGCCGTGAGGATTTCTGTAGCCGCTTCCGGAACGGAGAAAATATCCGTATGCGGTTGCTCGCCAGCCACTTTATGGGCCGGCACCGTGAGCGTGAAAGTACTACCCTTGCCTTCCTCGCTCTGCAGGGCGATTTCGCC
>Ga0164243_10005358_pt1 | contig 19603 bp, 17 predicted proteins | sample OricompcompostOP_FD_108781 | JGI IMG/M metagenome (GOLD analysis project Ga0164243, IMG submission 108781) | Organic Plus compost microbial communities from Emeryville, California, USA - Original compost - Organic plus compost (OP) | ecosystem: Engineered > Solid waste > Mixed feedstock >... | reverse complement strand
GCAGGTCGTGCACGCCGATGTCGATGAGGCCCTGCGCGCGCGCCTTGCCGAGCAGGGAGACGTCGAGCGGCGCGAAGTACTCGGGGAAGATCGTGATGATGTCGATCCGCATGGTCACTCCGGCACCTCGTCGATCAGGCCGGGCGGCGGGGTGATGACCAGGCGGCCTCCGGGGACGTCGACCTCGGGCACGATCTCCCGGACGAACGGGACGAGCGCCTCGCCGTCGTCGTCGCGGCGGACGACGAGGACGTCCTGGCCGAGGTGCGTGACGTCGTCGACCACACCGACGCGGGCGCCGTCCGCGGTGTGCACGGCGAGCCCGATGAGCTCGTGGTCGTGGAACTCGTCCGGATCGTCGATCGCGGGGAGCTCCTCGGAGTCGATGACCAGGTAGGTGCCGCGCAGGTCCTCGGCGGTGTTCCGGTCCTTGACGCCCTCGAACGCGATGAGCAGCCGATCGCTGTGCCTCCGGGCGCGGCCGACCGTCAGCGGGCCGCGCTCGGCCGGATCGGTGGCCAGCACCGTTCCGGGCGCGAACCGCTCCTCCGGGTCGTCGGTACGTACTTCGACGGCCACCTCGCCGCGCACCCCGTGCGGGCGCCCGATCCGCCCCACGACAAGCTGCATGCCTCGCACTCTCCTGGATTCCGGGCCGCCCGTCCGGCGGTCCGCCTCCATGATGCAGCCTTCCCGGGATCTTGTTTTAATTCGGACGTCCGAATACGATACCGCGCGTTCGGTCCGAGCCCCCACTCGGAGGAGAAGGCATGCCGAACCGCCCTGATGACGCGCTGCCCCGATACGACGACCTCCCCGCCGCGCCCGGAGGAGCACGCTCCGCGTGGGGCCTGTTCGGCGCCGAGGACGACTCCGGGCTGATGAACCTGCAGACCCCCGAACGCGTCGCCGCCGCCGCACAGGAGGTACGTACGGGCGAGGTGTTCCCGCTCGGCGCGCCGATCGACCTGGTGGACCCGCCGATGTTCCGCCGCGGCGCGCCGCGGCACACCGTCATGGCCGTCAGCGCGTCCGGGTTCGACGACGTCATCGACGACTTCTACCCGCAGGCGTCCAGCCAGTGGGACGCGCTCGCGCACGTCGGGTTCGACGACGGAGTTTTCTACAACGGCGCCACGCCGGAGGACATCCGGGAGCGCGGGCGCAACACCATCGGCCACTGGGCGCGCCGGGGCATCGCCGGGCGCGCGGTGCTGCTGGACGTCGCCGCCGTGATCGGCGACGTGGACCCGGGTACCAGCCGGGCGATCACCGCCGACGAGCTGGAGGCCGCGCGGGAGCGGGCCGGGGTGACGTACCGGCCGGGCGACGTCCTGCTGCTGCACACCGGTTACCTGGCCTGGTACGCCGGGCAGGACGCGGCGGCCCGGAAGGCCATCGCGCACGGCGAGCTGCGGACCATCGGCATCGCGCACGGCGAGGAGATGGCCCGCTACCTGTGGGACAGCCACGTCTCCGCGATCGCGGCGGACAACCCGGCCGCCGAGGTGTGGCCGCCGGACCACGCGGCCTGGCCGTTCGGGTACCTGCACCGGATGCTGATCGGCCAGTTCGGGATGGCGATCGGCGAGCTGTGGTGGCTGCACGACCTCGCCATGAGCTGCCGCGCGGACGGGCGGTACACGGCCTTCCTCACCAGTGCCCCGCTGTACGTCCGCGGTGGCGTGGGCTCGCCGCCCGGCGCCCTCGCGATCAAGTAACGCATCCCCCGACGACCAGAGGATCATCATGTCCCTGCTCGATCTGCGTGACGTCTCCATCGGACTGACCGGCGGCTCCGAACTGGTCAGCGGGTTCTCGCTGAGCATGGATCCGGGCGACACGGTCTGCCTGGTCGGCGAGTCCGGCAGCGGCAAGACGGTGACCGCGCTGTCCATCATGAGGCTGCTCGAGTACGTGGCGCCGGCGGAGATCCGCGGCACCGTCGAGTTCGGCGGGCGGGACATCGCGCACGTACCGCAGAGCGAGATGGCGAAGCTGCGCGGCGGGCGGATGGCGATGATCTTCCAGGAGTGCATGGAGGCGCTGAACCCGACGAAGCGGATCGGCGCGCAGCTGACCGAGCCGTGGCGGTACCACGAGCGCGACGCGAAGCTCGGCGGGCCGGACGTCGACCTGGCGGACCGGGCCGGGGCCCGGGAGAAGGCCCTTGAGCTGCTACGCGCGGTGGAGATCCCCGATCCGGAGGGGTGCCTGGAGCGGTACCCGCATCAGCTGTCCGGCGGCATGCAGCAGCGGGTGATGATCGCGATGGCGCTGATGTGCGACCCGGACCTGCTGATCGCCGACGAGCCGACCACGGCGCTCGACGTCACCATCCAGGCCGAGATCCTGCGGCTGCTCGCGGACCTGCGCCGGAGCCGCGGCATGGCGCTGCTGCTGATCACGCACGACATGGGGATCGCGACGCGGATCTCCGACCGGATCGGCGTGATGTACGGCGGGCGGCTCGTCGAGCTGGCGCCCGCCGGGGTGATCGGGTCCGCGCCGCTGCATCCGTACACGCGCGGGCTGCTGGCCTGCGTGCCGCGCGCGGAGCGGCGCGACGGGCGGCCGCTGACCACGATCCCGGGCAGTGTGCCGGACCCGGGCGAGGACCTGCCGGGCTGCCGCTTCGCGCCGCGCTGCCCGCTGGCCACCGAGCGATGCCGTACGGAGGAGCCGCCGCTGACCGTACGCCCGGACGGGCACGCGGTGGCCTGCTGGCACGCCGGGCCGGGCACCGGCGAGTGGGACGCGCTGGCGGACGGCGCGGCGGTGGCGGAGCGGGCGCGGCCGGACACGGCGATCGCCACCGTCACCGACGTGAGCAAGCTCTACGCGAGCTCGGCGCGGAGCAGTGGCCCGGTACGGCGGGGGACGGCCGTGGTCGCCGTGGACGACGTGTCGCTGACCATCGGCGCGGAGGAGATCTTCGGGCTGGTCGGGGAGACCGGGTCGGGGAAGAGCACGCTGGGGCGGTTGATCACCGCGCTGGACGACGTGTCCGAGGGGAGCATCGACGTCGCGGAGCTGCCGGCGTCGCGGTTGAAGGGCCGTAAGGACGGCCGCGAGTTCCGCAAGCGGGTGCAGATGATCTTCCAGGACCCGCAGGGGTCGCTGGACCCGCGGCTGACCGCCGGGCAGTCCGTCGCCGAGCCGCTGCGCGCGCTGCTCGGCCTCGGCAAGGCCGAGGCCGCCGCACGCGCCGGTGAGCTGCTGTCCGAGGTGGGCCTGGCGCCGTCGGCCGCGAACCGCCGTCCGCACGAGCTGTCCGGCGGCCAGCGCCAGCGGGTGGCCATCGCCCGGGCCATCGCCGTACGGCCGAAGCTCGTCGTCGCGGACGAGCCCACGTCGGCGCTCGACGTGTCGCTCCAGGGCCAGGTGATGAACCTGCTGCTGGACCTGCGCCGCGAGCTTGGCCTGGCGTACCTGCTGATCTCGCACAACCTGAGCCTGGTGCTGGCCGTCGCGGACCGGGTCGGCGTGATGTACCTGGGCCGGCTGGTCGAGGTGGCGCCGGCCGAGCGGCTGTTCGCCCGGCCCGCCCATCCGTACAGCCGCCGCCTGCTGAGCGCCGACCCCGGCATGGGCGGGCTGACCGGGGAGAACGGCGCCAACGGGGCTGCCGAACCGCCGCCCGAACCGCCGGGCGGCGGCTGCCGGTACAGCGCGCGCTGCCCGGCCCGCCAGGCGATCTGCGACCGCGAGGACCCGCCGCTGGTGGAGCTGGACGGCGGGCACCTGGCCGCCTGCCACTTCCCGGAGGTGGCCCGGTGATCGCCCGGCTGCTCCCCCGGCGCCGTACGGCGGTGGCCGCGGCCGCGTGCGCGGTGGTCCTCGCGCTCACCGGCGCGTGCGGCACCGCGTCCGGTACGGGCTCCACCCGCATGCTGACCGCGGCCATCCCCGGCGACCCGGTGTCGCTGGACTGGGGCCTGAACACCGACGCGCTGACCATCGACATCGGCCAGAACATCTTCGAGCCGCTGTTCGCCGCCGACCGGCACTGGCGCCCGCGCCCGATGCTGGCGGCCGGCCGCACCGGCTACACGCTGTCGAAGGACCGCACCACCTACACGATCCCGATCCGCCGCGACGTGACCTTCCACAACGGCCGGCACATGACGGCCGACGACGTGGTGGCCAGCCTGAAGCGCTGGTTCGCGATCTCCGGGCAGGCGCAGCTCATCGCCGAGGCGCTGAAGGGCATCACCGCCACCGGCGAGTACACCGTCCAGGTGCGGTTCGACTCGCCGCGGCGGTCGTTCATCCCGAACCTGGCCTCGCTCGTTCAGCCGTGCGTCATCCTGCCCGCGCCGATCGCCGAGGCGGCGGGTAAGAAACCGCTGTCCGACGCGCAGATCGTCGGCACCGGCCCGTACCGGCTGAAGGACTTCGTGCACGGCCAGTACGTCGACCTCACCCGCTACACCGGCTACACGTCCCGTACGGAGGACTGGGGCGGCATGGCCGGCCGCAAGGCGGCGCGCATCCCGGACCTGCGGTTCCGCGTGGTCACCGACTCGACCGTACGGATGAACGGGCTGTCCACCGGGCAGTGGCAGTACGCCGAGTCGCTGGACAACGACTCCTATGACCTGATCGCGAACAACACCGAGCTGACCGCGCTGGCGGAGAGCTCGTCGCTGATCGAGTACCTGCTGATCAACTCCGGCGCCGGGCCGTTCCGCGACGTACGGGCGCGGCGCGCGCTGAACCTGGTCATCGACAAGGAGGCGGCCGCGCGGGCCACGCTGGGCCCACCGAAGCTGTGGCGGCCGCTGTCCGCGCAGATCGCGTTCCCGGACAACAAGCCGATGTACTCGACGGCCGGGATGGACGTCTTCCGCGACCACGACCCGGCCCGGGCCAAGAAGATGTTCGCCGCGGCCGGGATCACCGGGAGCAAGCCGGTGCGGATCCTCACCACGCACACGTACCCGGCCTTCTACCAGCTGGCCGTCGTCGTGCAGAGCGAGCTGCAGTCCATCGGCATCCCGGCGAAGCTCGACGTGTACGACTTCCCGACGATGATCTCCAAGCTGTCGTCGGACCCGGGCTCCTGGGACCTGTCGATGACCGCGTTCGCCGGGGAGATCATGGACCCGACGCAGGTGCTCTTCCTGACCCCGACCTGGCCGGGCGGCTTCAAGTCCAAGGCGATCGACGCGGCCATCGAGCAGTACCAGGCGGCCGCGTCCGACACGGCGGCGAAGAAGGCCGTGGACCGGATCCAGGGGCTGGTGTGGACCGAGGTGCCGGACATCGGCATCGGCAAGAAGGTCAGCCTCGCCGGCATCAACCACCAGGTGAAGAACTACCAGAACTTCGTCGGCCAGGGGTTCTGGAACGCCTACCTGACCGCCAACTGAGGGAGCAGGCCATGCCCGCAGTCATCCTCCGCAGGGTCCGCGACCTCGTCATCACGCTCGTCCTGGTCGGCACGATCATGTTCTTCGTCGTGCACCTGCTGCCGGGCAACCCGGCGGTGGCGATGCTCGGCACGTTCGCCACGAAGGCGCAGATCCAGCAGCTCACGCACGCGCTCGGCCTGGACCAGTCGCTGCTCGCCCAGTACGGGACGTGGCTGAAGAACGCGGTGACCGGCGACTTCGGCGACTCGATCGGCTTCCAGGAGCCGGTCACCCACGTGGTGGCCACGCACGCCGGGCCCACCGCGCTGCTGGCCGTGGTGACCACGGTGATCAGCCTGGTCATCGCGATCCCGCTGGCCGCGTACTCCGCCGCCCGCCCCCGGTCGTGGTGGACGCGGCTGCTCACGCCGGTCTCGGTGTTCGGCATCGCGGTGCCGAACTTCTGGCTGGCGCTGGTGCTGATCATCGTGTTCGGCGTGGCGCTGCGGGTGCTGCCGATCGCCGGGTACGTCTCCCCCGTCACCGACCTGCCCGGTGCGGTCGTGCACCTGGTCCTGCCGATCATCGTGCTGGTCGCCGGGCAGGCCGCGCTGTTCGTACGGACGCTGCGCGAGTCGATCCTGGCCGAGCTGCTCCAGCTGTACCTGCGGACCGCGCGGGCGAAGGGCGCGCGGGAGCGGGTGGTGATCCTCAAGCAGCTGCTGCCGAACGCGCTGATCCCGCTGATCACCGTGGTCGGCACGAGCCTCGGCACGCTGCTCGGCGGCATCGTGATCGTGGAGAACATCTTCGTCATCCCCGGCCTCGGCTCGCTGCTGCTCCAGTCGATCAACTCGCGCGACTATCCGCTGGTCGAGGGCATCACGCTGGCCATCGCGCTGTCGTACGTCGTCATCAACCTGCTGGTCGACCTGCTGTACGTGGCGATCGACCCGCGGGTCCGGATCCGGTGAGGCGCTCGTGAAGATCATCTCCATGCTCGGTGACGTCCGCCGCCGCGACCCGGTCGCGCTCGGCTGGGCCGTGGTGCTGCTCGTCGTCCTGCTGACCATCGCGATCGGCCCGCTGTTCGCGCAGGACCCCGCGCACATCGACCCGCTGGTCCGGCTCCAGGGCCCGTCCGGCGCGCACTGGCTGGGCACCGACGAGTACGGCCGGGACATCCTCAGCCGGGTGCTCGGCGCCGGCGGCGTGTCGCTGGGCCTGGGCGCCGTGGTCACCGCGATCTCGGTGGTCGCGGGGACGCTGATCGGCATGTACGCCGGCTTCTACGTGCGCGCCGACGGCGTGGTGATGCGGCTGATGGACGCGCTGCTGGCGTTCCCGCCGCTGGTGCTGGCCATCGCGCTGGTCGCATTCCTCGGCTCCGGCGCGACCAGCGAGGTCGTCGCGCTGGCCATCGTGTACACACCGTTCCTGGCCCGGACGATCCGCGGCACCACCCTCGCGCTGCGCGGCCGCGGGTACATCACGGCCGCGCGCTGCGCCGGGCTGTCCGGCACCAAGATCCTCTGGCGGCACGTGCTGCCGAACGCCGCGCCCACGCTGCTCGTGCAGGCCAGCTTCATCTACGCGTTCGCGCTGCTGTCCGACGCCGCGCTCAGCTTCCTCGGCCTCGGCGTCACCGCACCCACCCCGACCTGGGGGAACATGGTGGACGAGGCCCGGCCGTACCTGATGCAGGAGCCCGGCTTCATCATCTTCCCCGGCCTCGCCGTGGTGATCGTCGTGATGGCGCTCAACTACATCGGCGACGGCATCCGCAACCTCGTCGACCCCCGCAGCCGGGCCGTACTGGACCTGGAGCGGCTGCGGCGGCGGACGCCCGCAACCACCGACCAGAAGGAGCCCGCACGTGCCTGATGAGCTGTGGTCCCGTTCCGCGACCGAGCTGAACCGGATGATCGACGCCAAGCAGGTCTCCCCCGTGGAGATCACCGAGTCGGTGCTGGACCGGGTCGAGCGGCTCAACGGCCGGCTGCGGGCGTTCCTCACCGTCACCGGTGACCTGGCCCGGGAGGAGGCGCGGGCGGCCGAGCGGCGGGCGGCCATCGGGGAGCGGATCGGGCCGCTGGACGGTATCCCGTACTCCATCAAGGACCTGGAGGACACCGCCGGGATCCGCACGACGTACGGCGCGAAGTACACCGAGGACCACGTGCCGGACCGCGACTCGCTGGTGGCGAGCCGGCTGCGGACGTCCGGCGGGGTGCTGCTGGGCAAGACGAACACCCCGGCGTACGGCTACAAGGACATGACGGAGAACGCGCTCGGCGAGCCGTGCGTGAACCCGTGGGACACCACGAAGACCTCCGGGGGCTCCTCCGGCGGCGCGGCGTCGGCGGTGGCCGCCGGGCTCGGGCCGGTCGCGCAGGGCGGCGACGGCGCCGGGTCGATCCGTACGCCCGCGTCGCTGTGCGGGCTGGTCGGCATGAAGCCGTCGTTCGGGCGGGTGCCGGTGGTGCCGGGCGGCGACTACTGGGGCCACCGGGTGCACAACGGCCCGATCGCGCGGACGGTGGCCGACGCGGCGCTGCTGCTGTCGGTACTGGCCGGGCCGAACCCGCGCGACCCGCTGAGCATCGTCGAGCCGTGGCCCGGGGGCTTCACGCCGGACGCGTCCGGCGCCGCGCTGAAGGGCCTGCGGATCGCGTTCTCCACCGACTTCGGGTACGGGCAGGTCGAGCCGGAGATCGCCGAGCTGGCCACGGCCGCGCTGCCGGTGTTCGAGGAGTACGGCGCGCTGGTCGAGCACCGCGACCCGAACTGGGAGAACCCCGGGCCGTTCCACCGGGTGATCTACCACAGCGGGCTGGCCGTACGGGCGGAGGCCGAGTACGACGCGCACCCGGAGTACGTGGACGAGTGGCTGACCGAGATCGTCGAGGAGGGCCGGCGGTTCAGCGCGATCGACCTGAAGAAGGCGGAGATCGCGCGCGGGAGGCTGTACGACCGGGCGATGGACTTCTTCGGCGAGTTCGACCTGCTGGTCTCGCCGCAGCTGCCGTTCACGGCCTGGGACGCCGGCAACGTACGGGGCCGGACGACGATCGGGGCGCTGAACCTGTACCCGGACTACCGGCGGTCGTTCATGTGCTTCCCGTTCAACCTGACCGGCCAGCCCGCGATCACGCTGCCGTGCGGCTGGACGGCGGACGGCATGCCGGTCGGCCTGCAGATCGTCGGCCGCCGGCACCGCGACGACCTGGTGCTGCACGCGGCCGCGGCGTTCGAGGCGGCGCGGCCGTTCGCGGACCGGTGGCCCGCGCTCACGGCGTGAAGAGCGTGAACAGCGCGTCGAGCATGGCGATCTGGTCCGCCGGGGTGGTGCGCGCCGGGTAGAGGACCGCGCGGAGGCTGAGGCTGTCGATCAGCGCGACGCAGCTGTGCACGGCCAGCTCGATGTCGATGCCGGGCCGCAGCTCGCCGGCGGCCTCGGCCTCCGCCAGGCGCTGCCGGATGCGCTCCCACAGGCCGTCCACCTCGGCGTTCTGGATCTTCACCAGGTCGTCGTTGCCGACCGCCTGACCCCAGAAGCTGACCTCGACCTTCGCCTCGACGACGCGCTGCTCGTCCAGCGGCAGGGACTCCAGCATCAGCGTGCGCAGCGCGGCCAGGCCGCTGACGCCCTCGTTGCGTACGTCGGTGCGGCCGCGGACCTGGCGGTGGCTGGCCACCAGCGCGGACGCCAGGATGTCCGCCTTGTCGGTGAAGTAGTGCGCGAGGACGCCGTACGAGCAGCCGGCCTCTTTGGCGATCTCCCGGGTCGTGGTGTTCGCGATCCCCTCCCGCGCGATCACCCGCCACGTCGCCCGGATGATCTCCCCCCGGCGCTCGTCGTGATCAACGATCCTCGGCATGGACACAATTATGGCGAACGATTTTCCGGGCCATGGCCCGGAAAATCGTTCGCCATAATTGGTCGTGCCGTGCCGTCGGTCAGCGGACCTCGTTGAGGTCGAGGAGGTCGACGCGGACGTAGCGGTCGCCCGCGAGGGCGCCGATCACCGTGCGCAGCGACTTGGCCGTACGCCCGTTCCGGCCGATGACCTTGCCCAGGTCGTCGGGGTGGACGCGGACCTCGAGCACCTTGCCCTTGCGCAGGCGCTTGACGCGGACGCCAACGTCGTCCGGGTACTCGACAATGCCCTTGACCAGGTGCTCAAGGGCCTCCTCCAACATCTCAGGCCTCGCCTTCGGGCTTCTCCTGGGCCGCGTCGTCGGCGGACGGCGCGGCTTCGGTCTCGGCCTGCGCCTTCTTGCCCTTGCCGCCGCCCTTGCCCTTCGGGGTGGTCGCGGCGGCGGAGTCGTCGCCCACGACCTCCTTCACGGCGGCCGCGAAGATCTCGTGCTTGTCCGGCTTCGGCGCGGGCGTCTTCAGCGGCGCCGGAGCCTTCAGGCCCTTGAACTTCTGCCAGTCACCGGTCAGCGAGAGGATCCGCCGCACCGGGTCGGTGGGCTGGGCGCCGACGGACAGCCAGTACTGCACCCGCTCGGAGTTCACCTCGATGTACGAGGGGTCCTCCTTCGGGTGGTACTTGCCGATCTCCTCGATCGCGCGGCCGTCACGCTTGTTGCGCGCGTCGGCGATGATGATGCGGTACTGGGGCTGGCGGATCTTCCCGAACCGCTTCAGCTTGATCTTGACTGCCACGGGTGTGGTGTTCTCCGGATTCTGAATTCAGGTGCGGCCCGGACCCGGCGGGTGGGGTTCCGACGGGATCGGTCCGACGAGGACACGGGGACAGCTCCGAGTGGTTAGAGGGCGACCCGGCGCTGCCCGGTGTTCAACCCGATATTCTGCCAGACTCCGAGGACTGGGTGGTACCGGTTCGGGCGGCCCACTCCTCGACCGTCAGGGCGTATCGCTCGTGATCACGCCAGGCGCCGTTGAGGTACAGCATGCGCGGCGAGCGGCCCTCCAGGCGGAAGCCGAGCCGCTGCGCCAGGCCGAGCGACGGCGCGTTGCCCGGCTGGATGTTGATCTCCAGCCGGTGCAGGCCGAGGCCGTGCGCGGTGTCGAAGCAGAACGCGACGATCAGCTCCATGCCCTCGCGCGTCCGGCCCGTGCCGGCGTACGGGAGGTAGGCGTTGTAGCCGAGCGTGGCGTTCTGGAACCGGCCGCGCGTGATCCCGCGGATGTTGATCAGCGCGGCCAGCCCGCCGTCGGCCCGGTCGACGATGAAGAACGACTCGGCGTCCGGCGCGGAGATCTCGGCCAGCAGCCGGTGGAAGTCGCCGGGGCGGGAGGCCACCGGGTTCCAGGGCCGGATGAGGTCGGCGCTGCGCCGGACGGCGGCGAGGTACGCGTCCTCATCGGCGGGCACGGGCGGCCGGATCAGCACCCGGCCCGCCGCGGACTCGCCGGTCAACGCGCTAGCCGTCCTTCTTCGGGAACTTGAAGTTGGAGAGGTCCGGCATGTTCATGCCGTTCGGCAGCTTGCCCGGCATGCCGACGCCGCCGGGGCCGCCGAGGTTGGGCGGGAGCTGCGGGGTCTGCTGCTGCTCGCCCGCCGCGGCCTTGCCCTTGGCCTTGCCGGGCGCGCCGCCGCCGGGGCCCTTCTTCTTGCCCTTCTTGCCCTTGCGGTTGGCGACCGCCTTGGTGGCCTTGCGCCGCCCCATGCCCGGCATGCCGGGCATCCCCGGCATGCCGCCGCCGCCCATCTGCTTCATCATCTTCTGGGCTTCGGAGAACCGCTCGACCAGGCCGGAGACCTCGCCGACGGAGACGCCGGAGCCCTTCGCGATGCGGGCGCGCCGGGAGCCGTTGAGGATCTTGGGGTTGCTGCGCTCCTGCGGCGTCATCGACCGGATGATCGCGGCGACCCGGTCGAGGTCCTTGTCGTCGACCTGGTCGAGCTGCTCGCGCATCTGGCCCATGCCCGGCAGCATGCCGAGCAGGTTCCCGATCGGGCCCATCTTGCGGATCATCATCATCTGGTCGAGGAAGTCCTCGAGCGTGAAGCTCTCCCCCGCCGCGAGCTTGCCCGCCATCTTGGCGGTCTGCTCCTCGTCGAAGGTCCGCTGCGCCTGCTCGATCAGGGTGAGGATGTCGCCCATGTCGAGGATGCGCGAGGCCATCCGGTCGGGGTGGAAGGCGTCGAAGTCCTCGAGCTTCTCACCGGTCGACGCGAACATGATCGGCCGGCCGGTCAGCTCACGTACGGACAGCGCCGCGCCACCGCGGGCGTCGCCGTCGAGCTTGGTCAGCGCGACCGCGTCGAAGCCGACGCCGTCGAGGAAGGCCTGCGCGGTGGTCACCGCGTCCTGGCCGATCATCGCGTCGAGCACGAACACGATCTCATCCGGGGTGACCGCGTCGCGGATGTCGGCGGCCTGCTTCATCATCTCCTGGTCGATGCCCAGGCGGCCGGCCGTGTCGATGATGACGATGTCGTGCTGCTGGCGCCGGGCGTACTCGATGGAGTCGCGCGAGACCTGCACCGGGTCGCCCTGGCCGTTGCCCGGCTCCGGGGCGTACACGCCGACCTTCGCGCGCTCGCCGAGCACCTGCAGCTGCTGCACGGCGTTCGGGCGCTGGAGGTCCGCGGCGACCAGCAGCGGCGCGTGGCTCTGGTCGGCCAGCCACTTGGCGAGCTTCCCGGCCAGCGTCGTCTTACCGGAGCCCTGGAGGCCCGCCAGCATGATCACCGTCGGCGGGTTCTTCGCCAGCCGCAGCCGGCGCGTCTCGCCGCCGAGGATCCCGATCAGCTCGTCGTTGACGATCTGGATGACCTGCTGCGCCGGGTTGAGCGCCTGCGACACCTCCGCGCCGCGCGCCCGCTCCTTGATCTTGGCGATGAACGTCCGTACGACCGGGAGCGCCACGTCCGCCTCGAGCAACGCCACCCGGATCTCGCGGCACGTCGCATCGATGTCGGCCTCGGACAGCCGGCCCTTGCCCCGAAGGCTGGTGAAGACCGATGTCAGTCGGTCGGAGAGAGTCTCGAACACGTGTCAGATCCTCGCGCGGCATACGTATGGGTTCCCCAGCCTACCGGCGCCCGGCCCGTCACCACGCGGCCTCGCCGGGCGTGCGCTGCGCGGCTAGGCGAGGGACTTGCGCACGGACACCACCGCGGCGGCGCACAGGTCGTCGTCCAGGGGTTTGCCGTTGCGGTCCACCAGGTAGAACGTGTCGACCGCGGCGGCGCCCAGGGTTTCCACGCGGGCGGCGCGGATGTCCACGCCGCGTTCGGCCAGGGCGCGGCCGATGCGCCAGAGGAGGCCGGGCTCGTCCTGGGCGCGGACCTCAAGGACCGTGGAGTTCGCGGAGGCGTCGGCGACCTCCAGGACGCGCGGAGGCGGCACCGGTACCGCCGTACGCTGGCGCTCGCCGCCGCGCTTCAGCTTGGCGGCGACGTCCAGGCGGCCCTCGAGCGCGCGCCGGAGGTCCTCGGCGAGCAGGGCGGCGTCGGGCGGTGAGCCGTACCGCGGCTCGACCGTGAACACCGTGACGGCCGTACTGCCGTGGGACGCGGCCGTGGCGGCGCGGACCGTCAGCCGGTGGCCGGCCAGGACGCCGGCCGCCCGCCAGAGCAGCCCGGGCCGGTCGTGCGCGACCACGGTGACCTGGCCGCCCCGGACGAGCACGGCGGGGCACCCCATCTCCGCGAGCTCGCGCTGCTCGTCGGTGAGCGCCGGCACCGGCAGCGTACGGCCGTCAAGCGCGGCCCGCGCCCGCGTGACCAGGTCGTCGACCAGCGCGGCCTTCCAGTCGTTCCAGGCCGCGGGCCCGGTGGCCTGGCCGTCGGCGACGGCCAGCGCGGCCAGCAGGTCCAGCGTCTCCCGGTCGCCGACCGCCTTGGTGACCGTGCTGATCGTGACCGGGTCGTCGAGGTCGCGGCGCACCGCCGTACGGGGCAGCAGCAGGTGGTGCTGGACGACCCGGGACAGCGTGGCCGCGTCGTCCTCGCCGAGGCCGATGCGCGAGCCGAGCTCGCGGGCCACGACCGCGCCCGTACGGCTGTGCTCGCCGGGCCAGCCCTTGCCGATGTCGTGGAACAGCGCGCCGAGCAGCAGCAGGTCGGGCCGGCCCACGTCGCGGGTCAGCGCGGCGGCGTGCGCGGCCGTCTCGATCAGGTGCCGGTCGACCGTGTACGTGTGGATGGGGTCGCGCTGCGGCCGGTTGCGCACCCGCTCCCAGTCGGGGAACAGGCCCACGATGATCCCGGCCTGGTCCAGCGCCTCCCACACCGGCACGGCGGCCGGGCCGGCGCTGAGCAGCGCCAGCAGGGAGTCGCGCGCGGCGTCCGGCCAGGGGACGGGCAGCCGCTCGGGGCTGGGCAGCTTGTCCAGCGTGGCCGCCGCGATGGGCAGTCCGTGGCCGGCCGCGGTGGCCGCGGCGCGCAGCGTCAGGGTGGGGTCGTCGGCCGGGTCGACGCCGCGGGCGAGCACGACCGCGCCGTCGTGCTCGACCAGCCCGTCGGCCAGCGGCCGCCGCCGCGTGGCACCGCGGCCCCGCCGGCGGCGGGTGCTGCGGAACCGCTCGACGTGCCGGGCGCACTGGTCGAAGGCGAACGCGACACCGCGCGCGGCCCCCGCGAGCGCGCGGAGCAATGCGTCGGCGTCCAGCAGGCCGAGCGCGGCGGCGACCTCGTCTTGTTCCTGCAGCACGAGGCGGTCCGCGGAGCGGCCGCTGACCTCGTGCAGCGCGTGCCGGGCGTCGAGGATGGTCTCGTACGCGGCCTTGACCTTCGGCCCGGGCGCGGGCGCCACCCACGCGGCGGCCACCGCTTGCACGGCGTGCACGTCGCGCAGCCCGCCGCGCGCCTCCTTCAGGTCGGGTTCGAGGAGGAACGCCAGCTCACCGAACCGCTCGGCGCGGTCCGCGGTCATGGTGACCAGCTCGCCGAGGCGGCGCTGGGCGTGCGTACGCCAGTCGGTGAGCACGCCGGCGCGCAGTTCGTCGGTGATCTCCGGGTCCCCGGCGACGTGCCGGGCGTGCAGCATGCCGAGCGCGGCCTTGAGGTCGTCCCGGGCCACCGCACGGGCCTCGGGCACCGTACGGACGGCGTGGTCGAGCCGGGTGCCGGAGTCCCAGATGGGGTACCAGATGCGGTCCGCGAGCGTGGCGACGTCGGGGCGGTTGCGGTGCACGAGGACGACGTCGAGGTCGCTGCCCGGGGTGAGCTCCCGGCGCCCGTACCCGCCGACGGCGACGAGCGCCGTGTCCGGCTCGACGCCGAGCAGCCGGGCCAGCCACCGGTCCGCCTCCGCGGTGCGCAGCGCCCGCTCGGAGGCGAAGCCTCGTTCGGCCCGCCGCGTGTCCCCCGTGCGCGTGGTGTTCACGGTCTGCCTCCTGTCCCCCGATGTGCCGTCCGGGACGTGCCCCCCGTCACGTCCCGGACGACGGCGACCCCCGTTCCGATCTGCGAAAAGCGCGGCTACAAGGCCTCGGAGCCGCGCTCGCCGGTACGGACGCGGACGACCGTGTCCACCGGCACCGCCCAGACCTTCCCGTCACCGATGCGCGCGGTCTGCGCGGCCTTGACGATCACGTCGATCAGGTCCTCGACGTCCTCGTCGTCGCACAGCACCTCGATGCGCACCTTCGGCACCAGGTCGACCTGGTACTCCGCGCCGCGGTACACCTCGGTGTGGCCGCGCTGCCGGCCGTACCCGCTGGCCTCGGTGACCGTGAGGCCGGTGACGCCGAACGCCTCGAGGGCGGCCTTGACGTCGTCCAGCTTGAACGGCTTGACGATCGCGGTGATCAGCTTCATTGGTCCGCACTCTCCTGTCCGTCAGCCGCGGCCGTGCCGGCACCGGCCGGGACTTCGACGCGCCGGATGACCTGGCCGAAGCCGCCGCCGCTGACGGCGCCGAGCTCGTAGCCGGACTCGGCGTGCACGGCCTGGTCGAGGCCGACCGACTCGGTCTCCTCGTCCACCCGCAGGCCCATGATCTTGTCGAGCACCTTGGCGATGATCCAGGTGACGACGAAGGAGTAGACGGCGACCGCCAGCACGCCGAGCGCCTGCTTGCCGAGCTGCGTGAATCCGCCGCCGAAGAACAGGCCACTCGGGCCGTCGCCCTTGTCGAGGATCCCGGTGACGCTGGCGGTGGCCAGGAACCCGATGAGCAGGGCGCCCGCCGCGCCGCCGACACCGTGCACGCCGACCACGTCGAGGGAGTCGTCGAAGCCCAGCTTGTACTTCCAGCCGACCGCGAAGGCGCAGACCGCACCGGCGATCGCGCCGAGGATGATCGCGCCGACCGGGTTCACCGAGGCACACGCCGGGGTGATGGCCACCAGGCCGGCGATCGCGCCGGACGCGATGCCCAGCGTGGTGGAGTGGCCGTCGCGCAGCTTCTCCACGACGATCCAGCCGAGCGCCGCGGCGGACGTCGCCACCAGCGTGTTGACGAACGCGACCGAGGCCTGGCCGTTGGCCGCCACCGCGGAGCCCGCGTTGAAGCCGAACCAGCCGAACCACAGCATCCCCGCGCCGAGCAGCACGAAGGGCAGGTTGTGCGGGCGCATCGGCTCCTTCGGCCAGCCGCGCCGCTTCCCGAGCACCAGGACGACCGCGAGCGCGGCCACACCGGCGTTCAGGTGGATCGCCGTACCGCCGGCGAAGTCCAGCGCGCCGAGCCGGTCGCCGATCCAGCCGCCCTTGCCGTCGTCGAAGAAGAACACCCAGTGGGCGATGGGGAAGTACACGAGCGTCTCCCACACCACCACGAACGTGATCCATGCGCCGAACTTCATACGGTCCGCCACCGCGCCGCTGATCAGCGCGGGCGTGATGATCGCGAACATCGCCTGGAACGCGACGAACGCCATCTCCGGCAGCGTGCCGCTGGTCGCGTTCAGCGTTCCGGCCAACCCGATCTTGCTCAGTCCGCCGAGCAGTCCGCCGCCGACGTCGGTGCTGAACGACAACGAGTAGCCGTACAGCACCCACAGAACCGCCACGACGCAGATCGTCGCGAAGTTCATCATCAGCATGTTCAGCACGTTCTTACGGCGCACCATGCCGCCGTAGAAGAATGCGAGTCCGGGCGTCATCAAGAAGACAAGCGCGGCACTCGCGAGCACCCAGGCCGTGTCGCCACTGTTCATGTCGGCCCGGCCCTCCCTTCACCTCGTCCGGGGGTCATGACCAGTCAGTCCACGCCAAGGCCGTTTCACCGGAGGTGCCCCGGTGTTACTCCCGCGTGAAACCAGCGGCGCCGGTGTTTCGACGGCGTTTCGGACCGGCCGGAAACCGGGGTCCGGGCGGAGCGCGCGGTACTCATGGCAGTCTTTTGCCTCGGCGTCATGGCGGAGCCCCGGGGAGGTGGTGAGGATGCGCGGCCGGCCACGCGACCCGGAGCTCGACGCGCGGATCCGCGAGCACGCGCTGGACCTCCTGCTGGATCGCGGTATCGAGGGCACCACGATGGACGAGATCGCCGCGCGCGCCGGCGCCGGCAAGGCCAGCGTGTACCGCCGGTGGTCCTCCAAGGAGGAGCTGGTACTGGACGCGCTGGACCACGTGGTCCGCGCCGAAGTGCCGATTCCGGACACCGGGAGCCTGCGCGCCGACCTGGAGATGACGTGGCGCGATCTGCTGCGGTTCGTGGACTCGCCGCGCGGCCGGGTGCTGATCCGGTTACTGCTGGCCTCGTCCGGGCCGGCGGCGGGGCAGGCGCGGGTACACCGTAACCTGTGGCTGCGTCAGCAGGAGATCGCCGCGGACAGCCTGGAACGCGCCCGGCAGCGCGGTGAGCTGCGGACGGACGTGTCGGACGAGGCGGTGATCGACCACCTCATGGGGCCGATCCTCACGCGCGTGGTGACGGGCCGGCCGCTGCCGGCGCCGGAGGAGGTGCCGCATCTGGTCGACCTCGCGCTGCACGGAATCGGCGCGCCGTAACGACGACGTCCGCCGTACGGGACCTTCCCCGTACGGCGGACGTCCGCGCATCACCGTCTAGGTCGCGGACTCCGGACGCGGCGGCGTCACGGAGCCGGCGATCTTTCCGGCCGCGTCGCGTACCGCGGACAGCGGCGTGGCCACGTCCTCCAGCGACTTGTTCTCCGCGTCCACGCCGAGGAACACCTCGACGAGGCCGCCGACGATCATCACGGCCGCGCCGATCAGGTAGCCGATGAACAGCTTGCTCGGGTCCGAGCCGTCGCCGATCAGTGCGCCGTACAGCACCGGGCCGATGGCCCCGAAGCACTGCGCGATCGCGAAGAACACCGCGATGGCCTGCGCGCGCACCTCGACCGGGAACAGCTCGCTGACCGTCAGGTAACCGGCGCTGGCGCCCGCCGACGCGAAGAAGAAGATGACCACCCAGATGAGCGTCTGGGTGATGGCATTCAGCACGCCCGCCTGGAACAGCACGGCGCTGAACGCCAGCAGCACGCCGGACAGCAGGTACGTGCCGGCGATCATCTTCTTGCGGCCGATGGTGTCGAAATGCCGGCCGATGACCAACGGGCCCACCAGGTTCCCGATCGCGAACGCCGCCAGGTAAAGCGGCACCTGCGCGGTCGGCACCTTGAAGAAGGTCCCGAGAACGATCGCCGCCGTGAAATAGATGGCGTTGTAGAGGAACGACTGGCTGATCATCAGCGACGCGCCGAGAATCGACCGGGTCGGGTACTGCTGGAACAGCACCTTGGCCAACGCGAAATAGCTGCGGTGCACGGACGGCTTGATCTCCAGGGCCTTGGAGTCGTCCACCTCGTCCAGCGTGATGCCCTTCCGGCGCTGCACCTCGTTCTCGATGAAGGTGATGTTCTCCTCGGCCTCTTCCGTACGGCCGTGCATCACCAGCCAGCGCGGGCTCTCCGGCAGGTTCTTCCGGACGAAGATGATGACGATGGCCAGCACCGGGCCGAGCAGGAAGCCCAGCCGCCAGCCGAGGTTGGCCGGCAGGGCGCTCAGCAGGAAGGCGACGGCCAGCGTGCCGATGAACGCGCCGCCCCAGTACGTGCCGCTGACGCCGATGTCCACCCGGCCGCGGTACTTCGCCGGGGTGAGCTCGTCGATCGCGGAGTGGATCGCCGAATACTCACCGCCGATGCCCATGCCGGCGATGAACCGGGTCAGGTACATGAAGATGAGCCAGACCGCGGAGTTGCCGAACGTGAACGCCGTCAGGCCACTGCCGAACAGGTAGACGCCGAGGGTGATGATGAACAGCTTCCGCCGGCCAAGCCGGTCGGCGAGATCACCGAAGAACAGGGCGCCGACGACCTCGCCGATCAGGTAGACCGTGGCGATCAGGCCGACCGCCGCGGCCGAGAGCCCGAGCGTGTCGGGTCCTTTCAGGGCGTCGGCCACGGAACTGGCGATCGAGATCTCCAGTCCTTCGAGCAGCCACGCGGTGCCCAGGGCGACGACCATTCGCGAGTGGAACGGCGACCAGGGCAACCGGTCGACCCGTGCGGGAATGCGGCTGCGAACGACCGATGTCGCGCTGTCCGTCATGCCGTCTCCTCCCCTCTCCCATAAACACGCCTCCGCACGTGCGCGCGGACGCGTCGGTTTGTTTCCGCCCACCGTCCGCCACGTATCTTGCGCGTAAACCCACCGCGTACGTCATCACCAGCGAGATTGATTATCGAGTCGTTATGGATCCGCGACGGTGGCAATTTCGGGAAAACGGCGAAACCGCTCCGGAAAATGTGACCGTGCGTGACATTCGGGCGTTCGTGTACGCGCCACCCCGGGCAGCACATAGCCTGATGGACATGCCGGAAACCGTCTGGGACGTCAAGCCGTCCGGGCCACTACGTGGCGATATCTTCGTACGCGGCGCGAAGAACGCGGTCACCAAGCACATGGTGGCCGCGACGTTGGGCCGAGGTCCGAGCACGCTGCGTAACGCGCCGCACGTCGGTGACGTGGACATCACCGCCGACATGCTGCGGTCGCTGGGCTTCGTGGTCGAACGGCGTGACGGCGAGATCACCATCGTCCCCGGGGACTCGGTCGACCCGCAGGTCAGCGACGAGTTCACCGGCCGCAACCGCATCCCGATCCTGCTGCTCGCCCCGCTGCTGCACCTCACCGGCGAGGCGTTCGTGCCGCTGGTCGGCGGCGACCCGATCGGCACCCGCCCGGTCAACTTCCACGTCGACGCGCTGCGCGCGATGGGCGCCGAGGTCGAGTTCACCGACGGCGGCATCCGCGCGAAGACCAAGGACAAGCGGCTGCGCGGCACCCGCATTGATTTGTTGTACCCCAGCATCGGCACCACCGAGACGATCCTGCTCGCCG
>Ga0164243_10005356_pt1 | contig 19606 bp, 15 predicted proteins | sample OricompcompostOP_FD_108781 | JGI IMG/M metagenome (GOLD analysis project Ga0164243, IMG submission 108781) | Organic Plus compost microbial communities from Emeryville, California, USA - Original compost - Organic plus compost (OP) | ecosystem: Engineered > Solid waste > Mixed feedstock >... | reverse complement strand
CTTCGCGGAAAGAGATTCCTTCCTTGACGACCAGTTCATTGGCCTGCGCCGCCGCGTGGATCGACGGATCGAGTCGGATGCGGTCCTTGCGGAAGGTCACGCCGGCCAGTGCCGAAGGCAGAATGCCCAGCGTGTCCAGGCACAGGTCGATGCCACGGAACAGCGGCACTTTGATGAGCTGCAGATCGCGCTGATAGCCCGACGGCAGCTTCGCGACGATGCCCATCACTTCGAGCAGACAAGCCTGCGCGCTGGCGCTGCGGCCGCGGATCAGCTCGAAAACGTCCGGATTGCGTTTCTGCGGCATGATCGACGAGCCTGTGGTGAACGCATCCGGCAGCGCGACGAACGAGAACTCCTGCGTGTAGAACAGCAGCAGATCGGAGGCGAGGCGCGCCACGTCCTGCATGACCAGCGAGATCTCGAACAACAGCTGCGCTTCAGCCTTGCCGCGCGAGAGCTGCACCGAGGTCACCGGCTGCTGAACTGACGCGAACGCCAGCTTGTTCGCCGTGGCTTCGCGATCGATCGCCAGATTCGGCGAGCCATAACCGGCTGCGGAGCCGAGCGGGCTTTTCTGCAGACGGCGATGCACCTGCTGCAGACCTTCGGCGTCGTCTCGCAGCTCGGCAGCGAAGCCGCCGGCCCACAATTGCACCGAGCTCGGCATCGCCTGCTGCATGTGAGTGTAGCCTGGCAGCGCGACATCACCTTCGCGTGCGGCCAGTTCGTCGAGAGCCTGTGCGGCGTCCTCGACGCGATGTTTCAACTCGTCAACGGCGTCGCGCAGGTAGAGCCGAAGCGCGGTGAGCACTTGATCGTTACGAGAGCGACCGAGATGGACGCGCTTGCCGGCCTCGCCAATGCGTTCGGTGAGCAGATTCTCCAGCGCCGTCTGGCCGTCCTCATGTTCGAGCAGCACCTGCCACTTGCCGGCGGCGTGCTCGGCGGCGATGTCGGTCAGGCCGCGACGGATCGCTTCCAGATCCGCCGCCGGCAGGAACCCCTGAGCATTGAGCATCTCGGCGTGCGCGATCGAAGCGCGCACGTCGTATTCGACCAGGCGGTTGTCGAGCGCGTGATCCTCGCCCGCCGTGTAGCGCAAGACACGTTCGTCGAGCGGCGCGCCTTTGTCCCAGAGCCGGCTCATACCGACATCACTCTGGTTCTTTCCAAAAACAGTGGCGTTGCTGAATCAAGCATGCTGTTCGGCCGCGCTCAGCGCGCTGATGTTCTCGACCACCAGCGTGCCCGTACCTTCATTCGTGAACACTTCGGCCAGAATGCTGTCGGTGCTCTTGTACGAAATCACGTGCACGCGACGCACGCCGCCGCGAATCGCCTCTTCGATGGCCTTGGCCTTCGGCAGCATGCCGTCCTTCAGGCTGCCCTGATCCTTGAGCTTCTGCAGACCCGCCAGATCCGTGTACGAAATGATGGAGCGCGGATCTTCCAGCGACTCGAGAATGCCGGGCGCACCGGTGACCAGCATCAGCTTCTCCGCTTTGAGCGCGGCGCCGATACCAGCTGCTACCGTGTCCGCATTGATGTTGAGCAGCGTGCCTTTGTCATCGGCGGACACCGGGCTCACCACCGGCATCAGGCCGTCGTCCAGCAACTGCTGCAGCACTTTCGCGTCGATCAAATCGATGTCGCCGACGAAGCCGTAATCGACGGTCTCGCCTTCGACCTTCACCGGCGGACGCTTGTGAGCACGCACCAGGCCCGCATCGACGCCGCTCACGCCGACCGCGGCGATATCCAGCTCGCGGCAGATGCCGAGAATCTGCGTGTTCACCAGGCCATTGAGCACCATGCTGGTGACTTCCATGGACTTCTCGTCGGTGACACGACGGCCCGCGACCATGCGCGGCGTGATCCCCAGCGATTCCTGGATCTGCGACAGCTGCGGACCGCCGCCGTGCACGAGCACGACGCGGATCCCGACCTGGTGCAGGATCGCGACTTGTTCGATCAGCGTGCGGGTCGACTCGAGGTCGCCGAACACCCCGCCGCTGGCCTTGATGACGAACACCTTGCCCTTGTACATGCGAATGTACGGTGCAGCGCTGCGCAGAGCGCGAACGGCAACGGAGGGATCAGAGCGAAGCACCACGGCAATATTCCTTGGAAAAGACTGATGATGGAGAACGAACGAGCGGTCTGAAAATCTCAGCCGCGCAGCAGCCGGTACAGGACGGCCATCTGCACGACCATGCGGTTGAACGCTTCACGGATGACCACGCTGCGCGGGCCGTCCAGAACTTCGTCGGAAACCGCGACATTACGCCGAACTGGCAGGCAATGCATGAAATGACAGCTTGGATCCGCCGTCCGGAACCAGCTTTCCTTGATGCACCAGTCGCTCAAGTATTCGCGCAGCCGCTTGTCGGCCTCGTCGTCGCCGTAGTGCTGCGGCGAGCCCCATTCTTTGGCGTAGATCACGTGCGCGCCCTCGAGCGCCTCGGCGCGATTGTCCGTCTCGCGTACGGAACCGCCCGACGCCCTGGCGGCCTGTCGTGCTTTTTCCATGATGGGCTCGGGCAACGCGAAACCGTCCGGACGCAGCACGACCACTTCCATGCCGCGCATGGCCGCCATGTGCACCGTCGATGACGGCACGGCCAGCGGCAGGGCGCGAGGATGATTGGCCCAGCTCAACACGAACTTGCCTTTCTCGGGCACGCGCAATTCATCCATCGTGTGCCAGTCGGCCAGCGCCTGGCACGGATGCGCCATCGCCGACTCCATGTTCACCAGCGGCTTGTCGCAAAGGTCCGCCATCATGCGGAAGCCGGTTTCGGCGAGGTCGGCGGCGAGATTGCGGTGTTCGGCAAACATGCGAATGCCGATAGCGTCGCAGTAGGAGGCGAGCACCGGCACGGCTTCGCGCACGTGTTCGGCGGCGGCGCCATTCATGATCGCGCCCGAGCGCGTTTCCATCTGCCACGTGCCCTGGCCCGGCGTGATGACGACGGCCGTGCCGCCCAGACGCATCATCGCGCTCTGGAACGAAGCCAACGTACGCAGCGAGGGATTCAGGAACAGCAGGCCGAGCACTTTGCCCGCCAGGGCTTGCGGCTGCGGTGTCGTTTGCAGACGCGCGGCAAGGCCCAGCAGGTCCTTCACGTGCTCGCGCGGGAAATCGCCCAGGTCGAGAAAACGATTCATGATTGTTGCTCGTTGAGTTTACGACCCATGCGTCGTGTCATTGCGGCAGTCGGGCCAGGGCCTTGCGCAGCAACTCGACGTGCTCACTCTCCAGAACGAACGGTGCCAGGATGCGCAGGACATTCGGATCGGCGCTGGTGCCGGCGAGAATGTCGAGCTTCAACAGCTCCGCCTGCACGTCCTTCGCCGGACGCGACGTGCGCAGGCCCAGCAGCAAGCCGGCACCCTGCACGCCGATGACCGGCCCGACCATGCAGGTCTCGCGGATTTCCGCCGAGCGCTGCTGAACGTTCTTCAGCAGACCTTCCGATTCGATGATGTCCACCACGGTCTCGACGATGGCGCAGGCCATCGGGCCGCCGCCGAAGGTCGTGCCCAGCGAGTCCATCTTCAAATACGACGCGACATGATCCGCTACCAGCATCGCCGAGACGGGGAAGCCGCCGCCGAGCGCCTTCGCGGTGGTGATGATGTCCGGCGTCACTTCATACATGTTGGCAGCGAACGGATGGCCGGTGCGCCCGAAGCCACACTGCACTTCATCGAAAATCAGTACCGAGCCGTTCTCGCTGCAGCGGAAGCGCAGTGCCTGCAGGAATTGCTTCGGCAGATCGACCGCGCCGGCCACGCCTTGTACCGGCTCGACGATCACCGCCGCGGTTTGGTCGTTGATCAGCGTGCTCAGCTCGGCCGCGGTGGTCGTCGGCTTGATGAACTTCACTTCGAACGGCGTGTTCGGGAAGCCATACCACTTCTTGTCCGCGCCCCAGGTCACCGCGCCAGCGGCGGCGGTGCGACCATGAAAGCTGCCTTCGACTGCGATCACCTGCGTGCCGCCGGTCATCTTGCAGGCAAGCTTGAGCGCGTTCTCGTTCGCTTCCGCACCGGAGTTGATAAAGAACACGGTGTCGAGGCCGAGCCCGCAGAACTTCGCCAGCCGCGTGGCCGCGCGACGCCGCACCTCGAGCGCAACGGCGTTGCTCTGGAAACAAAGCGCCTTGGCCTGCTCGGCCAGCGCCTCGACCCAGCGCGGATGACCATAGCCCAGCGCCGCGACGGCGTGACCGCCATAGAGGTCCAGCACTTTGCCGCCATCGGGCTTGTGCAAGAACACGCCGCGCGCGTCCGTGATCTGCAATGGAAACTGCGCGTATACGGGCGCGAGATGATCGGCGGGTGCGTTCGAAGTCGTAGTAGCTGCGTTCAAGGTGTTGGCACTCTTCCAGGCATCAGGTCCAGCCGGGGGCTGGCGTCATCAAGCCAGTCGTTTCGTCCAGGCCGAACACGCGATTCAACCATTGCAATGCGCCGCCGGCCGCGCCCTTCACCAGGTTGTCGATGGCGCACATCACGGCGACGGAATCTCCGTTGGCCGCCGCGCTCAGGAACGCGTAGTTGCTGGCCGCCACGTCTTTTACATGAGGCATTTCGCCCACGACACGCACGAAAGTCTTGCCGGCGTAGAACCCTTGCAACGCTTCGATCAGTTCGGGGGTCTTGATCGGCTTCACGGCTTTCGCCTGCACCGTCACATGGATGCCACGCGCGAACGGACCGGAGTGGGGCACGAAGCTGAATTCGGCCGGCACTTGGGAGGCAACTCGTGCCAGCGCCGTGACTTCCGGCGTATGCCGATGCGACAGCGGGTTGTAGGCGTACAGGTCGCTGTGCCGCTGCGGATGATGAGTGCCGGCGCTGGGCGTGCGGCCCGAGCCCGTGCTGCCGGTGATGCCGGTAGCAAACAAACGCGGCTCGACCGGGCCGAGCGACAACAGCGGCACGCTCGACAGCAACAATGCCGTCGCAAAGCAACCCGGGTGCGCCACGTGCGGCGTCGTGAGCTCTTTGAGGTGCTCCGGCACGGCGCAGCTGAACTGCGCGATTCGATTCGGCGCACCGTGCGCATGCTTGTACACCGCTTCATATGCAGCCGCCGTGTTGTAGCGATAGTCCGCCGAGATATCGATCACGCGCGGCTTGGTGTCTTTTGCTTCGGCCGCCGTGAGGATGTCATCGATGAGCTTGGCCGCGACCCCATGCGGCGCAGCCGACACGATCGCCGATGTCGGCAGCGTGCCCACCAGCTGTTTCACCGCGTCCAGGCTGGAGAACTTCAGCTCGGGATAGATCGGCGCCAGGTGCGCAAAGAACTTCGCCACCGACTCGCCCGGCTGGCTGTCCGACAGAATGGCTTTCAGCTCCAGGCGCGGATGGCCGGCGATCAGGCGCAGCAGCTCACCGGACACATAACCGGTGCCACCGAGGACAATGACTGGAACTTTCGCGTCGCTCATTCTTCGGTCACTTCCGCTTTGGCCTTCGGCTTCAACTGCAACGAATCGATGACGCAGTCGCCCAGCGCCGCACCGTCGGTAATGGCGTTGAAGGCCGGCACGCCGAACTTGTCTTTGATGATGTTCACGCCGACCGCGTTATCCGTCGCCGGGCCCGTCACGACCGACGGCTCGATGCCGAACTGTTCGCGCAGCAGCTTCACGCCGCCCCATGCCGCGACCGGATCGTTCGCCGACAACACGACAGACGTGAGCGCGGTGCGGATATCCGGCGACGACAGGATCGCTTCGACGCCATACGCGCCGAGAATGCCGTCGCCCAGCTCGAACACGATCACATCGGGCTCGCCTTGCGCCATTTCGGTCAGCAGGGCACGCGTAATCGCCGGGCCCGTCTTGGCGGTGGTCGTGACGACACCGAGATCGGTGAAGATCATGCTCTTGCGGGCGCCGGCGTCTTCCATCGCAAGAATGTCACGACGCAAGGAAACGCCGGTGGCCTTGAACGCATGCACGTTCAGGCCACGATGCCGCATGCGAGCCACGATGGCGCATGCCGCCGCCGTCTTGCCTGCTTCCATGCAAGTGCCTGCGAGCGCCACGACGGGTACATTGCGAGTGTTCACAGCGACGTTGTAGTCGAGGCGACGATAACCGATGCGCGCCGGCACGCCGATGCGCTCGCCCAGATACGGGAACTGCAACACCACGCCGATGACCTTCGCGTTGAACGGCGTGCCTTTTTCCGGGTTCACCGATTCGACCACGCCGAGCACGCCGCCGATGTTCAGCACCTGGATGATGTCGCCTTCCTTCACCGAGGTCGGCAGATGACCCGAGTAGCCGAACAGCGCCTGACGATGACCGAGCGCGCCGACGATCACATCGCCCTTGGAAACCTTGGCCATGCGGCCGCTGGTCAGCTCGAGCGTGTTGTAGTTCGACTTGTTGTTCAGAATCTCGACGACCAGCACCACGCCTTCCTCGCAAGGAATGTTGTCCGTGGCGACGCGCAGCTCATGCCCCAGGTTCAACGCCTGGGTGATGGACGCGATCTTGTCGACGACTACGGTTTTCATGGCAGTGTTCAAAGCACCTGTTTATAAATAAAGACAACTGACGAGCAAAAAGCGGCCATCATTTGCCGTGACCGGCTCGCGCCCAGAACATGCCGGGCAGGCCCACCATCTTGGAGAAGCCCAGCGCATCGGCCGCGGTCCATTCGCCGGCCGCTTCACCATAAACGCCCTTGGAGGCCGCCATGATGGAGAAGGGCGAGGTCACGCCGGCGACGAACGCGCTGCCCGGGCGATACTGCACCTTCACTTCACCAGTGACGCGCGCCTGCGAATTCACGAACAGCGCTTCCATGTCACGGCACACCGGATCCAGATGCTGGCCTTCGTGCACCAGATCGCCGTACGGACCGGACAGCATTTCCTTCACGCGCTGCTGACGGCCGGTCATCACCAGCTTCTCCAGCTCGCGATGCGCGCTGATCAGCACTTCAGCGGCAGGCGCTTCGAACGCGACGCGGCCCTTGGTGCCGATGATGGTGTCGCCCAGGTGGATGCCGCGGCCAACGCCGAACTTCGCGCCGATCTGCTCGACCTTCTCGATCACGCTGACCGGATCGAGCTTCACGCCGTCGAGGCTGGAAGGAATGCCCTTCTCGAAACCGATGGTGTGAGTTTCCGGCGCCTGCGGATTCGAGAACGCATCTTTCGACAGCACCCACGCGTGGTCCGGGATGCTGCCTTCGGACGTCAGCGTCTCCTTGCCGCCGATCGTCACGCCCCACAGGCCGCGATTCACCGAATAGGCGGCGCCGTACGGCGGAATGGTCAGATTGCGGTCCTGCAGATACTTCAACTGATCGGGCCGCTTGAACGCCTGATCGCGCACCGGCGCGAGAATCGTCAGCTCGGGCGCGAGCGTGCGCAGCGCGACTTCGAAGCGCACTTGATCGTTGCCGGCAGCGGTGCAGCCGTGAGCGATCACTTTCGTGCCCAGCTTCTTCGCGTACTCGGCGATCGTCTGCGCCTGCATGACGCGCTCGGCGCCGACGCACAGCGGATACATCTGGCCGCGCTTCACGTTGCCCATGATCAGGTACTTGATCACCTGCTCGAAATAATCCTGCTTGGCTTCGACCAGGATGTGATCCTTCGCGCCCAACGCACGCGCGCGCTGATCCAGCACCTTCGCCGCCTCGGCGTCGATGCCGCCCGTGTCGACGGTCACCGTGACGATGGGCCGCTGGTAATGTTCCGACAGCCACGGCACCAGGAAGGACGTGTCGAGACCGCCGGAGAAGGCCAGCAGAATCGGTTCGTTGCCAGGAGGAAGTGTGCTCATGTTGTGCTCGGCTTCTAGATCAAACAAATAATTCGGTCAGCTCAGTGGCTCGCGGCGGCTGTCGGGGGGAAGTGTCCTCCCGGCACCGGTCACGCCCGCAGCGCATTGCGCTGCTAGGCGCACGTCCCTGATGAGCCTGTCGGAAAACACGTCCCTGTATTTCCAACTGCCGGGAGGACACTTCCCCCCGACAGCCACCGCCGAGAGGTTGGTGGCATGTGTATTTGTAATCACGACTTAGATTCCGAAGATGCCGCGGAGTCGTTCGCGCAGCTTCTTCTGATCCTTCGGCTCGTCGGTCGCGATGAAGATCGTGTCGTCGCCCGAGAGGGTGCCGACCACTTCGGGCCACTCCGAGCTGTCGATGGCGACGGCCACGCTCTGTGCCGCGCCGGTCATGGTCTTCAGGACGGTGAGCGAGGGGCCGGCCGTCTTGATCTCGAGCACGAACTTGGCGACGGCCGCGAATGGGTTGTTGAGCGCGGCCGCATCCTGGGCGGGGAGGATGTAGCGGTCGCCGGCCTTGGCCACGCCGAGCTCGCGCAGGTCCCGGCTGACGCTCGACTGAGTAGCGTCAAATCCCTGTTTACGCAGGATTTTTACCAATTCGTCCTGATTGCGCACGGTCGACTCTCCGATGATCCGGAGGATCGCGGCCCGGCGCTCGACGGATTGATGAATCTCTGCAGCCATGTCGGTCGGATTGCCCTTTCGCAGCGCGCACGGGCGCAAACGCGCTGTGCATAAAAAGGCGCGCATGGTGCATAATTATGCAGAGGCTGTCAATGCCGACGGCGTGCGGCCAATACCCCGTCGAGTGCGAACAGCGCGAGCGCGGTCCAGATCATGGCGAAGCCGATGACTCGGGGCCCGCTGAAGGGCTCGCCGAACACCAGCACCGCGCACGCCAGCTGCAAGCTGGGCGCGATGTATTGCAAAAGTCCGACAGTGAACAGCGGAATGCGACGCGCCCCCACCGCGAACAACACCAGCGGCACGGCGGTCAGCGGCCCACCCAGCAATAAAAGCGAAGTGGTGCCGAGCGAGCCGGAGCTCATGGCGCCGCTGCCGGTCAGCTCACACCACAGCACGTAGCCGGCCGCGAACGGCAGCAGCAGCAACGTTTCGCCGGTAAAGCCGGGCAGCGCTTCGACGTTGGCGGTTTTTCGCACCAGCCCATAGAGCCCGAAACTCAATGCCAGCGCGATCGACACATACGGCGGTTTGCCCGCCGCCCAGGTCAGATACAGCACGCCGGCGGCCGCAATCGCCACGGAGAGCCATTGCAGACGGTTGAGCCGCTCGCGAAAGCACACCACGCCGAGCGCCACGTTGAGCAGCGGGCCGATGAAATAGCCGAGGCTGATTTCCACCACGTGAGCAGTGGCGATGCCCCACATGAAAATGAACCAATTGATGGCGATGAACGTCGCCGACGCGCACAAGCGCAGGCGCACTTGCGGATTTGCGAGCGCATTCCACATCTGGCTGGTGTCGCTGCGCGCCGCCAGCCAGCCGAAGCCGACCAGGCAGCCCCACAACATGCGATGGGCAGTGATCTGCAGCACCGGCACGGCCTGCAGCAGTTTCATATATAAGGGCATCAGCCCCCAGATCAGGAAGGCGGAGACAGCGGCGCAGAGGCCGCGGCCGTCGATGCTTTGAGCGGCGGAAACAGCCACGGGCTGTGCGGGAGCGTTCATGGACGGGGGACAGTCAGCAGGGCGGCAATGATAGTGCAGGACGCACCGGCGTGTCGGTCTTTCTGAAGTTGCGCGAGCAGCGCTGGCGCGAGAAGCTTCCGATCCGCCATCCATTCAAGTTGTCATCGCCATGTCCGTGCTCGATCTTTCACGCCGCCTGCTGGCGCTGTCACAGACCGGTCTGCATTTTTCGAACGAAGAATACGACCGCGAGCGCTATCGCGAGATGGCGCAGATCGCCGGCGAGCTGCTGGCGCTCGAATCGGAGCTGACGCCGGATGAGGTGCGCGCCACCTGGATGGTCGAAGAGGGTTACTCGACACCGAAGGTCGACGTGCGTGGCGCGGTGTTTCGCGGCGATCAGGTGCTGCTGGTCAAGGAGCGCGTCGATGGCAAGTGGACCTTGCCCGGCGGCTGGGCCGATGTGAACGACACGCCGTCGCATGCGGTCGAAAAAGAGATCGAGCAGGAGTCGGGATTCACGGCGCGGGCCGTCAAGCTGGCCGCGGTCATGGACCGCAACAAGCACAATTATCCGAAGTTTCTGTTCCACATCTGGAAACTGTTCTTCATCTGCGAGATCACTGGCGGCGATTTCCGCACCAGCTACGAAACCACCGATGTGAAGTTTTTTCCGATTGCCGAGCTGCCGGAGCTCTCGACCGGCCGCACCACGGTGGCGCAGATCGAGTGCGCGTACCGGCATCATCTGGATCGTTCGCTGCCCACCGAGTTCGATTGAGGTGCATCGGCCGCCGGCCGGTCGCGACCCTAAGAGCGCTGCTGTACTCAGCGCATCACTGTTCGATCGTATATTCCAGATCCGCGCTCTGGTTCTCGCCGGCCTCGGTCTTGAACACCCATTTGTCGCTGATCGTGTAGCGCAGCTTCAGGGTGTTGATCGACTCTGTCAGCGAGATGCCGTAGCTGATGAACAACCGGGGCGAGAGGAACTTGCCGAGCACGAGCGCCGTATTCGCCGTGCCGTCGCTGCCCAGCGAGCTTTCGACGCCGACTTCCTCCAGGCCCAGGCGACGGCCGATCTGCGAGGCGAGCAGGCCACCGCCCTGCATGGTCAAGGTATCGCGAGCCGAAGTCACCGCGGCGGTATCGCTGCGAGTCATCGAATCGGGCGCCTTGCCGGTCAATAGATAAGTGACGATCTGGGTCTGTGGCATGGTCGGATCGGAGAAGAACGACAGCCGCGGCTGTTGCAACGTGCCGCGCACGTTCAGGCCCACGGTCACGGTTTCGATCTTGCGGCGGGCTTCGATATCCAAGCCCGGGTCGTCGAGCGGTGAGGCTTCGAACAGCAGCTCGCCTTTGTTGATCTCCAGCTTCTGGCCGTAGGCTTCGTAACGTCCGTCGACGACGCTGAGCTCGCCGCGACCGATCGGAATCTCGCCCGTGACCACGGTCGTGCCCACGCCGCCCGTGAGCCTGCCTTGCAAGCCGAATGCGTCGACGCGCACGTCATCGCCGATCGTGACTTTGACTTCACTGCGAACGACGGTGCGACCGGCGCGCTCCGCTTCGGTCTCGTGAATATAACGAGCATCGTCGGAGGCGCGTACGGCGCCGGAAATCTGGTTGGGCTGCACCCGTGCGCTCGGAATGAGCACGTCGCCGGCGACATTGATCTGGTTGCCATCGATGGCGAAACGCAGGTCGGGGGATGCGATCACGCGATACTCGGGCAGATCGGCGACGAGCAGATTGCTGCCTCGCAGGTGCAGGTCGCCTCGCGACGTTCCTCCGCTCCAGGTGAATCTTCCGTCCGCTTCCAACTCGCCGTCGCCGGCGCGACCGGTGCCGCGGAAATCCAGGCCATTGCTCGCCAGATCGGCGACCACGTTCAGATTGCGTAACGCGAAGTTCACTCGATACGAATCCAGCTCGCCGTTCGCCAGCTCGATGCGGCCGTTGACCTCGGGCTCGGCGAGCGTGCCACGAACGGTTGCGTTCGCGGTCAGCAGTCCTGCGGCATTGTCTACTTCGGAGAACAGCAGCGGCAGAATGTTCGCATCCGCCGCGCGTGCGCGCATGTCGCCGGTCAGCGGCAGATGCATCAGGTCGTTGCTCTCGTTTCGTTCCAGATGCGCGTTGGCGAACAGATAGGTGTCGGTGAACGCCTGCACACCGAACGAGAAATCGATGCGTTCCGGTTTGGCGGTGGCGGCGAGACCGCCCGTGCCGAGGTTCAACGTTTCAGGCTCGCCGCCTTGCGGGCGATAGATGATGGCGGCGTCGATGATGCGCATGCCGGCTTCGCCTTGCCACGGCTGATTTGGCGCGCCAAACGCATGCACCCGGCCTTCGATGCGCCCGCCGTACTCCGCTTCTTCACCCGCGGGCGGCAGCAGCAGCGCCAGCGGAATCTCATAGCCGGATACCGTGCCTTCCCACGAGCCGGCACGTTGCCACTTGCCGCTGGCGCAGATGCGACCGGCGCCGGCAATCAAACAGAAGTTGTCGAGCCGGGCCTGGTCGCTCGACGCCATGATCGTCGCCGGCTCGGCAATCGACAGCTTGTCGTCGGCTTTGCCGGTCACGAGCTTCGTGGTCGTGACCGTCGCGTTCCAGACCTTTTGATCGTAAGTGCCAGTGATCTGCATTTCCGCAGTTGGCGGAGTGTCGCGAGGCGTGGCGGCGGCCCCGGTGACATTCATGTCGATGCGATGATCGAGCGCCGTCCCTTGGCCGCTGAGCTGCAGGGTCTCGACGATCGGGGTGCCAGCGCCGAGTCGGCGGGCGGACGCGACCAGTCGCGACGGCGACTGACCGCTTGCATCGATGTCGCCGTTGATGGTGAGTTCACCGGCCTGCCATTGCTCATAGCGAATCTCGTTCGCGCTCAGCTCGCCAGTGATATGCACCGATTTCAGCGGTCCGCTGGCCCTGCCGCTGGAGACAATCCTGCCTTTGGCTTGCGGCAGCAGCCGATCCAGCGATGGCGCGTCCAGGGACCAGGTCGCTTCGATGGTTTCTTTCCAGATGCCATCCAGTGACAGGCGTGCATCGGCCAGGCCGACGCTGGCATTTCTCACCGTCCAGCCACGACGATCTCTTTGTACGTAGCCGCGGCCGCGGAGCGGTTCTCCCCGCAATGTGCCGCGCAGCTCGCTCACGTCCGCAATGAACGCGGCTTTCTTGTCGAAGCCTTCGCCGGAGGCATTGGCCGTCAGGTTCACGCTGCCGGGGAAATCCTTGAACAGTCCGGCCGGATTTACATTTGTCGCCTGGGTCGAGAGCCGCCACGCGCGCGGCTGCGCGAACTGCAGCTGGCCGGTGCCGGTCAGCGATCCTTCCAATGCATTCACCGAATAGCTCGTGACAGTGATCTGTTCTTTCGAGATCACGCCGGTCGCCGAGCCGGCACCGGACGGAATGTTCGGCCCGGCCAGGCTCGTCGTGACGGCAAAGTCATACGGCAACGGCCCGCGCAGCGTGCCGTCACCATTGGAGCTCGTGACGATCGCTTTGCCTCGCAGCGGCCACTGCAAGCTTTGCCATTGCGCGGACAGGTCGAGCGTGGGTGTCGAACCGCCAAAGATCAGCTTGCCTTCCGCTTGCAGCGCCGCTGGCGAGTCCTGCAGCTTGATATCGGAGTCGGTGAGGAACAGCGTGCGATCGGCATAGCGGCCGCGTGCATCGACCAGCAGTTCCCGCTCGTCGATCTCCGGGACGCCCACTATCCCTTTGGCATGCACGCCTTGCGGGTCTAGCTCGACGTCCAGCGCGATGTTTCGAAGCGACAGCGGCGGATTGCTCAACCAGGGATCGAGCAGGAACTGCGCGGAGGTCACTTTCCCTGCGATCTTCCAGCTGTGCTCCGGGCGCGTCAGGACGGCGGAGGCGATGACTGCGCTGGGCCCGAGCATTTCGCCCTTGAGATTCAGGACATCGATGGTGCCATCGACCGCGGCCTTCAAATCCAGGTCGACATTCGGCAGATGCAGCTGGCCGCTGGCGTTGCCTTCCAGGCCCATGGGCAAGTCCACCGCTGCCGCTGCGCGCAGCAGCACGTCGCCGGTCGCATCGAACAGATCGGAATCCACGGCGAAGTCTCTGGCCCGCAGCCGCGTCGAAGTGATGGTCACGCGGCCGCGAACCGTTTTCGCATCGACGGCTGTGCCGTTCATGTGCACATAGCGTACGTTCTTGAGCTCGACGTTATGCGCGTCGACACGCAGGAAGGACGGCAGGAAGCGTGGCGGCTTGGTGCTCGGTGGCATGTCCACGTCGTGCAGCTCTACCAGCGACTCCCGGGCAGTCACCGATCCGGCCCGCAACGTCTGAATCAACAACCCGCGAAACTGCGGGTCGATGACGATGTCGTTCACCAGAACGTGGACGCGTGGATGATTCAGCTCGAAGCGGGCGACGCGCAGCGGTCCGGACAACGTGCCCGACACGCCTTCGATCTTCACGTTGAAGCGCTCCAGTCGCCACAGCTGAGCTGCGATGATCTGCAGGCCCGCTTCCGAATACATCAGCACGCCGACGGCCGCCACCGGTACCAGCAGGATGATCGCGACGATGATCAGGATGAGGCGCGTGCGCATCAAAACTGGGTCGCGATGTAAAGATGAACACGCGGGCTGCGTCCCGACTCGGACAAGGCCTGCGCCACGTCGATGCCGAAGCTGGCGACGGCGATGTTGTAGCGCACGCCCAGGCCGGTCGAGTACTGCAGATCCGGCGCGCTGAAATCGTCGAAGGCGTTGCCGATGTCATAGAACGCCGCGACGCCGAAGTTGCGCGGCAGATCGCGAACGACTTCGACTGTGCCGGTCACCAGATTGCGTCCGCCGACGCCGTTCGGTGACAGCTCGTTGAGGGCGAAGCCGCGCACGCTGTTCTCACCGCCGGCGAAGAAACGTTGCGAGGTCGGCAGATCGGAGGTGGCGGCGATGCGGCTGATGCCGAGCTCGCTGCGTAAATGCAGATGCCACAGCTCGGTCATGTCGAAGATGCGCTCGCCCTTCAGGCGCAGCTGCAAGAACGAGGCGTCCGAGCCCAACGTTTCGGGCGAGCCGCGCAATTCGGCCGAGAAGAAGTAAGGACGCTTGCGCCCGCCGATGATATAGCTCGGCAGCGTCGAGAAAGCGATGCTGGGCACGATATAGAGATTGGTGGTCGAGCCGATGCCTCTTTCGATGCTCTCTTCTTCCGCCACAGCAACTCTCAGCACCCGCTGCCAGCGGCCCAGCACCTGCGTGAGGCCGGCGCTGACTTCGGCTCGTCTGGAACGCGTATCGCCGCGCTCTTCGTCACGCAGCGTGCCGGTGAACTCCAGTTTCTCCAGCGCGATGTCCATGACCGGCACGATGTATCGACCGGTTAGATCGGTGACGATGGACGAGCCGAGCAGCTCGAGCTTGAACTTGTGCCCGTCCTCGTTGACGCGGCGATTGTCCCAGGTGAACTTGCCGCGCGCCTTGGTGTCGGTGCCGTAGCCGATGGCGGCTGCGTAACGATGTTTTCTGCTCGGCTCCGCTGTCACCGTGATCGGAACGGTGCGCGTCTCGGGATCGGGATCGCCGCTCTCGATGTCGACCACCGAGAAATATTGTGTGTCGTCCAGCACGTACTGCGTTCTGAGCAGCGTGTCGAGGGTGTACGGATCGCCGGGATGCATGCGCAACAGGCGGCGCATGGCTTCGTCGGTGATCACATCCTGGGCGATGTTGATATCCCCGAACAAATAGCGCTCGCCCGTGTCGGCCTCCAGGTCCACATTGGCGCGCCGCTCGACGCGGTCGATCACCAGATCATGTCTGGTGAGCCTGGCATCGAGATAACCTTCGTTCTTGGCGACGCGCACCAGGTTGCCTTTGACGCGCTCGTAAGTGCCGTGGTTCAGGCGCAGGCCGGGCTTGATCTCCTGCTCATCGAGCAGCTCGCGGATCGCCCGATCGTTCGCGCCGGGGCCGGTCACGTCGATGTTCACTTCGGACAGGCGCACCGGGCGGCCGGGCTGGATGTGAATGGTCACGTTCCAGACGTCGCCGTCCTGTTTCACTTCGTAAGTGATCTCCGGCTCGTAGAAGCCGAGAGGCTCGAGGGCTTGCCGCGTCTCGGCGACGATGCGCCGTTGCAAGCGGCTCATCACTTCGGGAGTCACGTCGTCGCGATCGGCGTAACGGGTGAGACTCAGGAAGGCGCGGACGTTGGTCTGGATCGCGTCGCTGACTTCGGGGATGGCGATCTCGATCTTGGCATCGGCGTGCCATGGCAACAGCAATGCCGTCGCCAGCACTCCCGCCATCGCACGCATCCTCGCTGTCACGAGAGCGCCGTCCGGCTGGCTATTCCGGCGAGGAATCGAACGAAGTATCGGCCGCCACGGTCTCGTCGGGATCCTCGGCTTCGAACCACACCTCGGGCACCTCGGCGCTGGTGAACTCGAACCGCGAGTTGCCGCTCTGGATGCCGGCGGCATCGAAGCGACGTTCCTGCAGGATGGTGCGACCGGTGCGCTCCACCAGCAGCACGCTGGAGCAGCGCGTGCCGTAGCGCTCGTTCACGATGAATGGCGCGGACACGACGCGCTCCCAGTCCTCCGGCAACCCCGTCGACGGCAGGTCGGGGCCATTGGCTTGCTCGCGATCCCCGAGCATGGTGAACAGATCTTCGGGCGAGACTTCCGGTTGCGACAACAATGCGTTGAAGCGCTCGCGCGTGCGCGCCAGCTTGGGCCACGGCGTATCGAGCAGATGATTGCTCAACCCGTACACGCCCGGTGCCAGCGCCGTGGGATTCGGGCCGCGGTTGGAGAAGTAATAGAGCGCGCGGGTACCGCCGACCAGCAGGTTGAAACCCGAGTAGCGGGGCGCGGCGCCGCGCAGGTCGTCCAGGAATTCCTTCGGGGAGGTCGCCCCCGTGAGGAAGCGCGGAATCAGCTGGCCGCGGGAGGGCGCGTTTTCCACCGGCGCCTGCAGATCGCGATAGTTCGTCACGACCCCAAACCGCCCCGAGCGGGCCACGCCGAGCCAGGTGCCGCCCGCTTTCAAGTCCCGCCCGCCGAGAATGCGCGGGTCGTCCTGCCACCAGTTCAATGGCGCGGCCGGACGGTCATGAAACTCGTCGCGGTTGCCGGCGAGGATCAAGCGGTAACGAGGGTGGTGTTTCCAAGCGAGGACGAGCAGGCACATGGCGAGGATTGTAGTGCAGCAGTTCCAACCGTGGATGAACACGCACTGAAAATAGGCGCGGGAGTTGCGCCTGTCGACGGTCAGCGTCGCGGTACTTGCCACATCCGCACGCCCGGCTCCTCGCGCAGCGGGCGCTTGGCGCCGGAGTCGTACCAGTCCTCGACCAGCCGGAAGGAGATCGAATGCGTGATCGGCAGCGCGACCGCTCCGCCGGCGATCTCCTCGCGCGTCCACCAGCGTACGTCCTCTAACTCGTCATCGACTCGCGAGATATCCGTGCTACGGGCGTATGCCGTGAATCCCAGCATGAGCGACGACGGGAACGGCCAGGGCTGCGACGAATGGTAGTCCACCGCGCCCACGTCCACGCCGGTTTCCTCGTGCACCTCACGCACCACCGCGTCTTCGAGGCTTTCGCCCGGCTCGACGAAGCCGGCGATCGTCGAATAGCGACCCGCCGGCCAGCTCGCCTGACGGCCGAGCAAGGCGCGTTCGCCGTCCGTGACCAGCACGATGACGGCCGGGTCGATGCGCGGAAATTGCTGCGAACGGCAGGCTTCGTTACTGCATCTGAGCACATGGCCGCCATCGACCGCCTCGGTCGGCGAGCCGCACCGACCGCAGAAGCGGTGGGTCTCGCGCCAGTGGATCATCGCCCGCGCATACGCCAGTAAGCCCGCCTCTTCGGGCGGCAGCGCGCCGGCGAGCATGCGCAGATCCTGAAAGTCCACGCTCGGATCGTCCAGCTGCGGGCGTTCGCCCGACAGGCCGACAGCAAAAGCGGAGTGGCCGCGAAACTCGCCCAGGAGCACGTAATCGCTGGCCTCGGTCACGCCGAGTGCCTGCATCCCAGTGACGAAATGGGCGGCCACCAGATCGCCTCGTCGAACGATGAAGTTGCGCGTCTGCCAGACCGGCACGAACCACGTCATCGGGTCGGCCAGTGCGGCCCGTACATGCGCCTCGTCCTTGCGACGGTGCGAGGCACGTTCCAGGTAGGGCCCGGCGAGTGTGTTTGGCGAGCGCGATGGCATGCCGCCAGTTTATCAGCCACGTGTTACGGGGCGTGAACTGGAACACGGCTGTGTAGGGTCGCGCCGTGGCTGCGTGCCTGCTTCAGTCTGCATGTCGGACACGTGTGCCTGCACAGGTTGAACTTGTCGCGCAGGTAATAGCTGTCGCAGTGTCGACAACGGACGGCGCGCAGGTCGCCGCTGCAGTTCAGTAGGCGAAGCAAGAACCACGCGTGCTCGAACGAAATGGTCTGCGCATTGAGCAGCTGCTGGTGGGTTTCGTAGGCGTCGCAGAACAGTCGGCCGTACTCGACTGTGTCGATGTCAGTCGGCCCTTCCCGTTGCGCATGTAACAGACCGAACGCCGCGAAGGCGCTTGCGAGCAGTGACGACTCGAACTGCGCGCGCGTATTCCGTACGAAGAACGTGACCTGCCGTGGTGATTTACCGCGGCGTCGACGCACGGGCGCTTCGCTCAGCTCGTGTGCATAGGATCGGTAGAGGCGGCGGATGCGGTCGTCGGTGAGGCCGGTGCATTCGCGAATCGTGCACGTGCGCGCTTCGTGACGAATCATGCGGAGTGCCAGTTCCTGACGATGGCGCTCGTGTCGATACGACTCGTTGCTGATGTCCATGCGAACTCCTTGTTCCCTGATCCATCCATGGTTGTTGACTTGTCTGCGGTTCGACGCGATTTGTTTGCATCGATCGCGACCAAACGGCGCGCATAGTGTGCTCCGCCATTGACGTTCCCGTAAAGCCCCGATTAAATCGCGGGCCCCATTCACTCGCAGGAAGCGACATGTCACAAAATCACACGGAAGGATGTTTAGTTAACGATGCAGGTGCACATCGGATCGCAGTCGAGAGCGACTCACTCGATCGCGAAAGCGAAGCCCGCTCGCCAGTGCTCGAACCCGCGCTGCTCGCGCGCATTCATCAGCTCAACGTCGACTATCTAGAGTTGCTCATAGGCGAGCGCGAGAGCGGCGCGCAGACGACACAGCTGCAGCACATTCCACTACGAGAGCGCGCGGCTCTGGCAGAGTTATCGCCCCGCGCGATCCGCGCGCTGGCGGAGTTGCCGTACACGTTATATTCGCTGGGCTTCGAGGGCGAACACTTCTGGGACGCGGTGTGCCTGGAAGCCACGCCGCCGACATCGCCGTCGGTGGTTGATCGCTACGGAACCGTGGGCGACTCCTCGCCGCAGTATGCGTTCTGCAAGCTGGCGCTGTTCCACGCGTGGCATGTCGTGGCGGCGAATACGATGGCGGCGCGCGTCATCTACGCGATGCCCTATGCGACAGCTCAGCGCCTCGCATGCACGCCGCTGTGGCAGCTCAGGTACATCGCTGCGAGCTACGGCGAACTGATGATGCCTCGCTGGCCCACGAACCCGGCGTTCTGGCCGGACCTGATTCGCTTCGCCGCCAACGACGACAAGCGGCGCCTGCACACTACGCGTCTGCTGGGAACCCAGTTGATCGCGGCAGAACTGGAAGTGGCCTGCGAACTGAGCCGCCGCCACCCGCGCGCCGCCGCTCTGGCGTCTCCTCGCCTGCGTGCGAAGAAACTGCAGATGTCACCTCGCGTGGCCAGTAACAAAGCGCGGTCGATCCATGACGATCACTCCAGATAGCTCCGTATCGAGCCGGCGGCAAATGTAACGACGTCCTCGCGCGCCAGCCACCCTTTAAGTGGAAGTCGCAGATGTTATGTCGTTGCTGCGAAGCACAGTGGCAGTTTGCGAGCGCGGTGTTCGCAAACCCGGGCTTGTTCGCGGATGAAGTAAATGGCGCATAGCTGGGGAATGCGCTGGGCGCCGCATGTCGATGCCAGGGGCAAGGCGTATCCGCTCCATCATCTGCATCCGTTTCATCGGCCGATGCCGGTGCTCGGACATGGAG
>Ga0164243_10005355_pt1 | contig 19606 bp, 19 predicted proteins | sample OricompcompostOP_FD_108781 | JGI IMG/M metagenome (GOLD analysis project Ga0164243, IMG submission 108781) | Organic Plus compost microbial communities from Emeryville, California, USA - Original compost - Organic plus compost (OP) | ecosystem: Engineered > Solid waste > Mixed feedstock >... | reverse complement strand
CGTAGGCGACGGCGGCGTCGAGCACCTCCTCCGGCGCGCAGACGCGGTCGACGAGGCCGATCCGCTCCGCCTCCTCGCCCTTGACCACGCGGCTGGAGAGCAGCAGGTCGAGCGCCCGGCTGGGGCCGACCAGCCGCGGCAGGATCCACGACAGGCCGTACTCGGCGATCAGGCCCCGTCTCGTGAAGGCGGTCGTCAGCTTCGCCTCCGACGAGCAGAAGCGCACGTCGCAGAAGAGCGCCTCGATCAGCCCCAGCCCCGCGGCGGCGCCGTTGATCGCGGCGATCATCGGCTTTCCGACCGAGCGCGGGAAGTTGCGCGGCCGCGGCCGCACCGAGCGGCCGGCGGCGTGCTCGATTCTCTGCAGGCCGGCCATGTCGGCGCCGGCGCAGAAGCCGCGCCCGGCGCCGGTGACGACGATCGCGCGCACCTCCGGGTCGTCCTCGGCGGCGTCGAGCAGCTCGAAGTAGCGCGACTCGAGGTCGTTGTTCCAGGCGTTGAGCCGCTCGGGGCGGTTGAAGGTCAGCACCAGCACGGGGCCGCGGCGCTCGGCGAGGACGAGCGCCGCGCGCTCCTCGTCGCTCAGCGCCGGCGCCTGCGCGCCGGCCTGCGAGGAGGCGCTCATGCCGGCACCTCGGCGACGGCCTCGATCTCGCAGACCCACTCCTCGTTCCAGATCCCGCAGATGACGACGGTCAGCGCCGGCTTGTTGTCGCCGAAGGCCTGGGCGGGCGCCTGGCTGAAGACGGGGGCGTGCCTGCGGTCGGCGAGGTAGACGCGCACGTGGACGAGGTCGGCGATGCCGGCGCCGGCGCTCGCGAGCACGTTCTCGAGGTTGCGGAAGGTCAGCCGCAGCTGCTCGGCGGGATCGGCGGAGCCGGTGGTCCCGTCCGGCAGCTTCGGCACCTGGCCGCTGACGAACAGCAGCGGTCCGTTCGTCTGCACGCCGTGCGTGTGCGCGGGCGCCTGCGGATGGTCCGTTGGCGTGTGGAGCTGCATGTGCCGGAGTCCTCTCTCCCGACGGGGACGCAACAAGTCGCTGGGCATACTAACCAACGTTCGCTAGTATCGCCTCCGTCCACCGACGAAGGCGTGGGAGCACGCCGGAGGGAGCCGAGAGATGTCCGTCCGCTTCGAGACCAGCGGCGCGATCGCGCGCATCACGATCGACCGCCCGGAGAAGCTCAACGCGATGGACGCCGCCACCTACCGCGCGCTCGACGACGCCTTCGCCCGGCTCGACGCCGAGCCGGAGCTGCGCGTCGGGATCGTCACCGGCGCCGGCGACCGCGCCTTCTCCGCCGGCGCCGACCTGAAGCGGATGCACGCGCCCGACGCGGTCAAGAAGGGCTTCGGCCCGTGGCGCCCCGACGGCTTCTCCTTCGGCCGCACGACGCGCAAGCCGCTGATCGCCGCGATCCACGGCTACGCGCTCGCCGGAGGGCTCGAGCTGGCGCTCACCTGCGACGTCCGGATCGCCAGCACCGCCGCGCAGTTCGGCGCGCCGGAGGTCAGATGGGCGCTGCTCGACGGGCTCGGCGCGCTGCGCCTGCCGAGCACGATCGGGATGTCCGACGCGATGCTGATGCTGCTCACCGCCGACTTCGTCGACGCCGCCGAGGCGCTGCGGATCGGCCTCGTCAGCCGCGTCGTCGAGCCGGGCGAGCTGCTCGCCGAGGCCGAGGCGATCGCCGCCCGGATCGCCGCCAACCACCCGACCGCGGTGCAGATGACCAAGGAGCTGGCGCTGCGCGCCGGCCGCCCCGGGGACGAGGACGCGCTCCGCCTCTACCGCGCGTACTTCGCGATCCTGGAGGAGGCGCCCGACCAACCCGAGGCGATCGGCCGCTTCGGCGCGCGCGAGCGCGCCTGAGACGAGGCGCCAGGAGCGGCGCGCCACGCTCCCATCCGAACACTTACGAACGCTCGTTAGTCCGAACGACCACCAAGGAGACCCATGGGCCAGCCCTCACCCGCCGTCACCGGCGACACCTTCCTGCGCTCGCCGCGCGCGACCGCGGAGCAGCTCTCCCCGGGCGACGTCGGCGTCATCGGCGTCGGCCACGAGCTGACGAAGATCAGCCGCCCCGGCACCGCGTACGGCCCGCGGGCGATCCGCGAGGCGTCGATCATGGCCGACTGGGGCGGCGAGCTGTACGCGGCGCCCGAGCTCGGCAACGGCTTCGTCGACATCGTCCAGAGAACGGCGTACCGCTACGCGCGCAGAGGGGTCTACGACCTCGGCGACGTGCCGCTCGGGCCCGACCTGTCGATCAACCGCGCGCGCATCCGCGCGGCGATCGGCGCGATCGCGAAGGCCGGCGCGATGCCGCTGACGCTCGGCGGCGACCACTTCCTCACCCATCCGGTCGTCGAGGGCGTCGTCGACGGCAGACCGGGGACGCTCGCCTTCCTGTCGGTCGACATGCACATGGACCTCGCGCTGGAGGTGCCGGAGTTCGGCACCCACAACGGCGGCACCTACCTGCGCCGGCTGATCGTCGAGGGCAAGCTCGACCCCGCGCGCGTTGTGATCTTCGGCACCGAGCCGCGCGTCTTCCGCGAGGAGTGGGAGTTCGTGCTCGCCAACGGGATCACGGTGATCCCGGCCGCCGACGTCTTCGAGCGCGGCGTCGAGGCGACGCTCGCGCCGGCGCTGGAGCGGGCGCTCGACGGCGCCGACGGCCTCTACGCGACGCTCGACATCGACGCCGGCGCCCGCTCGCTGGTGCCCGGAACCGGCAACCAGACCGGGGCGATCGGCCTCACGCCGACCCACCTGCTGCAGATCTGCACGCTGATCTCGAGACTGCCGCTGAAGGGCGTCGACCTGACCGAGCTGTCGCCGCCGCTGGACCCGTCCGGCTCGACCGCCGGCCTCGCCGCGGCGATGCTGCTGACGGTCCTGCGACCGCGGCTGTACGAGCCGATGGAGTACCCGACCGCGCCCTCCGCCGGATGAGCGCCGTCCCGGTCCCGGCCGGCGGCGCGCTGCTCGACGACCTCGCCGGCCGCCGCGTGCTCGTCACCGGCGCCGGCAGCGGGATCGGCCTCGCGATCGCGCGTCGGTTCGCCGAGCACGGCGCGCTCGTCGGCGCGACCGTGCTGCCGGGCGACGACGCCGGCGCCGCCGCGCTGGCGGCGGTCGTCCCGGCGGGCGGCGGCCGCGTGATCGCGCTCGACGCCGACGTCACCGACGCCGCGCAGGTCGAGGCCGCCGTCGCGCGCTTCGCCGCGGAGGCCGGCGGCGCGGTCGAGGTGCTCGTCTCCAACGCCGGCATCGGCCAGTCGGCGCCGTTCCTGGAGCTGACGAACGACGACTGGGAGCGGATGCTGAAGGTCCACGTCGGCGGCGCGGTCAACACGACCCGCGCCGTCCTGCCGGGGATGCTCGAGGCCGGCTGGGGCCGCGTCCTCTACACGGCCTCCGAGCTGGTCACGATCGGCTTCGCGAACCTGACGCACTACTGCGCCGCGAAGGGCGCGCTCGCCTCGATGGCCCGCGCGCTGGCGCGCGAGGTCGGCCCCGCGGGGATCACCGTCAACTGCGTCGCCCCCGGGCCGACGATGACGCCGATGTTCGTCAAGTCCGAGGCCGAGAACAACGACGCCTACCGCGAGACGATCCCGCTGCGCCAGTTCGGCGAGCCCGACAACGTCGCCTGGACCTGGCTGTTCCTCGCCAGCGACGCCGGCCGCTGGTACACCGGCCAGATGGTCGCGCCCAACGGCGGCGTGGCGATGTAGAGGCCCCGGCGGCGGGGAGCGCCTCCCCGCCGCCGGAGGCCGCGCGCGGGCGCCCCGGCGACGGGGCGCCCGCGGCTCGCTCCGCGCTCAGCCGGCGAGCGCGACCTGGCCGCTGCCGATCGCCGGGATCGGGCCGGCCGAGGGGTTGACGTCGCCCGCGAAGATCGACGTCGGGACGTAGACGGTGCAGCACGCGTTCGGCGTGTCGACGATGCCGGAGATGCGGCCCTCGACGGGAGCGGTGCCGAGGATCACGTAGACCTGCTCGCGCGTGAAGCCGAACTTCGACAGGTACTCGATCGCGTTGAGGCAGGCGCGCCGGTACGCGACGTGCGCGTCGAGGTAGAGCTGCTCGCCGGTGCGCTCGTCGACCGAGATGCCCTGGAAGGCGAGGTAGTCGTCGAAGCTCGGCTCCAGCGGCGAGGGCTTGAAGACCGGGTTGACGATCCCGTACTTCGCGACGCCGCCCTTGATCAGCTCGACGTGCATGTCGACGTAGCCGGCCATCTCGATCGCGCCGCAGAACGTGATCTCGCCGTCGCCCTGCGAGAAGTGCAGGTCGCCGATCGAGAGGTTGGCGCCGTCGACGTAGACCGGCAGGTAGACGGTCGAGCCGCGCGTCAGGTTCTTGATGTCGCAGTTGCCGCCGTGCTCGCGCGGCGGCACGGTGCGGGCGCCCTCGCGCGCGACGCGGTCGAACGCGGCGCCCCTCAGCGAGCCGAGCGCCGCCAGCTCCGGGTTGGGCGCCTGCGCCAGCGCCGGCACGCGCTGCGGGTCGGTGTCGATCAGCGCCTGCTCGCGCCGGTTCCACGTCGCCAGCAGCTCGTGCGACGGCGCGCAGCCGAGCAGGCCCGGGTGGACGATCCCGGGGAAGCGGACGCCGGGGACGTGGCGCGATCTCGCGTAGATGCCCTCGAAGCTCCAGACGGCCTTCAGCGCGTCCGGGAAGTGGTCGGTCAGGAAGCCGCCGCCGTTGTCGCGCGCGAAGACGCCGGTGAAGCCCCATTCGTCGCGCTGCAGCGGGCCGACGTCGAGCAGGTCGACCTTCAGCAGGTCGCCCGGCTCGGCGCCCTCGACCGCGACCGGGCCGGTCAGCACGTGGACGCGCTCCAGCCGCACGTCGCGGATGTCGTCGGCCGAGTCGCTGTCGGCGATCTGGCCGTCGGTCCAGTCCTTGCACTCGAGCCGGAAGACGTCGCCCGGCCTGACGGCGACCTGGGCCGGGATGTCCGGGTGCCAGCGGTTGTGGAGCGGGTTGCCCTGGTCCTCGGCGGGCTTGGAGAGGTCGACGCTGATGAGCGTTTCCGGCATCGGTGGGTCCTTCCTCGTCTGAGGGTTTGCGACGGGCGGTCTTGGTGGAGGAGGCCGGGCGCGCGCGGGAGGGGCCGCGCGCGCCCGGCGGTCGCCGCGGAGGGGTCAGCGGCGGGTCGAGAACTCGGTCTCGATCGCGCCGGCGAGGCCGGGCACGATGTCGTCGAGCAGCAGCTGCCCGATCTCGGCGGTCGCGTTGCGCGGCGACGTGAAGGAGCCGGTCGGCGAGACGGCGCCGGCGGGCTGCGGGATCACGTCGTACGGCAGCGACGGCAGCTGCGCCTGCACGTCTGCGAACGGCTGCACGCGGTCGGCCTGCAGGGCGAGCATCACGGAGGTCTCGATCAGCCCGGCGTGCTCGAAGTGGCCGGGGACCGGCCCGTCGACGTACGCCTTCGCCGCCGTCTCGCGCGCGACGAAGCCGCCCGGCGAGTCGATCGCCACGACCTTCGCGTCGGTGCCGGCGGCCGAGACCGCCTCGCGCGCGGCGTCGTAGAGGACGACGCCGTTCTCCGTGTGCCAGCTGAGCAGCAGCAGGTTGCGGACGCCCCGCTGCAGCAGGTTCTGCACGATCCCGCGCACGACGTCGAAGTAGACGCCGAGCGGGATCTCCGCGCCGAGCGGGAAGACCGGCCCGCCCCCGCTGCGGGGCCGTGACGGCGCCCCGTAGCTGAGGGCGGGCAGCGACAGGGCGCCGGCTCGCTCGGCGGCCCGGTCGCAGACGGCCTGCGCGCAGACCGTGTCGGTGTCGAACGGCAGGTGCGGGCCGTGCTGCTCCAGCGAGCCGAACGGCAGCAGCACCGGCGCGCCGTTGCCCAGCGCCGCCTCGACGTCGGGCCAGGCGAGGTCGTCGAGCTTCATCGGTCGGTTCCCTTCTCGTCTCTGGTCGTTCGGTCGTCGCTCATCGCTCGCGGGAGGCGTTGGCCCACGGCGTCAGCTTGCGCTCGGCCAGCGTTGCGAGGCCGAACAGCGTCAGCCCGATCAGCGTGATCAGCACGACCGAGCCGAACACGACCTCGGTGTTGTAGTCGGCGTTGGCGCGCAGCATCAGCGCGCCGAGGCCGCGGTCGGAGCCCGTCCACTCGGCGATCACCGCCGCCACGGCGGCGTAGGAGCTGGCGATCTTCAGGCCGCCGAAGAAGTACGGCAGCATCGCCGGCACGCGCACCTTCCAGAACAGCGTCCACGCGCTCGCCCCGAGGCTGCGCCCGAAGACGAGCACCTCGGCGCTGACCGAGGTCAGGCCCTGGATCGTCGCGATCGTGACGGGGAAGAAGATGATCTGCACGACGATCACGATCTTCGGCGCGATGCCGAAGCCGAGCCACAGCACCAGGATCGGCGCGAGCGCCAGCACCGGCAGCGACTGCGAGCCGACGACGAGCGGGTAGAGCGCCGTCCGCAGCACTCTCTGGAGCGCGATCGCGATCCCCAGCAGCACGCCGAGCACGATGCCGATCACGATCCCGACGCCGATCTCGGTCAGCGTCACCTTCGCGTTGTCCCAGTACATCGCGCGGTCGGTCCAGAGGCTCTCGGCGACCGTCGTCGGCGCCGGGAGCGTCAGCTCGCTCACCGTCCCGGTCGCCGAGATCAGCTGCCAGACGCCGAGCAGGAAGAGGATCACCGCGCACGGCGCGAGGAAGGTCGCGCGCAGGAAGAACGGCAGCCTGCGGCGGGCGCCGGAGGCGACGCGGACCGGCGCGCCCTGCTGCGCGCGCGTCTCGGATCGGTCGGGGGAGACGGCGCTCATGCCGCTCGCTCCTCTCTCGCGGCGGACGCGGCGGGATCGTGCAGCAGGTGCATGATCCGCGCCCGCATGCGGACGTACTCGGGGCTGGCCATCAGCGCCTCGGCCTTCCGCGGACGCGGCAGCCCGACGACGATCTCCTCGTGGATCCGGGCGGGGCGCGGCGTGAGGACGACGACGCGGTCGCCGAGCAGCAGCGCCTCGTCGACGTCGTGGGTGATGAAGATCACGGTGCGGTGGTCGTCGTCCCACCGCCGCAGCAGGAACTCCTGCATTCTCAGGCGCGTGAGCGCGTCGAGCGCGCCGAACGGCTCGTCGAGCAGCAGGACCGGGCGGTCGGTCGCGTAGGTGCGCATCAGCGCGACGCGCTGGCGCATGCCGCCCGACAGCTCGTACGGGCGGCGCCCGTCGAAGCCGTCGAGGCCGAACTCGCCGAGCGCGTCGCGCAGCCCCTCCTCGGCCTCCTTCCGGCTCGCGCCGAGGAACTCGCGGCCGAGCGAGACGTTGCGGAGCACGTCGCGCCAGTCGAGCAGCGCGTCGCGCTGGAACATGTAGGCGGTGTAGGGGTTGACGCCCGCCAGCGGCTCGCCGTTGACGCGCACGGCGCCCGGCGCGGCCGGCGTCAAACCGGAGGCGACGTTGAAGAGCGTCGACTTGCCGCAGCCGGACGGGCCGACGATCGTGACGAACTCTCCGGCCTTGACCTCGAGGCTGAAGTCGCGCACCGTCTCGACCCGGCCCTCTCCCTCGCCGTAGGCGAAGGAGAGGCGGTCGAACGCGAACGAGCGGAACTCCTGCCCCGGCCCCTCGCTGGGCTTGCGGCGCCAGGGCAGCTGCATCAGCCCGTCACCTGCTCGAGCGGCTCGTCTCTGTAGCGGTCGTTCGCGCACGGCTGCGTGATGCGCGGCTCGGGCAGGAACTCGTTGGTCATCAGGTCCTCGACCGGGTAGACCTCGTCGATCGTGTCGGCGTCCTTGGCGAGCTGGATCAGCTGTCTGTACTGATCGGGGTCGCTGTACAGGAGGCCCTCTCTCTCCGAGTACGGGCCGCAGAAGGTGGGGCCGCTGGCCTCCCACTGCGCGAGGTCGGATCTCGGGTCGAGGTCGGGGTACGCCTCCGCCCAGATCGCCGCGGCCTCTCTGGGGTTCTCCATCGACCAGGCGAGCGACTCGCCGATCCCTCTCAGCATCGCTCTGACCGTCTCGGGTCTCTCGTCGATCATCTTCTGGGTCGTGACGATCTGGATCGGATCGTACGGGCAGGAGTCCGGCGCGAACGAGAGGATTCTGATCGGCTGGTCGGGCTGCTTGGCGAGCGCGATCGCGGCCTCGTAGTGCGAGCCGTTGACGCCTGCGAACTTGCCCGCGAGCAGCGGCGGGACGAGGTTGAAGCCTGGATCGACGACCTTCACGTCGTCGATCGAGAGGCCCTCGCGCTCGAGCGTGCGCTCGAAGCAGACCTCGTTGTAGGTCGAGGAGCCGACGCCGACGGTCTGGCCCTTGAGCTGCGAGATCTCGCTGATCTTGTCGCTCTGGACCATCACGCCGACGTCGAGCAGCTCGAGCGTGCCGATCACCTTGACGTCGGCGCCCTCGCCGCGGGCGATCGCGGGACCGACGCTGAGCTGGAGCACGAAGTCCGTTCTCCCCGCCTGCAGCGCCTTGACGGGAGTCGCGGAGTCGTCGGGGAACTGGAACTCGGGATCGATGCCGTTGGCGGCGAAGAAGCCTCTCTCCTTGCCGGCGATCGCCCAGACCTGCGAGGCGTTGGGGGCCCATTCGAGCATGAACTTCACGTCGGTCGTCTCGGGTGCGGACGTCGTCCCCGAGCCGCCTGACGCGGCGGTCGTGGACTCGTCGTCGGAGCTGCCGCAACCGGCAGCGGCGAGAGCGCCGACGAGCCCGAGCACTCCGAGGCTACGACGGAACGTGGCGATGCGACGCAACTGAACCCTCTCCTTCGGAAGCCGTGCCGGCGAACTCGCCGACGAGGCTAACTAACAATCGTTCGTGCGTACCCTCCCATGCCTCGGACACCCCGTCAAGGTCCGCGATGTCGAAAGCCGCTTCGACAGACGGCGAAGGCTCGCGCGGGCGCGCGCGTCGCGCGCGTCAGACCACCTCCCGGACCTTCGCCAGAACGGCGCGATCTGCGCGCATACCGAGCAGATCGCACGCCGACGCGCCAGCGACGACGGCGATGCGGCCATCTGCCGCCGCTTCACGGCTCTCCCGCCCACCACGCCCCGCATTGTCCCCCATCCGCACGCGAACAGCGTTAGCGCACTCTGCAACGAACATTGTTAGCCTCTCACCCACTAACGTTCGTTAGCAAGAGAAGAGAGGCAAGCTGCTATGACGACCCCACGCTTCGACGGACAGGTCGCGCTCGTCACGGGCGCGGCGGGAGGGATCGGCGCGGCGATCGCCGAGCGACTCGGCGCCGAGGGCGCGACGGTCGCCGTGCTCGACCGCGACGAGGAGGGCGCAGGCCGCGTCGCCGACCGCGTCGAGGCGGCCGGCGGGCGCGCCGTCGCGTACGCCGCCGACGTCGCCGACGCCGCGGAGGTCGAGCGCGTCGTCGCGACCGTCGCCGAGCGGCTCGGCCGGCTCGACGTGCTCGTCAACAACGCCGGCGTGACGCGCGACAACCTGCTGTTCAAGATGAGCGACGACGACTGGGACACCGTCATCGACGTCAACCTCAAGAGCGTCTTCCTGTGCGCGCGCGCCGCGCAGCGGGCGATGGTGCCGGCCAGGTCGGGCAAGATCGTCAACCTCTCCAGCCGCTCCGCGCTCGGCGCCCGCGGCCAGGCCAACTACGCGGCCGCGAAGGCCGGCATCCAGGGCCTGACGGCGACGCTGGCGACCGAGCTCGGCCCGTTCGGCATCAACGTCAACGCCGTCGCCCCGGGCTACGTCGCGACCGAGATGACCGACCGGACCGCGCGCCGGCTCGGCGTCGAGCCCGAGGAGCACCGGGCGCGCGTCGCCGCGCAGATCCCGCTGCGACGGGTCGCGGTCCCGGCCGACGTCGCGGCGGTCGTCGCCTTCCTCGCCAGCGAGGACGCCCGCCACGTCACCGGCCAGACGCTCTACGTCACCGGGGGCCAGCGCTGATGGACCGCGCACCGACCGGCGTCCCGAGCGATCAGCGCGACACCGCCCGCGCCGTCCCCGCCGACGCCGCCGACTCGCGAGCCGGCGGGGCGTCCGGCGCCGTGCGCGTCGTCGCCGGCGTCGAGGCGCTGCGCGCGCTCGCCGGGCAGCAGCTGGGAACGAGCGACTGGCTGCTCGTCGACCAGGCGCGGATCGACGCCTTCGCGCGCGTGACCGAGGACGAGCAGTGGATCCACGTCGACGTCGAGCGCGCCGCCGCCGGGCCGTTCGGCGCGACCGTCGCCCACGGCCACCTGACCGCCTCGCTGATCCCGCGCCTGGTGCGCGGCGCGTACCGCTTCGAGGGCGCCGCCTCGATCGTCAACTACGGCAGCGACAAGGTCCGCTTTCCGGCCCCCGTGCCGGCGGGCTCGCGCATCCGCGCCCACGTCGAGCTGCTCGACGTGACCGACGTCCCCGGCGGCGTCCAGGCGCGCTTCCGGGTCACGGTCGAGCGCGAGGGCGGCGAGCGGCCCGTCTGCGTCGCCGAGACCGTCAGCCGCATACTCCTCCCCCTCCCCAAGGAGCCCGCATGAGCGCGACCGTCCCCCGCACCCCCACCCTGCCCGCCGGCGACATGCTCGGGCTCGACCGCGACCTGCTCGACGAGGAGCGGCTGCTGCGCGACACCGTCCGCAGCTTCGTGCAGAGAGAGCTGCTGCCGCACGTGCCCGGCTGGTTCGAGGCCGGCGAGCTGCCGCGCGAGCTGGCGCTGCGCTTCGGCGAGCTGGGCCTGCTCGGCATGCACCTCGACGGCTACGGCTGCGCCGGCGCGTCGCCGACCGCCTACGGCCTCGTCTGCGCCGAGCTGGAGGCCGGCGACACCGGCCTGCGCTCGCTCGTCTCGGTGCAGGGGTCGCTGGCGATGTTCCCGATCCACCGCTTCGGCTCCGAGGAGCAGAAGCAGGAGTGGCTGCCGCGGATGGCGCGCGGCGAGGCGCTCGGCTGCTTCGGCCTGACCGAGCCCGACGCCGGCTCCGACCCGGGCTCGATGCGCACGACCGCGCGCAGAGCCGGCGGCGACTGGATCCTCAACGGCACGAAGATGTGGATCACGAGCGGCTCGATCGCCGACGTCGCGATCGTCTGGGCGCGGACCGACGAGGGGATTCGCGGCTTCGTCGTGCCGACCGACACGCCCGGCTTCTCGACCCAGGACATCCACCACAAGCTGTCGCTGCGGGCGTCGGTCACGAGCGAGCTGCTGCTCGACGACGTGCGCCTGCCGGCGTCGGCGATGCTGCCCGGCGCACGGGGCCTCGGCGGGCCGCTGACCGTGCTCGGCGAGGCGCGCCTCGGGATCGTCTTCGGCGCGACGGGCGCCGCCCGCGCCTGCCTCGAGGCCGCCGTCGAGTACGCGCGCACGCGGATCCAGTTCGGCAAGCCGATCGGCGCCTTCCAGCTGACGCAGGCGAAGCTCGCCCAGATGGGAGCGCAGGTCGCCGCCGCGCAGCTGCTCGCGCTGCGGCTCGGGCGGATGAAGGAGGCGGGGACGCTGACGCCCGAGCACGTCTCGCTCGGCAAGTACGGCAACGTCTCCTCGGCGCTGGCGGTCGCGCGCGAGGCGCGCACGATCATGGGCGCCAACGGCATCACGCTGGAGTACCCGGTGATGCGCCACGCGGCGAACCTCGAGACGGTCCTCACCTACGAGGGCACGCACGAGGTCCACCAGCTCGTGCTCGGGCGCGCGCTGACCGGCCTGTCGGCGTTCGCGTAGCCGACGGAGGGCGCGCCGCCGTTCGCCGGCGGCGCGCCCGGCGCCGACCCTCAGGCCCAGCCGAGCTGCGCGCCGCCGTTGGGCTGCAGGACCTGGCCGGCGTAGCCCGCGCCTCCCGAGCCGGCGAGGAAGGCCGCCAGCGCCGCGATCTCGGCCGGCTGGCCGACGCGGCCGAGCGCGGTCCGCGACGCGTACATCTCCCGCAGCTCGTCGAGCGAGATGCCGGCGTCAGCGGCGTCGACCGCGATCTGCGGCGAGTCGACGACCCCGGGCGCGATCGCGTTGACGCGGATCCCGTCGGTCGCCAGCTCGCGCGCGAGCGCCTTCGTCAGCCCGATCGTGCCGGCCTTCGACGCGGCGTACGCGGCGGCGCGCGGCCAGCCGGTGATCCCCCAGACCGACGAGATGATCACGATCGCGCCGCCGCCGGCCGCCCGCATCCCCGGCAGGAGCGTCTGCGCGCAGTGCCACGTGCCGACGAGGTTGACGTCGACCTGGTCGAAGATCTCGGCCTCCGACTGCGCGAGGAAGTCGCCCATCCGCTCCAGCGCCGCGTTGGCGACGAGCACGTCGATCGGCCGGCCGATCGACGCGGCCGCAGCCGCGACGGCCCGTTCCAGCCCGCTGCGGTCGCTGACGTCCGCGACGGCCGTGACGCCGCCGAGCTCCTCGGCGAGCGCCGACAGCTCCGGCCGCTCGCGCAGGTCGTTGACGACGACGGTCGCGCCGTCGGCGGCGAGCCGGCGCGCGATCGCCTCGCCGATCCCCTGCGCGGCGCCCGTCACGAGCGCGACGCGGCCGGCGAGCGGGCCGGCCGGTCGTCCGTCGGGCCCGCGCGTCGCCTGCGGGGCGCTCACAGGACCCGCCCCTCGCTCGGGCACAGCACCTGGCCGGCGAAGTAGTGCGGCTCGTTCGCGAGGAAGGCGACCGAGGCGGCGATCCGCTCGGGGGCGATCGCGCCCGGCGCGAGCGCGTTGACCGCGATCCCGCGTCTCCCGTACTCGCGCGCGAGCCCCTTCGCGAGCCCGATCACGGCGGCCTCGGCCGCCGCCTCGTGGGCCTGGCCGGCGCCGCCGTCGAGCGCGGCGGCCGAGACGACGGCGACGATCTGCCCGCCGCCGTCGAGCATCCCGGGCAGCGCCGCGCGAGCGCAGTGGACGGTCGCGCGGAGCGTGCGGCGGAGCGCGTCGCCGAGCAGCTCGGGGCCGATCTCGCCGAAGGCGTGCAGGCCGCCGGCCGCCGCCGCGGGCGCCGACGGGATCGTCACGAGCAGCGAGACGGCGCCGTGCCGGCGGGTCGTCTCGGCGACGGCTGCACGCGCCGCGTCGGCGTCGGCCGGGTCGAAGGCGAGCGGGTCGATCCTTCCGGCGGACGCGCCGCCGGCCGGTGCGGCGACCGCGCTCCTCGCCGACCCGGCCGCGACCGTCCAGCCGGTCGCCGCGAGCGCGCGGCAGACCGCCGTGCCGCACGGGGTCTCGGCCCCGGTCACGAGCGCGACGCGCGGCTCGCTCAGTGCGACAGCTGCCATGGCCGGCCCCCGCTCGTGCCGTGGGCGTGGGCGTGGCGATGGCGGCTCGCCAGCTCGGCGCCGGAGACGCGCTGCGGCGCCTCGCGGCTGCGCTCCTCCGCCTCGAGGCCGCGGCGCAGGCCGGCCGCCATGTCGGCGCGACCGCCGGGGACGGCGAAGACGCGCGCCGCGGCGGCGCCGCAGACGGGGCAGGCGGCGCCCTCGCCGGAACGGGCCGCGGGGCGGTGCACGTCGAACGGGCCGCAGCCCGGACAGGCGAACTCGTAGATCGGCATGGGACGCAGAATAACGAACGTTGGTTAGTATGCTGGAAGGGTCGATTCCGACTCGCTCTCCGCCGCAGCCGCAGATAGGATCGAACGATGGCTTCCACGCCGCTCACGACGTCTTCCGCCAGTCCCGCCCGCGAGGGCTCCGGCCGCTGGAACGACGTCGCCGAGGCAGCCCTGACGCTCTTCTCCGAGCGCGGCTACCACGGCACGACGATGAAGCACGTCGCGGCGATGCTCGGCGTGCAGGCGCCGAGCCTCTACAACCACGTCGGCTCCAAGCAGGAGATCCTCGCGAGGATCATGAAGACGGGGATGGAGCGGATGATCGCCAAGCAGGACGAGGCGCTCGCCTCCACCGACGACGTCACCGAGCAGCTGCGGCTGATGACCGAGGCGCACGTGCTCGTGCACACCCGGCACCGGCGCTCGGCGCTGATCGGCGACCGCGAGCTGAGAAACCTCGAGGAGCCGGCCCAGACCGAGCAGCGCGGCCGCCGCGAGATGTACGAGCGCCGTTTCCGCGACACGATCGAGCGCGGCGTGCTGCAGGGCGCCTTCAGAGTGAACTCGCCCAAGCTCGCGTCGTTCGCGATCATCGAGATGGCGACCTCGGTCGCCGTCTGGTTCCGCGACGAGGGGCCGCTGTCGGAGAACGACGTCGCGCACGAGTACGGCCAGATGGCGCTGCGCATCGTCGGCGCCGCCGAGTGACCGGCGCGGCAGCGGCCGCACCTCCCGCGCTTGACTTCAAGCGCAGTTGAAGACCTAAGGTGCCCGGCGTCCGACACGCCGACCTCCCTGGAGCACCGATGCACGCGATCCGGCTGCACGCCTACGGCCCGCCCGAGAACCTCCTCTACGAGCCGCTCGACCTGCCCGACCCGGGCCCCGGCGAGGTCGCGATCGCCGTCGCGGCGGCCGGCGTCCACCTGCTCGACACGAGCCTGCGCGCCGGCCGCGGCGGGCCGCCCGGGTCGGCGCTGGAGCTGCCGCACACGCCGGGGCGCGAGGTCGCCGGGACCGTCGACGCGCTCGGCGAGGGCGTCGACCCCGCCTGGCTGGGCAGACGGGTCGTCGCCCACCTCGGCGTCGCGCCGCGCCACGGCGGCTACGCCGAGCGGACGATCGCGGCGGCGGCGTCGCTGCACGCGCTTCCCGATCACGTGAGCGCCGAGGCCGCGGTCGCGATGATCGGCACCGGCCGCACGACGATGGGCGTCCTCGAGGTCGCCGAGCTGCGCGCCGACGACGTCGCGCTCGTCCCCGCGGCCGCCGGCGGGATCGGCGCCCTGCTCGTGCAGGCCGCCCGCAACGCCGGCGCGCGGGTCGCCGGGCTGGCCGGCGGCGCCGAGAAGACGGCGGCGGTCGCCGCGCTCGGAGCCGACGTCGCGGTCGACTACACCCAGCCCGACTGGGTGCAGCGGGTCCGCGACGGCCTCGGCGGAGCGGAGCCGACGATCGCCTTCGACAGCGTCGGCGGCGACGTCGGGCGCGAGCTGATGGGACTGCTCGGGATCGGCGGACGGGTGATCCTGGTCGGCTGGTCGTCGGGCTCGCCGACCGAGATCGCGATCGACGACATCTACGCCGGAGGCCTCACCGTCAGCGCCGTCCTCGGCCCGCGGCTGCTGCGCCGGCCGGGCGGCATCCGCGGCCTGGAGGAGGCGGCGCTCGGAGCGCTCGCGCGCGGCGAGCTGACGCCGGCGCTGACCGTCTTCCCGCTCGCCGAGGCGGCCGCGGCCCACGCCGCGCTGGAGTCGCGGCGGACGACCGGCAAGGTGGTGCTGACGACCTGAGGCGCCTCGCGATCGATGCGGTCCGCGTCGACTTGCGGGCCACGGACCCGCATTCACCGCTGCGGGATCGCGTGGAGCCGGCCGTCGCGCAGCTCCAGCACGCGGTCGAACGCCTCCAACCCGACGCGCTCGTGCGTGACGACGAGCACGCCGCGGTCGCCGGCGGCGCGGTCGAGGTCGGTCAGGAAGGCGCGCGCGGCGGGCGGGTCGAGCATCGCCGTCGGCTCGTCGAGCAGCAGCAGCGGGGCGGTCGAGACGAGGCAGCGGGCGAGCGCGATCCGCTGCCGCTGGCCGCCGGAGACCGCGAACCCCTCCTCGCCGACGAGCGTGTCGATCCCGTCGGGGAGCGCGTCGAGCCACGGCCCCAGGCCGGTCGCCCGCAACGCCGCCGCGACCGCCTGGTCGCTCGCGCCCGGCGCCCCGATCCGCACGTTGTTCGCGATCGAGGTCGCGAACAGGTGCGCGTCCTGGCCTGCGAGGCGGACCTGCTCGTGGGGCGGACCGGAGCCGCCGCGCTCGATCGCCCCCTCGTCGGGCTCGGCGAGCCCGGCCAGCAGCTCGACGAGCACCGTCTTGCCCGCGCCGCTCGCCCCGATCACCGCCACCCGCTCGCCCGCTCGCAGCGTCAGGTCGGCCCCGTCGAGCACCACGGCGCTCCGCGGCCCGCCCGGACGGTGGCGGATGCCGCGGGCGGTGAGGAGCGGCGCCCCGCCGGTGCGGTTCGCTCCGTCGCCGTCCCGCGCCTCGGTCGCAGCGCCGCCGTCCCGCGCCTCGGTCGCCGCGGCGCCGTCCCGCGCCGCGGTCGCAGCGCCGCCGGCCCAGGTCCCGGTCGCCGCGCCGCCGTCCCCCGCCCCGGTCGCCGCGGCGCCGTCCCCCGCCCCGGTCGCCGCGGCGTCGGCCGCCGCACCCGCCGGTGCCGCCGCCTCCAGCCGTCGCTCGGCGGCCGCGACGGAGACGGCGCGGACGGCCGCCTCCGGGAGCGCGCCGACCGCCTCGAAGGCGCCGAGCGCCAGCAGGGCGAGGGCGCCGAGCCAGACCGGTTCGAGCGCGCCGTCGGCGGCCGGCCCGGCGGCGACGAGCAGGACGCCGACGAGCGTCGCGCCCGAGACGAGCGCGCCGAGCCCCTGCGCGACGGCCGCGGCGAGGGCGTCGCGGCGGCCGATCCGCGCAAGCCCGGCGGAGGCGGCGTCGAGGCGCGCGAGCCGCTCGCGCGTGCGGCCGGCGAGCGCCAGTTGCGGCGCGGCGTCGAGCGCCTCGACCAGCTCGTCGACCAGCGCCGCGCGCGCCGCGCCCTGCCGCCGCAGCGCGCCGCGTGCGGCCAGCCACGCGACGCCCGGCACGACGGTCGCCGCGACCAGCAGCCCGCCGCCGAGCACCGCGCCGGCCGCCGGCAGGATCGCGACCGCGAATCCCGTCGCCGCAACGCCCGCGACGAGCGCGACCGCGACCGGCCACCGCACGCGCACCTCGCGGTGCTGGAGCTCGTCGACGTCGACGACGAAGCGGCTGAGGAGGTCTGCGGCGCCGGGGGCGCTCGCGCCGCGTGCGGCGACGCTCGTCCCGCCCATGGCGCTCGCGGCGGCGTCGGCGTCGGCCGGTTCGGCTGCGAGGGAGGGCGGGTCGGCGGTCGCGCGTTCGGATGGTGCCGCGTCGGTCGGCGGGCGGCTCGCGGCCGCGCCGCCGACCAGGCGCCGGTACCACGCCACGCGCACCTCGGCGAGGCGGCGGAAGGCGGCGTCGTGGGCGGCGATCCGCTCGCCGTAGCGGCCGAACGCGCGCACGAGGCCGAGCGCGCGCACGACGACGATCGCCGCCAGCAGCGCCAGCACCGGCGGCCGCTCGGCCGCACGCGTCACGAGCCATCCCGAGGCGGCCAGCAGCGCGCTCCCTGCGACCGCCGCGCCCGCGCCGAGCGCGACGACCCGCACCGTCTCGCGGCGGCCGACGCCGCTCCGACTGCCCGCCGCTCTGCCACCGCCGCTTCTGCCGTTCGCCGCGCCCGCGCGATCGGCGCCGGGACCACCGCGAGTTCGTGTCCATCCATGGGCCACAGACTCGCGGTGCTCCCGGAGCGCGCTCACGCGGCCACCGCCTCACGGTCGCGGGCGATCGAGAGGACGCGGCCTCCGCGCAGCTCGACGACGTCGTCGCAGACGGCGATCACCGCCGGGTCGTGGGTCGCGACGACGCAGGTGCGGCCGGCCGCGGCGGCGCGGATCCCGGCCGCGGCGCGCGCGGCGCTGTCGGGGTCGAGGTGGGCTGTCGGCTCGTCGAGCAGCAGCAGCGGCGCCCGCGAGACAAGCGCTCCGGCGAGCGCCAGCCGCTGCCGCTGGCCGCCGGAAACGCCGCGCCCGCCGGCGCCGACGACGGTCTCGATCCCGGCCTCCAGCTCGGCGACGACCTCTGCCGCTGCCGCCCGCTCCAGCGCGACCGCCAGCTCCTCGGCCGACGCGCCGGGCGCCTGCAGCAGCAGCGTCTCCCGCAGCGGCCCGCGCAGCAGCGCCGGCCGCTGCCCCAGCCACGCGACCTCCCGCCACCACGCCTCGCGGTCGAGCGCGGCGAGCGGGACGCCCGCCGCGCCGCACCACGACTCGCGGTCGAGCGCGGCGAGCGGAACGCCGGCCGCGCCCGCCGCTCCTTCGCCCGCCGCGCCTTCGCCCGCGCCGCCGCTAGGCGCGTCGGCCGGCGCGCCGCCGACGACCACGTCCCCCGCGTCCGGCTCGCGCAGTTTCGCCAGCAGCGCCAGCAGCGTCGACTTGCCGGCGCCGGAGGCGCCGACGAGCGCGGTGACCCGGCCGGGCGCGAACGTCACGTCGACGCCGTCGAGCGCCGGCGGCCGGCCGGCGCCGCCCTCCACCGTCACCTCGCGCACGACGAGCGGTGCCCCGTGCGCGATCGATGGATCTCTGCCCTCGTATCGCGAGGGCAGAGATCCATCGATGCCGTGGGCGGGGCCGGCGGGAGCGTCACCTCCGACGAGGTCGAGCAGTCTGCCGGCGGCGGCGGCGCCGTCCTCGGCGGCGTGGTAGCGCTGGCCGGCGAGGCGCAGCGGCACGTAGACCTCGGGCGCGAGCAGGAGGACGAAGAGGCCGGCCTCGAAGCCGAGCGATCCCTCGGCGAGCTGGACGCCGACGACCGCCGCGGCGATCGCGGTCCCGACCATCGCCAGCAGCTCCAGCACGAGCGCGGAGAGGAAGGCGACCCGCAGTGCCGCGACCGACTCCAGCCGGTAGCGCTCGCCGATCGCGCCGAGCGTCTGAGCCTGCGCCTCGGCGCGGCCGTGCGCGCGCAGCGTCGGCAGGCCGCGGACGACGTCGAGGAAGTGGGAGCCGAGCACGCCGAGCGCCTGACGCCGCTCGGCGATCCGGTCGGCGCTCGCCTTCCCGACGAGCACCATGAAGACGACGACCAGCGGCAGCGTCAGCGCCAGCAGGATCGCGACCGGCAGGTCGCGCGCCCCGATCGCGACGACGACGCCGACCGGCACGACCGCCGCCAGCGCCAGCTGCGGCACCGCCTTGGCGTAGTAGTCGGCGAGCGCGTCGACCCCGTGGACGGCGGCCGTCGCCAGCTCGCCGCGGCGGGTCTCCTCGACCTGCCGGCCGCGGACGGAGAGGACGTGCGCGGCGACCCGCCGGCGCAGCTCCCCCATCGCCCGCTCCGCCGCCCGCCGCCCGAGCCACTCGGTCGCCGCCGACAGCAGCGCGCGGCCCGCGAGCGCTGCGCAGAGGACGGCGAAGACGCCGCCGAGCGCCGCCACGTCCTCGCCGCCGAAGGCCGCCCCGTCGACGATCCGCGCGATCGCCGCCGCCTGCACGACCAGCAGCGCCGCGCCGGCGACGCCGGCCGCGACCGCGCCGCCGAGCGGCAGCCGCGCCCGCGGCGCGAGCGCGAGCAGCCGCCGATGGACCGCTCTCGCGTTCACCAGCCGCCCTGTCTCGTGACGCCGCCGTGCCAGCCGGCCGAACCGCCGCCGGACGCCCCGCCGCCGGACGCCCCGCCGCCGGACGCCCCGCCGCCGGTCGAACCGCCCGCGGCCTCGCCGCCGAACCGCTCGGCGGCTCTCGCGATCAGGTCGATCGGGCTCGGCAGCGGCGCGCCGACGGCGGCGCGGGTCACGCGCTCGCGGAACAGCCAGTAGCTCCACGCCTGGATCGCCAGCAGCAGCGGCAGCATCAGGCCGGTCAGCACCGTCATCAGCGTCAGCGTGTAGTCGCCGGCCGCGACGTCGGCGAGCGCCAGACCGGCGCCGCCGTCGGTCCCGTTCAGCCCCGCCGGGAACAGCGCCGCGAACCACACCGCAGTCAGCGCCCCGACCGCCGCG
>Ga0164243_10005354_pt1 | contig 19615 bp, 18 predicted proteins | sample OricompcompostOP_FD_108781 | JGI IMG/M metagenome (GOLD analysis project Ga0164243, IMG submission 108781) | Organic Plus compost microbial communities from Emeryville, California, USA - Original compost - Organic plus compost (OP) | ecosystem: Engineered > Solid waste > Mixed feedstock >... | reverse complement strand
GCAATCAGATCCAGACCGTGCCTTGCGACAAAACACTGGCCGATTATCTGAAAGTGAAAAAAAGCGACTCGCTCCTGCAATTGCACGCGTGTTATTACGATCAGAATGGCCTGCCCCTGGAGTGGTTTACTGCCTGGCATCGCGCCGACCGTGTGGTTTTTGATATTGCGGTCGATGCGTCGCTGGATAACAATATTCAGGTCAAGGATTTCCAGCGGGCGATCCGCTAGAGCTCGCGTCAGATGTGGCCGGAAGGCCGATAGACGGATCCTGCAGTGCGTCGCGGATGGCCTGCAGCGCAGCCAGTGCGCCCATGGGCAGCGCCACGTTTTTTTTCGATTTCTTCATACCGGCTTCGTGGATATTAATGCGGATCATCGGCGCTTTCTGGCGTTCGCCAAAATAGCGCACGGTTGCAATCGCCGTTCCTGCGCCCAGTTCGATGATCACGGGGTGGCGTACTTTCTTTAGCCAGGCTTGCAGCCGTTCGTGCTGAATCCGGCTGCGCGTATCGACCCAATGCCAATCGTTGAACATCATGATATTGGGACGGGCCAGCGAGTTGCAATGCGGACAGCGAGGTGGCTCATTGAGAAGCAGGCAGCGTTGCGCGTCTACTTCCGGATGAAAGGCGTCGGCCGGCCAGATGTCCTGCCGGCAGTGTTCGACGCATTGCAAATGATGGATGGAGCCGTGGCATTCAACCACCTGTTCTTCACTGAAGCCGGCCTTCTGGAATTGTCCATCGACATTGCTGGTGAACACAAAGGCCTGATGACGCATGCGCGCAGCTATATCCTGCAGGATATGGAAACCCTCATGAGGGGGCGTATTTCTGTAGAGCGACAGGCGATGCCCATAAAACCCCCAGGCAAGCTGGGGATGAGTCGGAAAATGGGCAGGAGAGGCAATTTCTTCAAAGATGATGCCCTGAGTGCGCAATGCCGGATAATGGCGCCAGAATCCTTCGGCCCCGCGAAAATCGGGTAGTCCCGAATCCACACCCATACCCGCGCCGGCCGTGATTAGCAAGCCGTCGGCCTGACTGATAAGTGCAGCGGCTCTATTGATTAGAGTCTTGTCTATTTTGGCGTCCATGGTCAGCTGGCTGTATCAAAAAAACGAAATAAATAATGCACTGGAATCCAGGTGTTCATCTTCTCATATTTTTTACATCTGGGGATGGTGTGTGTCTCCCGGGTTGTTTTTTACGACGACACTCAGCGATCAATTAAGGGCCCGTGCCAGGGCGTTTGCGCCTGGATCAGGGGGGTTCTTGTGTGAGCATGCCACGAGGCAAAGCAAATAATCAGGTTTGCAAACATCCTATTGACAGGTCATTAGAATATGAATAGACTGATTTTAACTTAGGCATTTCGATACAGAAGGGGGGCGGCGTATTCCAAAGGTCATAGCGATCCGATAAGAATTCTTTGAATCAATGGAGATTTTTGATGAGTGTTGAGTGGAGTCCCGAACGTCAGCAAATACAAGAAGCAGTGAAAGCGCTTTGCGATAAATATGACGATGCCTATTGGAGAAAAAAAGATGAAAATCACGAATTTCCATCTGAATTTCGACAGGACATGGCCGATGCAGGCTGGTTTGGAATAACGATGCCTGCGGAGTATGGCGGCGCCGGATTAGGTATTACCGAAGCCGCCTTACTTATGCAGACAGTAGCGAACTCAGCAGGCGTGCTTGCTGCCTGCACCTCTATTCATATCAATATCTTTGCACCTCATGCCATTGTCGTTCACGGCACCCCCGAGCAGCGTCGTTCAATGTTGCCTGCCCTGATACAAGGGAAAGATATTCCATGCTTTTGCGTCACTGAGCCGGATGCCGGGCTCGATACGACAGGTATATCCACGCGGGCAGAGAGACGTGATGACGGGTATGTCATCAATGGACGTAAAGTATGGATATCAATGGCTCAGCACGCCACCAAAATGATGATCCTTGCACGAACGACCCCACTTTCAGAGTGCAAGCGCCGTACTGACGGTATGAGTCTGTTTTATACCGATTTTGACAGGCGCTATGTTACAGCTACCGAAATACAAAAAATGGGGCGTGCTGCTGTCGATTCCAACTCAGTATTTATCGATAACTTGCCCGTTCCGCAGGAGCACCGTATTGGAAGGGAGGGAGAAGGTTTCCGCATACTGCTGGATGCGATCAATCCGGAACGTATTCTCGTTGCCGCCGAGTGTGTCGGGATAGGTCGGCGAGCACTTGAAAAAGCTGCCGACTATGCGCGGGAACGTGTCGTTTTTGGCCGTGCCATAGGACAGAACCAGTCGATTCAGCATCCCCTGGCACGGAACTGGATGGAGCTGGAGGCGGCAGATCTGATGATCTGGCAGGCTGCCTCGTTGTATGACGCAGGAAAATCGTGCGCGGCTCAAGCAAACGCGGCAAAATTTCTGGCTGCTGAAGCCGGTTTCTCTGCCTGCAATCGGGCCTTCCGTACGCTGGGAGGAATGGGCTTTGGTGCCGAGTATGATGTCGAGCGTTATTTCCGCGAGATTATGGTGCCGCAAGTTGCTCCCGTGAGCGCAGAGATGATCCTGAATTTTATAAGCGAGCGGGTGCTGGGCCTGCCGCGATCATATTGAGGAGAGAGACTTGAGTGAGCAAAACCCATTAATCGTTGAGCGTGAAGGTCATGTCCTGCGTTTGACATTAAATCGGCCTGAGCGTCGCAATGCCATCACTGACGAGCTCTGTCTCCGATTGTCGGATGCGATTTTAGCGGCAGAAGACGACACCGGTATCCGCTGTATTGTCGTGACTGGATCGGGTGATAAGGCATATTGTGCCGGCGCGGATTTGACGCCGGGGGACACTCCTTTCAAAGTGGATTTCAACAAAATCGGAACGGCATACGCCACGTTACTTCGTACTACGAAGGCGTCGCGCCTTCCGATGATTGCGCGTGTGAATGGTGTTTGTATGGCAGGCGGCATGGGCATTCTGAGCATGTGTGATATTGCAGTTGCCGTGACTGAAGCCCGCTTCGGGCTGCCCGAAGTAAAAATAGGCCTTTTCCCGCTGCAGGTTGCCGTGTTGCTGCAAAGTATTCTGGGTCCGCGACGTATGGCAGAAATGTGCATCACGGGTCAGCCGATCAGCGCGCAACAAGCACTTGAATACGGCCTTCTCAATGCCGTGGTTCCGCGCGACGATCTGGACTCATGCGTAAACACCTATGTCAATGCCGTGATTGCCGCAGCGCCGGGCGCAGTGCGGCGCGGAAAGTACATGCTTCGGCGGATGGAAGAAATGAATTTTGAGCAGGCAATGACATTTGCAGAAACGGCCATTACCCCCATGATTCTGGCTGACGAAGCGCGGGAAGGTTTGGCTGCTTTCAATGAACGACGGGCTCCTTCCTGGATCAACATGAATCATAAGGAAGCGAAATGAAATCGAACGATGTGTTGCGCATTGGTGGGGCCAGTGCATTTTGGGGCGATAGCAGTCTAGGGATTCGGCAGCTTTTGGACAGTGACCAAGTGGATGTGTTGGTCTTTGATTATCTCGCGGAGCTCACCTTGTCGATCATGGCCAGTGCGCGTGCACGGGATCCAGACAAGGGCTATGCGACCGACTTCGTCACGGCGGTCGGGCCCCTATTGCAGGAAATCAAGGGTAAGAATATCAGGCTATTGAGTAATGCGGGTGGAATGAATGCGAGGGCGTGTGCGCAGACATTGCGTGCGATAGCCGAAAAGGCAGGCGTGACGCTCAAGATAGTTGTTGTTGAAGGCGACGATCTGATTCCCATGCAAGAAGAAATCCGTGCCTCGGGCGTTACAGAGATGTTTTCAGGGGAGGCCTTGCCGGTCGAGTTAACCAGTCTGAATGCATACTTGGGTGCTTTTCCTATTGTCAGGGCAATAGAAAACGGTGCCGATATCGTCATCACGGGTCGCTGTGCAGACAGTGCGCTTGCATTGGCGGCGTTGATTCACAAGTTTGGATGGCTGCCAGATGATTACGACCGGTTGGCGGCAGGCAGTCTGGTCGGGCATTTGCTTGAGTGCACGACACAAGCCACGGGAGGGTTGTTTACTGATTGGTGGCGGGTATCTAACTGGGAAAACGTTGGATTTCCAATTGCCGAATGTACCAGTGATGGCAGCTTTATGCTTACGAAGCCCAAAAATACCGGTGGCTTGATCAGCCGGTTGTCGGCTGCCGAGCAAACACTTTACGAGGTGACGGATCCCGCCAACTATTTATTGCCGGATGTGGCATGCGATTTCACGGCAGTCACCATAGACCAGGTGGATACCGATAGAGTGCGAATAGCCGGTGCGCGCGGCGGACCGCCAACCGATACTTATAAGGTGAGCGGCACCTGGCTCGATGGATATCGACTATCGTCCACGTTGACGATCGTTGGAGATCACGCAGTGGATAAGGCTAAGCGCCTGTCAGCCGCAATTCTGGGACGGACAGCGAAGCTGATGAACGATGCCGGGTTCGACGATTACAAGGATACATGTTGCGAGATTATTGGCAGCGAGCTGGGTTCCTATGGGGCCGTGGCGAAGCCCGATGCGAGGGAGGTGGTCCTGCGCATAGCCGTCCGGCATGATAAGGCCGAAGCGCTGCACATTCTTTCCCGGGAAATTGCTCCATTTGGAACTTCCGCGGCGGCAGGGACGACGGGATTTAGCGGGCGTCAAAAGCCTTCGGCCGTGTTTCGTTTGTTTTCCTTTCTCTGGCCCAAATCACGGGTATCCGTTTCGCTCGTCGGGCCAGATGGTGTGAGCATTCCGGTTTCCTTGCCCGAGCCAAAAGGCATCTATGAGAAGGCGAATGGCGACGTATACCATGATATCGAAGCACTGGACGGTGAAGTCAGAACGGTGCCTCTGTCGTCAATTGCGGTTGCACGCAGCGGAGATAAGGGAGATGTTGCGCATCTTTGCCTGATTGCGCGCAAGCCAATGTTTGCTGCGTGCATTGACCAGCAAATGACGGCTGCCGCCGTCAAAAAATACTTCGAACACCTGGTTGATGGGACCGTCACCAGGTATGACGTTCCGGGTATCTCTGCCCATAACTATATTATGACCCGGGCGTTGGGCGGCGGCGGCGCGGCGTCATTGCGAAACGATCCGCTAGGAAAAACCTTTGGCCAGATTCTCCTGAGTCATCCGGTCCAGGTGCCCGAGTCGTGGCTCCCGGAGCTTGACAGTGGCTACCCCAATTAAAAGAAAGGACGAGACATGATGAACAACACGCTATGTCAAATGCTGGGCATCGAAATTCCAGTGTTTGGTTTCTCTCATTGCCGAAATGTAGTGTCGGAGATTACGCGAGCCGGAGGGCTGGGCTGCCTGGGCACTGCATACTATACGCCCGAACTGCTTGAGATGGAACTCAAATGGATTGATGATCAGATAGGTGACAAGCCCTATGGTGTCAACCTGTTATTGCCTCAAAAATATGAAATTGTTGGAGACACTACTCTGAATCCCGATACGTTGCCAGCGACCCATGTGCAATGGCAACGCTCACTACTGGATTCGGCCGGTATTCCACCACTGCCGGCGGAAGAACGCGATGCCCTCATGAAAGAGGAACTTGATCGTTTACACATGACCCCCGAATTTTCCGACGAATTGCTTGACGTGGTGTTAACGCATCCGAATATCAAGCTGGTCGTGAGCGCATTGGGTTCACCTCCCCCCGAGATTTTGCAGCGTTTGCATGCCAATGGTATCAAGGTCGGCGCCATGACAGGAAAGGTCGAACATGCACTTAAGCACAAGCAGGCAGGATTGGACCTTGTGATTGCTCAAGGCACCGAAGCGGCGGGGCATACGGGTGTCGTGACGTCGATGGTGTTATGGCCAGAGGTCGTGGACGCAGTGTTTCCCATGCCGGTACTGGCTGCAGGCGGAATTGGCCGAGGGCGCCAGATGGCGGCTGCATTTACACTGGGTGCCCAGGGTATCTGGTGCGGTTCGGTCTGGCATGGCACACGGGAAAGTGATCTTTCCGATGAAATGAAGCAGTTGCTGTTCAAGGCACGTTCCGGCGATGCGGTTCAGACGCGCTCTAAAACAGGTAAACCGGGCCGGATGCTGCGCAGCAAGTTCACCGAAGCATGGATTCAAGCTGACGCGCCTGCGCCATTACCGATGCCGTGGCAAAGCGTTCTGAATGTGGAAGCCCGATTGCGTATTGACCGGGCTCGCGCACTTGATTTCATGACATGTCCGGTTGGCCAGATTGTGGGCAGCATTAACCAGGAAAGCTCGGTGCGCCAGGTGATATACGACATACTCGAAGAGTTTGCCGACACAGTCGAGGGCCTGAGGGAGAAAGCAGGACTGGATGCCTGATTACAAGCGGAACAAGCAGACGGGGCCTGACTCGAAGGCTTTGATTCTATCGGATTGCCTACGCGTTATTTAAGATTTGAATCGCGACATTGGAAGGGAAATCATGTCAAAAGAGCAGCACTTTACCGGGCCGCTGGCGGGGCTCAAGATCATCGATCTGACTGCGGTATTAATGGGACCGTCAACCACCCAGATGCTGGCGGACCTCGGGGCCGATGTGATTAAAGTAGAGGCGGTCGATGGAGACGCCGTGCGCAAGATCGGCCCCCACGGCGATGAAAAAATGGGACCTCTCTATCTGGGGCTCAATCGCAACAAGCGTAGCATCGTGCTGGACCTCAAGAATCCGGACGGACGTGAGGCGTTCTTGCGTTTGGTCAAAGATGCTGACGTCGTCACGACTAATGTTCGTCCCAAAGGAATGGAACGCCTGAAACTGGCCTACGAGGATTTGGCGGAAGTCAACCCGCAGATTGTGTATGTCAGCCTGGTGGGATTTTCGCAAAGGGGGCGTTATGCGCGGTCTCCCGCGTTTGATGATCTGATACAGGCAGCGACATCGCTGCCGTGGGTCGTAGCAGAAAATACCGATGGGAACCCGCGCTATATTCCGGTGAATATTGCAGACCGCACAGTTGGCTATTATGCGTTCGGCGTCATTCTTGCTGCATTATACAGTCGAGACCGGACGGGGAAAGGGCAGCAGGTGGATGTGCCCATGTTTGAGACCATGGTGCCTTATGTGCTCGGCGATCATTTGTACGGGAAAAAATTTATTCCCTCCCAGGGTGGTTTTGGCTACCCGCGCATTCTGGCGCGCTCGCGCACACCATTTCGCACCAAGGATGCCTGGGTGTGTTGCACGATCTACCACGATCATCACTGGAAGGCTTTTCTGCAAGTTATTGGCAGGCCCGAGATGTGGGAGACAGATCCCAGACTGGCAACCATGACCACGCGCACTGCTCATAGTGAAGAGCTGAGCGCCTTTGTGAGTGAACAAATGCTCCAACGCACAGCGGCAGAGTGGCAAAAGGCACTTGAAAGCGCCGATATACCGGTGTTTCCGATGAACACGCCCGAGAGCTTGCTGGATGATCCTCATCTGCGTGATATTGATTTTTTTTCCGAGGCAGAGCATCCGGTTGTCGGAAAAATCCGGGAAATGGGCGTGCCGAGCGAATGGCACGGGACGCCGCCTACGAACTACCGGTTTCCCCCCATGCTGGGAGAGCATAGTTGTCAGATCTTAAAGGAAGTCGGATATACCGACGAGGAGATCGAGAACTTAATTCGCCACAAGAGTACGCTCCAGGCATCGGCTCACAAGCCGGATGTGGTCAAGGTTGATGATTAGTCCTGACGACGCGTCTGGAGCGCGTCTTTTACGGGACAGAAGGTGCAGGCTGGATTCGACGTTATTACACAAAAAATAGGGAGACACAGCATGAAATGCAGAGAAATCATTATCGCCTTGTCACTGTTCAGCGTACTTGGTATGGGCAGCGCGCAAGCGCAGCAATATATCAAATTTGTTACTGGCAGTGCGCCTGGTGGTGGTGTAGACCATGTTACGCAATTGCTTGCAAATAGTATGGCTCCGGTTCTGGGGCAAAAAATCGTTGTTGAAAATCGCCCTGGGGCTTCCTATAACATTGCTGCGGCCTATGTCGCCAAAGCGCCAGCCGACGGGAGTACGGCTTTAATCACCTTCAACGTGCACCCCATCGCGGGTGCATTGCATCCCAACTTACCGTTCGATCCGGTCACCAGCTTCAGAGCTGTCGGCAAAGTTGCCACCACGCCGTATGCCATTGTAGCTAACCCGTCCCTCCCGGGGTCTACGCTCAGGGAGACCATTGATCTGGCCAAAAAAGACGGGCGTTCACTGTCTTTTGCTTCAATTGGCCTGGGAACACCCCAGCATCTTATGATGGAACGACTCAAGAAGCAGACGGGTGTGGATATTGTCATGGCCCAGTATAGCAATCCGTCGCAGGGTCAGATTGACGTAATGGCTGGGCGCGTTGACTTTACCTTGTCGACGATCGCGTTTTGCGAACCGCACGTCGCCGCGGGGAAAATGAAAGTGCTCGCGGTGACAAGCGAAACACGGCTGCCGCAGTTCCCGAATGCAATAACTATTAAGGAAGCGGGTTACGAAGGCTTTGTGACAGATGGCTGGTATGCCATGCTCCTGCCTGCCGGGACGCCGGATTCTGTTGTGCGGCAATACAATGCGGCCTTGAATAAGGTGCTTGCGATTGAAACCTTGCGTAAACAATTCAAGGCAGCCGGGCTGACACCGTCTCCGGGAACGCCTCGAGAGCTGGACCAACTCATTGAGCATGACGCCATTCAGTGGAAAAAGGTGATAACCGAACAAGGGATCAAACCGGATTAAACCCATGATTGTGATGGATCGTGGGATCCTCACACCAATATAACGTTAATAAGAAGCATCATAGGAGATAAGCATGAACTGGAAAGGAGTTGTCGTTGCGTTAGTCGCGATCAGTTTACATACGGTGGTGCCGGCAAAAGAAGTTGCCAAAATCATTATCGGCAGTGCTCCGGGTGCGGGCATGGATAGCGTGACCCGCGCCATTTCGGATGCGTTGGGTAAACAGATGGACCGTACCTTTATCGTCGAGAACCGTCCGGGAGCCTCGAGCAATATTGCAGCGGAACATGTCGCAAAGGCAGCGCCGGATGGTAAGACGGTGCTAATTACTTACAACGCGCACCCGGCCGCGAAAAGTCTTTTCCCTGATTTGCCGTTCGATACGGTGAAAAGCTTTCGGGCGGTTGGCATGATCGCCTCGACGCCCTACATTCTGGTGGCCAGGCCTGGCCTGCCCGGCAAAAATCTGAAAGACATGATTGAGCTGGCAAAAAAGGATAAACGTACCGTGACCTTTGGGTCGGCAGGGCTCGGAACGCCGCAACACTTGATGCTGGAGCGTCTTAAAAAGCAGACAGGGGTTGATGTCAGCATGGTGCATTACAAGAGCTCATCGCAGGCGCAATCGGATGTGATAGGCGGACACGTGGATTTCACACTGTCTACGGTGGCGTTTGCAGCTCCTCAGGTGAAGGCAGGCAGGCTAAAGGCGTTGGCTGTGACCTCCAAGGACCGCATGGCAGATTTTCCCGATACGCCGACGATCGCGGAGTCGGGGTATGACGGATTTATAACGGACGGTTGGTATGCCATGCTATTGCCCGCCAATACACCGCAAAGCGTGGTGGATGCCTACAATACAGCGCTGAACAAGGTGCTGGCACAACCTTCAATCAAGGAGCGATTTGCCGGCATGGGTCTGACACCCAGGCCGGGCACAGAGGAGTCATTAGAAAAGCAGATTCGTATCGATGAAAAATTATGGGCCGAGGTGATCCGGGAGCTTGGCATCAAGCCACAATAACTGGCCCTCGCTCATGGGGACGCGGGGTTCTCGTGAGGTAGTATGTGGTGCCGGGCTACCACAATTGGCATGTCCGCTTATTTGTAACAAAACAGGGAGTTACTGTGAATCGACAGATTATTCTTGTCTCCAGACCCACTGGATTGCCATGCCCGGAAAATTTTCGGATGATCGAGTCGTCCGTGCCGGTGCCTGGCGAAGGCCAGGTGCTGGTTCGTCATACCTATTTGGGATTGGCGCCTGCAGCCAGACTTCAGATGGGAGAGGCTGCCTCTTATCGCGCTCCGATGAAGATTGGAGATGTGATATACGGCCAGGCGCTGGGTATTGTGCAAAAAAGCCGAAGCCCCTTATACCGTGAAGGCGATGCCGTCATGATACAACACGGAGGGTGGCAGGAATACTCGATTTCAGATGGTCACGGCGTAACGAAGGTCGAGTCCGATATCGCGCCGATGACGGTATGGCTTGGTGCGTTGGGTACCTCGGGCATGACTGCCTATGTCGGATTGCTCGATTTTGGCTTGCCCCAAACGGGGGAGACGGTGGTCGTGTCGGCTGCCAGCGGGGCGGTCGGATCCATGGTGGGGCAGATTGCGCGTATCAAAGGATGTCGTGTGGTGGGCATTGCTGGCGGCCAGGAGAAAATGGCGCATCTGCGGCGTGATTTTGGCTATGACGCCGCAGTTGATTACAAGGATGCGGCATTCGATGGCACACTAAGGAAAGCGTGTCCAGCAGGTATAGACGTGTACTTCGATAATGTAGGGGGCCGCGTCAGGGATGCCGTTTGGCCGCTGATGAATCGTAACGGACGCGTCGTGGTCTGTGGCCAGATTTCCGAGTATAACGATTCACCTGCGCCCGGACCGGGCTGGTTTGATATTCTTGCGCGGCGGCTGTCGGTCAGAGGGTTCATTCTAAGTGATCATGCGAGCCGTCGCTCCGATTTTCTGCGTGATATGGGAGCCTGGTATCAAGAGGGCAGAATCGCGATACGCGAAGATGTTCAAGAGGGGCTGGAGCTTGCGGTACCCGCATTCATCGCCATGCTTCAGGGTAAGAATTCTGGCAAGGCCATCATAAAATTATGAACAGATATTTTTCCGCAGCACAGCGTATTTACGATGGAAAAGGCAGTCTCCAATCGCTTCGTTCCGAACTGGCCCGGCATGGCTGCACTCGGCCCGTCGTGATCAGCGGCGGAACATTGCATCGCACTGCCCGTGCCCATGCATTGATCGAGCATGCGCTGGACAGCAAGCCGGCACAGTGGTTCAGTGGCGTTCGCCCTCACAGTCCTGTTGAGACAATACGCGCGTCGGCACAACTTACCCGGTCTGTTAATGGCGATTGCCTCATCGCGCTTGGCGGGGGTTCCGCAATGGTGACCGCACGTGCCACTGCCATCACTTTGGCCGAAGGAGATGATTTTCCTGGGATGGCAACCCATGCCCGGGACGGTCAACTCGTCAGTCCCCGTTTGATGAAAGCCAAGCTGCCGATATTTGTCGTGCCGACGGTGCCCAGTACCGCCATCGCCAAAGCAGGCAGCGCTGTGCTGGAGGAGTCAACACGCACGCGCCTTGCGCTATATGATCCGAAAACACGCGCCGCGGCGGTGTTTTTAGAGCCTGAGTTGTTGATGACGGCCGATTTTAAACTGGTGTCCTCCGCTTCCATTCATCTTATGGGTATGGCGATCGAAGGCATTCTTTCATCAACTGCACATCCCCTTTCCGATGCGTCGCTGGGTCATTCTCTATACCTGACCTGGAACATGCTTTTGCAATTGAAGGACAACCCGGAAAATATTGCAGCGCATACGAACCTGGCCCTGGCAGCAGTCCTGTGTGGGCAGGGGACTGATCATGCGGGTGGAGGTGTATGCTCGGCGATTGATCATGCGATTGGTGTCCGTTTCGGCATTTCCAATGGCGCCTGTCATGCCGTATTGCTGCCTGTTGTGCTTTCGCGCTATGATGGCGCTACTTTGGCTCAGGTAAGATTAATCGCAGGTGCGCTCGGACTTGCTCGCGATGCCTCACTTCGGGAATGTGTCGATGTGCTTGCGCAAGGCTTTTCGGCGCTGGGCTATGCCCACCGTCTGCGCGATCTTGGTGTGTCACGGGAGAGCGTCCCTGCGCTGGTGTGCGAAGTGAAGCATGACTGGTTTGCAGGAGAAAATGACGCTGCGGGCAAACCTGAAGATATTATTGAAACGGCGTGGTAAATAAAGCCTATCGAGTGCCATGGGGATAAATAAAGCTTATGATTTCGTCAACTCGCAGCAAACCAAAACACGAGGAAGATCGTGTGTTTCCACGTCCTGCGCCGGTATTTACGCAGGGGGCGACCACTTTATATGCGCAGTTCGCAAGCGTACTACGGGGACGCATACTGGGTGGCGAATTTGCGCCGGGTGATCTTTTACCGAGTATTGCCCAATTGTGCAAAACGTATAATCTGGGCCGGATCACCGTCAGTCATGGCCTGCAGATTCTTGCTGATGAAGGACTGATCACAGTTGAACGTGGCCGGGGAACACAAGTGATCCACTCACCAGGAGAGCGACAGACGCTCCCCATGTTCAAGTCCCTCACGACGATGTCCTATACCGATCCGGAAAAGTATAGTGTTCAACTCGGTACACGTCTGACGGGACAGTCATTGCCCGACAATAGATGGGCGGTCGGTGAGCCGTTTGATTCGTACGTACGTATCGATAAAGTCGACAGCGATGATGGCCGACCCTACTGCCAATCGACTGTATATGTTGCCGAGGCGATTTCCAGGAAATTTCCGGCCGGAGCTGAAAAAAAATATAAGCTATTCAGACTCGTGCAAAAGCATTCTGCCATGCCGATCACGGGCGGTAAAGAGCGTTTCACCGTAGCTGCTGCTGATATTCATGAAGCGGAAAAGCTCCGTATCCCTATGGCGGCGCCTGTAGCGCATGCAATTCGTGTATTTACCGATGAGCGCAATCGGGTCGTTTACTACGGTATATCTAGCTACCGTGGCGACCTTTTCGGTATCGAACTTGATTTGTCAGAGCACTTCAAACCGTAAAATTATTCGTTAACAAGTTGATTATTAAGAGTCAGAGCGCTCATTTTTCATACAAATAAATAGAACATTCGTTTTATTATTGACGAAACGCATGCAAAAATTTATATTCATCATATAGGAGGTGACATGGAAGCGACGTTAAGTTTGGCGGGAAAAGTCGCTCTGGTGACAGGTGCAGCCGGAGGTCTTGGAAGTCGTTTTGCCTACGTGCTGGGGAGGGCCGGAGCCAAAGTTGCGCTTGCGGGCAGACGGCTGTCGCCACTGCAGGATTTGGAGGTGAAACTTGACAAACAGTCTGTTAAAGGTGTGCCGGTAGTCATGGACGTGACATGCGCGGAATCGGTCAAAAGCGGACTGGATCAGATCCAGGACCGTTTGGGATTGGTGGATTTGCTGGTGTGCAATGCTGGTATAGGGATCAACAAGAAGTCCATTGATATGTCTGTCGAGGAGTTCTCTTTGGTGATGGACACCAATTTAAAAGGCAGCTGGATCATTGCAAATGAAATGGCCAGACGATTGATTGGGGCGAACAGTCCGGGCTCGATTATCAATATCACCTCGATTCTGGGGCATCGTGTCGCCGGCGCGGTGATACCTTACACGGCATCAAAGGCCGCGCTGGAGCAAATGACTCGCGCGCTAGCACTGGAGTGGGCCCGTTACGGCATCCGGGTCAATGCCCTGGCGCCTGGTTATATCGAAACGGATCTGAACCGTGCGTTTTTCGACTCTGATGGCGGAAAGGCACTGATCGGCCGCGTTCCCATGCGGCGTCTGGGCCAGCCCGAGGACTTGGATGGTGCTTTACTTCTACTGGCTTCAGAGGCATCAAAATATATGACGGGCAGCACGATCGTAGTCGATGGTGGCCATTTGCAATCTTCACTGTAAGGATCATGAGATGGATTTTAAAGTATCTGAAAAGACAGAAGCACTGCGGCAGCATATCCGCCAATTTGTGGACGACGAACTAATTCCGCTGGAAAAAATCGCAGACTCGTATGATGAACACGAGAACATTGCACCGGCACGCTTGGTGCAGATGCAGGCAAAGGCAAAGGAAAAAGGGCTTTGGTCCCTGCAGATGCCAGTGGAGCGAGGCGGGCAAGGGCTGAGCATGGCGGAAATGGCGCCGTGTTATGAAGAAATGAATCGCTCTATTTTCGGGCCCGTGGTGTTCAATTCGGCGGCGCCCGATGATGGCAATATGATGGTGCTCAATAAGGTCGCAACTGAAGAGCAAAAAACGCAATGGCTGCAGCCCATTATCGATGGCGCCGTTCGATCCTCGTTTGTCATGACCGAGCCGGCGCCGGGTAGTGGTTCTGATCCTTCCATGATGCTGACCACCGCCACAAAAGAAGGGAATGACTGGGTCATCAACGGAAGAAAGCATTTTATTACGGGCGCGGGCGTGGCTAGCCATTTTATCCTGATGGCGAAAACCTCAGACGACACTCGTAAGGGGCTCAGTGCCTTTCTGTTTCATAAAGACGATCCTGGCTGGGAGATCATCCGCCGTATTCCGATTATGGGGCCCGAGGAACACGGAGGGCATTGTGAATTGCAATTCAATGATTTACGTATTCCGGATCATCATCGCCTGATGAATATCGGCGACGGCTTGAAACTGACTCAAATCAGATTGGGGCCTGCCAGGTTGACGCACTGTATGCGCTGGCTGGGTCTGGCAAAAAGATCGCTGGAGATTGCCACGGAATATGTCTCTCATCGTGAATCCTTCGGCTCCCGACTGGCTGACCGTGAAGGTGTACAGTGGTTACTCGGCGAGGCAGCGATGGAGATACAAATAGGGCGCCTGTTGACCATGCATGCCGCGTGGAAACTGGATCAGGGGGATTTTGCACGCAAGGAGGTGTCCATGGCCAAGGTGGTTGTGTCCAATACGCTACACAAGGCCGTTGATACCGCTATTCAATTATGTGGCGCACGTGGCTATTCAAAAGATACTCCCCTTGAGTGGATTTACCGCTATGCGCGACAGGCTCGTTTGGTGGATGGCGCTTCCGAAGTGCATAAAATGGTTCTGTCCAAAAATTTGATGAATGAAGGGATTGATTTCTGGAAATGGGGATAGGCAATGGACGAGATGTCGGATCCCTCTCGCATTGCAGACTTCATCGCAGCAAATGCCAGGGCAGAGAATATTCAGGTCACCGGCTTTACCAAACTTTCAGGTGGGGCGATACAGAATAACCATGCTCTTTCTGTTGTAATGGATGGCGGAAGCTGTCCTGGTGCGCACACATTTGTGGTTCGCAGTGATGCGCCGTCGACGATTGCAGCTTCTTTGACCCGTGAGCAGGAATTTGCGGTGATCAAATGCGCTTATGCTGCGGGTGTGACGGCGCCGGAGCCACTCTGGTTATGCACAGATAAGTCCGTCATTGGACAATCCTTCTGCGTCATGCGCAAGGTTGATGGAATAGCCAATGGGCGACAACTCGTCAGGCAGGAGTTGCCGGACAGTGAAGCATCTGCACTTGTGCGCTCTCTGGGGCAGGAACTGGCTCGTCTGCATCGCATTCAGCCTGGAAGCGCAGACCTTTCATTTTTGAAATTACCTCAACCGACTGCTGCATCAGCGCGTATTAGACATTATAGAGGCGCCTTGGATGACATATCCGAGCCTCACCCAGTATTGGAATGGGCCTTGAACTGGCTGGAAGATCGTATGCCGTCGCCGCTGCCACTTTCTCTATGTCACTGTGACTTCCGTACAGGGAATTATATGGTCGATAAGGGCAGACTCACCGGGATATTAGACTGGGAATTTGCTGCCTGGAGTGATCCATATGAAGACTTGGGTTGGCTTTGCGCGAGAAGCTGGCGCTTCGGGAATGTCAACAAGGAAGTCGGAGGGATGGGCCACAAGCGTGATCTTTTTGACGGCTATGCAAATGTTACGGGTGTAGACGTAGAGCCTGAAAGGGTGAAGTATTGGGAGGTCATGGCGATGGTTCGCTGGGCAATTATTGCCCTGCAACAAGCGCAACGGCATCTTTCGGGTGAGGAAACATCGCTGGAGCTTGCATTGACAGGGCGCATGGTGCCGGAAATGGAGTTTGATGTGTTAAACCAGTGTTTGACGATGGAGAAAACCAATGGGTAATCAGCCCGACGGGCAGAATTTGCTTCTTACGGCGCGTCGAGTGTTGCTAGAGGAAATACTGCCGATATTGCCTGATGAGTCTCGTTATATGACGATGATGATGGCTAATGCAATGGGAATTGCTGCGCGGGAGTTGGATGCAAAAAAGCGGTCGGATCTGGAGGAAGAAAAATCGCTTGGACTCTTTTTAATTGAAGCCGGCGTTGAATTAGATCAAAAGGTCGATTGTGATCATGAGGGCATGCTTGCTGAGCTCATTCGCCAAAGAAGCATTCCTGATAGATGGCGACAACCTTTGGCGGAGATGTTGCTTGCGCTGACGCGGCGCAAACTGCAGATCAGTAACCCCAAATATTTGAGCATGTAAAAAGGACGACCCTTGTCTGCGGTGTATCGTGTACGGGATTATTGTTCATGCCACAACATGAAGTAATTGTATGAAAATTGATTTTGAAACCTTCAAGACAGATTTAAGTTTGACCAAAGCGGATATTTGCCGTGAATTGTATTTGCAGCACGGTGATATGATTCGGATTCAGAAGGAGCATGTTGCGGTTAAGAATCTGGTGCGTATCATCGATTCGACTCTCCGGCTGGCGGGATCCAAGGGATTTCATGCCATGTCGTTACGTGATTTGTGTGCCGACTCAGGGTTCAGTATTGGGGGTTTATATGCCTATATACGCAATAAAGATGATTTGCTTGTTCTGATACAAGGGCATGGGTTTCTGCTCACTAGACGCGTTCTTTTGAAGAGCATAGAGGGTATTGTCGATCCTTTTGACAAATTGCGCGCTGCAGTTTCTTCTCATCTTTTTCTAAGTGAATTAATGTTGCCGTGGTTTTATTTTTCGTTTATGGAGGTTAAAAGTCTTCCGAAAAAGCAAATGAGGGCTGCCATAGCGGTTGAGCAGGAAATTGAAGATATATTTTTCAATATCATTTCAGTTGGAATCGAGACAGGTCAATTTTTGCCAATCAATGCCAGACTACTGTCATCAACGATAAAGGCGCTTATGCAGGATTGGTATCTCAAGCGGCGTAAGTATCGTAATCAGTCGATTTCGGTCAGCCAGTATGTCGATTTCGTGATTGCAATGTTGGCGGGAGTGCTGACAGACCCAGCACGTACTCATAAGTAAGGCAATCTTGGTGTCGGCGCACGGCAGGCTGTGTAATGTATGGATCAGCCTAGCCTAGCGCTTCGGTTATAACGTTTAGCGATTGTCGTCGTTCATTTTGCCAACAATGTCCTTTTCTTCGGCAAAGGTTTTGACAGCAAAATCAGAGTATTGTTTGTGATCCATATAATACGTCTGTATCCCGTATTCGCTGATGGCTCTCAGAAAGACCGGATCCTGCGTAGCCGCTTTGACGGCAGCGTCCAGTTTTTCTACGATTTCAGGCGGCAGGCCTTTGGGACCAGCCAGGCCCAGTGGTGACGGAATCACAACTGGATAACCCGCTTCGGTAAAGGTGGGTACGGACTCGAACGCAGCCAGCCTTTCTTTTGAAGCCACGGCCAGGACACGAACAGTGCCTGATTTAAAGTACGGCAGGATTGTGTTGGTGCTGACAACAGCCTTCACATGGCCGCCCATCAACGCGGTAATCGCCTCGGCATCTCCCTTGAACGGAACATGCGTCAGTTTGGCGCCGGTGGCGTTATTGAGTTCAACCATAACCATTTGATTACCGGTAAAGCGGCCGGGCGTTCCCACGGTCATCTCTTCCGGATGTTGCTTCGCGTATTCGACAAACTCCTGAACCGTTTTCAGGGTAGATTTGGCATCTACGGCCAGCGCGAAATCATAATTGGAAAAGGACGCAATATAGGTCAGATCCTTGATCGGGTCATAGCGGGTTTTTTGCAGATACGGTTGTCTGAAAATACCGTGAGGCGACAGCGTCAGTTTATAACCATCGGGACGCGTGCGCACCATTTCCTGCGCGCCCATAGAGCCGGCGGCGCCAGGCTTGTTTTCAATGACGATTGTTTGCTTCAGATAGCGCCCCATGCTTTCTGCCAGCGCCCGTCCGATCAGATCCGAGGTGCCGCCTGCGGCGTAAGGCACGACAATACTGATGGGTTTGTCGGGATAGTCGCCGGCTGCGCTCGCGACGCAGGGGGCGATGAGCAGCAGCGAGCTTGCCAGAAATTTCCCGACGCGGAAGATGTTATTCATATATTAGCCTGTTGATAAAATTAAAACCGAAGAACGATTATAGGTGGGCTAACGATTCAATTCATCCGGATGGCCGGGCACGGCATCGATTGTGTACACCCGTTTTGCTGGGCGGAACGGGTGGCCTTTGGTCAGTCGGGAATGATGCCCGCTGCTTTGATAATCCGGCCCCACTTTTGTGATTCTGCAGCCTGGAACTGAGCGAGGCCTTCCGGTGTGGTGGTGGCTACGTCGCCCGCAGTCGTCTCTTGAAAGCGTTTCCACTCCGGCTGCCCGGCGATCTTGATGAACATTCCATTAAGGCGTTGTACCAGTGAGGGATCCGCCTTTGCAGGAAGGTACACGCCTGTCCAGTACGTCATATCGTAGCCCTTGACGCCACTTTCAGCCACCGTTGGAATTGATGGTGCAATGGACAGGCGCCGGCTGCCGCTGGTGGCGAGGGCACGCAGTTTTTTTGCATTGATTTGTGGAATCGCAGTCGGACCATCGGCGAACATAAAGTCAACCTGGCCGCCCATCAAATCCGTCACGGCCATCGGATTGCTTTTATAGGGAATATTGACCACATCGATATCAGATAATTGCTTGAGCATTTCTCCTGCGACGCGGCTGGAAGAGCTGCCGCTGCCGAAATTCATTTTTCCCGGGCGCTGCTGCGCAGCTGCGAGCAGGTCTGATAGGGACTTGATCGATGAATCGTTTTGCACTACGAGCATCATTTGGCCTTTGCCCAGTAGCGTGACCGGCGAGAAGTCCTTAACCGGGTCATAAGGCAGTTTCTTGAAAAGATGTGCATTGGCCGCATGTGTGGTATTGGTCGTCATGAGCAGGGTGTAGCCATCCGGCTCGGCTCGGGCGACATGCTGGGATGCGATGAACCCACTGGCTCCTGCGCGGTTATCCACGACGACGGGCACTTTGTATTCGCTTGTCAAAGCCTGTGCAAAGATGCGCGCCTGCTGGTCGGTGCCGCTGCCTGCGGCAAAGGGAACCACGAGTGTGATCGGCTTGCTGGGATAGCTTTGGTCCGACGCAGCTTGTGCGTTGGCGCAGAAGGCCAGCGCAAAAGTGAATCCGATTGTTGTTTTGATGGATGGCAGCATGGTTTGTCTCCGTTATTTAATTGTTTGGTGTTTGAGTCTCTATTTAGCGAAAGTGCGTTAATGTTCCTCCGCGCATCAACTTGCCCGGCAGAGGATGTCCAACGATTTCCTCGGCCAGGTGCGCGCACGCCACGAGCGCATCCAGATCGAGTCCAGTCGAAATGCCCATTTCTTCGCACATGAAGGCGAGATCCTCGGTGCAAATATTGCCCGCGGCACCGGCGTGACCGGCAAAAGGACATCCTCCCAGGCCTGCGCATGAACTGTCGAAAGAGTCCACGCCCATCTGCAGTCCGGCTAATGCATTTGCCATGGCCGT
>Ga0164243_10005353_pt1 | contig 19615 bp, 18 predicted proteins | sample OricompcompostOP_FD_108781 | JGI IMG/M metagenome (GOLD analysis project Ga0164243, IMG submission 108781) | Organic Plus compost microbial communities from Emeryville, California, USA - Original compost - Organic plus compost (OP) | ecosystem: Engineered > Solid waste > Mixed feedstock >... | reverse complement strand
ACCAAACCGGTGCACGAGGTCTGGCTTGCCGATCGGAGGCGGATAGCGGCGCGGCCTGCTGCTCTGCATCCTGGCCCGCCGCGTCATCCGCCACTTCCTTGACTGGCGCAATGAACTGATAGCCGCGGCCGCGGATCGTCTGAATGGTCTGCTGCAGCTCGCCGCTGTCGCCCAGGATCTTGCGCGCGCTCTTGACGTGATTGCTGAGCGTGGCGTCCGACACTTCGCGCCCGTCCCAGACGTTCTGAAACAGCTCTTCCCGGGACAGCACCCGATCCCGATGCTGGATCAGATACACGAGCAGATCGAAGACCTTGGGCTCCACCGCAATGGCAGCGCCTTGGCTACTGATCCGATACAGGGCGGTGTCGATGACGTAATCCGCCACCTGATATTTCATGCGTTTCTATCGCGCGGCTGCACCGGCCGCGACGATAACAGGGCGCCGGGCCGAATCGTTATCGAAACATTATCCAAAGATTATCGATCCGCCATGCAGCGGCCCGGCCGCCTTGCGCAAGGTAGGCCCTCGTTGAAACACCAACGGAGAGCCTCCCATGCCCACGCCGCTGCAGATTCTGCTCGACCCCATCTCGCTGACCGTACTGGCGATCTATGGGGCGTTGATATTGGTGGAAAGACTCTTCCCCGCCCGCCCCCTGCCCAGGATCAAGGGCTGGGTCCCCCGGGCGCTCGTCGTCTTCGTCTGCTACTTCTATCTGTCGTCCTACTTGCCGCTGCTCTGGGGTGAGTCGCTCGCCCGGTTTCAGCTCTTGAAGCTGGACACCCTCAATCCGTTCGTCGGGGCAGCGATCGGCGTGCTGATCTATGAGCTGCTCGTCTATGCCTGGCATCGCGCAATGCACCGAAACCACTGGCTGTGGCGCGCCTTCCATCAGATGCATCACAGCGCGGAGCGCGTCGACAGCTTCGGCGCTTTTTATTTCAGTCCCCTGGACATGGTCGGATTCACGTTCCTGAGCAGCGTCAGCCTGACGGTCGTCGGGTTGAGCGCGCAGGCCGTGACGTACTTTCTTTACGCGACGATGTTCCTGGCCGTCATTCAGCACACCAACATCCGCACGCCGCAGTGGCTCGGCTACATCGTGCAGCGGCCCGAGAGCCACAGCGTCCATCACGCCCGCGGGGTGCATCACTACAATTATTCCGATCTGCCGCTGTTCGACATTCTGTTCGGCACGTTTCGCAATCCGAAGGACTTCGCCGCCGAGAGCGGCTTCTATGACGGCGCATCGGCCATGCTGCCGCAGATGTTGGCGTTCAGGGACATCGCGAGCAGCGAGTATGATCCGTCCTTGAATCTGGAGCAGCGGGGATAACGATGAGTCTTGTCTCGAATCGACCTGTGAATCGGCGCATCGGAATGTTGGCAGCCGCCCTCGCTGCAACTCTGTACAGCACGTCGAGCCTCGCCACACCGTCAGAGCAACAGGCCATCGTGCAACACGGCGTGGGAGGCCCCGAGGTCCTCAAGCTCGAGCACGTCCCGGTGCTCGATCCGGGCAAGGGCGAGGTTCTGATTCGCGTGTATGCCGCGGCCATCAATCCGGTGGATTGGAAACGTCGGATCGGCGAAGGCGATTACGCGCCGGATCCGAATGGCCTGCCCGTGATGATTCCAGGCGGCGATGTCGCGGGCATCGTGGAGAAGCTCGGCGCAGGCGTGACGGGGCTTCGAGTCGGTGAACCGGTCTTCGCCGTGCTCGCGCGCGACCCGAAGCGCTTGAACGGCGGATATGCCCAGTACGCGGTTGCACCGGCGGAGAATGTGATGACGAAACCGAAGAACGTCACGTACGCCGAAGCGGCCGGCCTAGGCACCGCGGCCGTGACCGCCGTACGAGCGCTTTTCGATACGAACGTCACGAAGGGCCAGCGCGTGTTGATCACGGGCGCTTCAGGAGGCGTCGGCAGCAGCGCGGTGCAGGCAGCGAAAGCGCGCGGGGCGTACGTCATCGGCACCGCATCCGGCCGTCGCGAGGACTACCTCCGCTCGCTCGGCATCGATGAAATGATCGATTACACCCAGGGCAACTTCGAAGACAAAGTGCACGACGTCGACGTCGTGATCGACACGGTCGGCGCCGATACGACCGATCGCGCGTTCAAGACGATCAAGAAAGGCGGCAACTTCGTCAGCGTCGCCTCCCGCAACATCGCCGCGAAGTGTGCGGCCGCGGGCGTGAACTGCCCTGCACGCTTCAACGCGTTCCAAGTGGGCAGGCCGGTGTTCGAGGAAGTCGGCCGGCTCGCCGATTCAGGCCAGCTGAGCGTCTACATCGACAAGAGCTTTCCGCTCGCCGAAGCCGCGCAGGCGCAGCTGTACAGCGAGCAGGGTCGGACGCAAGGCAAGATCAGCCTGGTCGTCGACCCCGCGCACGCGAACGAGAAGTGAGAGCGCTGTTAGCGCCGGCCTGAGTTCGGTGTGTACACGTTCGGATCATGCCGCTCCATGAAGAACTCGGGGTTCTTGAGCGGCGTGAAACCGTATTGCGCATAGAGCCCATGAGCATCACGCGTCGCGAGCATCCAGCGCCGCAGCCCTTGCAGGTCCGGATGGCGAGTGATGCAGTCCATCAGCCACTTAGACAGGCCTCTGCCTCGATACTCCGGCAGGATGAAGACGTCACCTAGATACGCGATCGTCGCGTAATCGGAGATCACGCGCGCAAAGCCGATTTGACGATCGCCGTCGAGCAGCGCGAAGCACAGCGAATTCGCCAACGACTTCTGTACGGTGGAGGACGGAATTCCTTTTGCCCAGTAGGACGACGCAAGAAACTCCGCGATGACGGCGTGATCCAGCTTCGCCGGATCACAGGTGACGGTGAAGGTGTCCTTGACCCAAACGCTCATGAGTTTGCCTCTTGCAAGCCCGACGCTTGCGGCGCGACATGATAATGCGCGGCGCGTGCAGCCGCAGCAAAGCTCAGAAGCGCTGTTTCGTCTCGACCAGGAGCTGCACGTTCTTGATATCCGCGCCGCCGTCGAGCGGAAAAGCGAGATCGACGTGAATGACGTTGCCGAGCCCCGATCTCGTACTGCCGAGCCGCAGACCGATGCCGATGTCCTTGAGCCAGCCCTGGCTCGGCGTATTGACCTCGCCGCGCCCCCAAGTCCGTCCCACATCGACGAACGCCGCGGCGCCGACGCGGAAGAGACGGAAGGGATACCAATCCGTGAAATACCGCTCCTCGAGCGTGAGCAGCGCCCGCGCGTCGCCGCCTTGGTAGCGCAGCGGATAACCGCGTAGTCCGTTGTCGCCGCCGAGCAGGATCTGCGTATCCAGATCGAGCTCGCGACCCGCCGCCGCTTCGACAGTGGCGAAGAACAGGCGATGCTGTGACTGCTGCAAGTAGTACCTCGCAGCCGTCTCGATGACGGCGTTGCGCAATTCCCCGCCTTCGAAGCGACTCTTGAAGGAGCCGGTCAGGAGCAGCGTCGAATCCTGATCGACGCTCGCGGATCCGTGGCTCGCCTTCGCCGCGAGGATCAGCGCATCGCGATGCGAGCCGAGGCTTTCGCTCGCATAGCCGAGCTGCACGCTGAGGCGCGTGCCCAGATAGAAGTCCTCGGTGCGGCCGATCTGATCGTGATTCGTGTACTTGCCGAATTCGTCCTGCACGAGCTCGAATCCGATCCAGGGATAGACGAATTTGCGATCTTCCGGCACGAGATCGTAAAGATTCGCGCCCGGCGCGCGGCTGAACTGTTGCGAATCGTAGGTTGCCCCGAGCGTCCACCGGCGCGCCCAGCCGTTTTCGAGCCCGCGCGACCAGCCCCATGAAACCGAGGCGAGCTTGCGCTGGGCGCGAAATTCGTCGACCACCTTGCCCAGGTCATACAGCGGCTCGATGTGCTCGTCATCGAGAAGCGAAACGCCCGCAGCCCAGCGGGAATCGAGCGCATAGAAGGGACGGTCGACATCGAGCTGACGCACCGCGCCGTCACTGTTGCTCGCGTATTGCGCATCCACCCGCCACCACGAGTCGAACAGGTTGCGATCCTTGTACTCGAACAGCGTCGAGTCACGGTCGACGCCCGACTTGCGGGAGACCGACAGCGCCGTGCCGGTCCCCAGCAGATTGAGCTCCTCGAGCTCGATGCCGGACGTGTTCTTGCCGCCGCGCCGGCCGAACGAGATGCCCGGATTCAAGGTCCAGACATCGCGCGTCACGACCGCCAGATCGACGCGGCCGTCGTTGAACGCGACCGGACGGATGCTCGCATCATATAAATAGCGCGCATCCCGCAGAATGCGCTCGGATTCATCGACGAGCCGCTGCGAGTAGCGGTCACCGCTCTTGAACAGCAATTGCTGCCGAATGACGTTCGGTTGGGTGCGAACGTGCAGCCGGTTTGCGAGCCGGTAGAGCGCCCGGTCCTCCTGGGGGTTTTCCAGATCGAAGATGTTTTCCGGATAGATGTAGATCTCCCCGATCAATGCGCCCATTCGCTCGAGCGTCGGCCCGTCAGGAACCTGCTCGCTCTGCAGCGCGCCCGCGGCATCGCCCGACCAGGCGTGCCAAGGCGCGAACGCCGTCAACACGAAAGCCGCGCGCCACAAGATCCCGAGAACGGCTGCCTTGAGGATGGAGTCGTGCATCGTGACGCCTCGACGTTTCGGTCCGTCAGTAAGACGCACGTACTCGTGCCGGTCAGTCGCTTGATGGGGCGCGTCCGTGCAGCGCTTCCTTCAGAGTCCGGGTTTTCGTTACAGCGCCGCCCCGCCCGCTTGGCGGATTTTTACAAAGATAACTAGGTCAACTACCATACACCGAAGCACGCCGAAGGAGCGGTTTGCACGGGTTCCCACCACGCGCGCATGGCGGCGCACTCACGGCGAGAGATCAGATGGCTTCCAACTCCTCAAAAATAGACTCGATGGTGACATCAATGGACGGCTCGGCCCGATCGAGAACCCCGACCAGCCTCAAAAACCTGCAGATACGCGCGGAAAAGCTCTCTCATCTCGTGGCGGATCGGCTGCGTAGTCAGATTGCATCCGGCGAGATCGCCCCCGGCGACACCCTGCCGTCGGAAACCGAGTTGATGAAGCAAATGGGCGTATCCCGCCCGACGCTGCGCGAGGCGATGCGCGTGCTCGAATCCGAAGGGCTGCTGCAGCTCGGCCGCGGCGCGCGCAGCGGCGCCGCCATTCTCGCGCCCTCGATCGAACGCGCCGCACGCTATGGCGCGCTGTACCTGACCACGCGCGGCACGACGATCGGCGACATTCATCAGGTGCGAACGCTGCTCGAGCCGCCGCTCGCCGCGCAACATGCAGAGCATGCGAAGAAGCAGGTGATCAAGTCGCTCCAGGACTGCGTCGAAGAACAGGAAGCGGCCCTCGCCGAGCGCGATTACACGCGCGCCGTCGCCGCCGTGAACGACTTTCACGGCCAGCTCGTGCGCTATTCATCGAACAATGCGCTCAAGCTTCTCGCCGGCATGCTGCAGGACATCTCGGCGAACATCTATCCGTTAATGGCGCTGAACGGGACGCGCGGCGACCAGCAGCTCGTCTATCGCCGCACGCAGCAGTCGAGCGAAGCGCACGCGAAGCTCATCAAGCTGATCGCCGCCGGCAAGGCGGCCGAGGCGGAACGCTTCTGGCGCGAGTACATGGTGGACACCGCGACGTTCATGGCCAAGAACAAGCTCGACGCGATCCGCATCAATGTGAGCTGATGCCGGCGGCGGCCGACATTCGCAACAGATTGTGATGGCGCCCCGTCAGATCCACGATTGCCGCATGCTCAGAGTTCGTCCCGCGCAGGCCGCCGCCGTTGCCGCGTGCGTCACGCTCGGAGTTTGCACCGCACTGCTTGGCCGCACATCGTCGAGCGCGGAAACGCTGCGCGCGGACGCGGCCAGCTCATCGCAAGCATCGATCGTTCGAGCCGAACGCCGCCGCGCCTGGGACGTCGTCGCTCGCGTCACGCAACCGTCCGGCGATGACGGCGCACCCGCCTTCGCATCCTGGCGCCGCGCCGAGGCGGTGCTCGGCAGCGACAGCCAATCCAAGAGCTCCGTGCATGCAGGCACGATGAGGCAATCTGCGGAGCCCGAGATCATCATCTTCACCTTTTACGACGAGAGCGCCGATCGGCACATTCAAGCCCATCGGCTGCACGCGCGCGCCGAGCTGGATCGCTTGCTCCATGCGGGGATTACCGATCCGTCGCTGTCCCACAACCGAACAATTCCGCCCTTGCCCGACGGGTCGACCGTGCTGCTCACCGCGTGGTGGCCGATAGCTCACGACACGCGCACGGCGTTGCCGGTCTGGGATCCAAAGGACAATCCACCGCGTCGGCACGGCAACAACTACATGACATGGCCCCGCGTCGTCGCCGTCGAGCGCAACGCGAATGACGAGCCAGCAACCACCGCCATCACGTTCGTGGGCCGCGAGTTCCCGCACGCACGCACCGTTTCGCTGGATCGCTTGCATCACATGACCGTCGATCGGCCCATGGCCGATCAGATCATGCAGGACAGCCGCACGCACAAGGCGGCTGTGATCGCGCTCGGACGCGCGATCGAGCCCGGCGATTCGCTTGCGCTCGTCGCAATGCACGTGGCATCGAAAGAGCACGGCAGATGGCGATGGGCGACGTTGTGGTGGCATGACGATGCCGGGCGCGGCGTGTTTGCCGAGGACAGGCCGCGTTTGGCTAGCCCCTGGAACAACTATTTGCTGGATGCGGCGCTCGACCCGGGCGCGCCGGGCGATCCGGACGTTTGCTTCAATCCGTGGCTGGAAGCGAGATTTCCCGATCAGGGCGCGGGCGGCGGCACGACGAGCAACTGCATCGCATGCCACCAACGCGCGAGCTACCCGCCCGTCAGCTTCCTGCCGATCACGCGCGGCGCGCGTCTCGATGACGACCCGGCGTACGCACCCGGCCGGCTGCGCACGGATTTCTTGTGGTCGCTCGCGCGCCAGAACCAGTGAGCGCGGGCGCGCAACGAGCTCATCTGGACGCGGTTTTCGCCGCCTCTTTCCGACGCAGCACACAATCCACTTCGACGGTCGCCTGCGCCGCCCGAGGACCAGGCCGCTTGTTGACGCGCACCTGCTCGAGGCCGGGCTTGGAGCACTTCGGCGTCACGCTGCTCGTCGGAATGTCCTTCGGCAGCGTTCCGCGAAAACGCCCTTCCGCGTCGCTCACGAAGACGAAGCTCGCATCCTTGCTCTCGAGCAGGAACGTGACGTTCGGAATGAGCACGCCCTTCTCATCCTTCGCCGAGCCGAAATAGCGGATGCCGAGCTCTCTGCCGTCGTGGGCCTCTTCTTCCCAGTCGAGCGCGTACTGCGCCGAGGCCGACGCCATGACGAGCGCGCCCAAGACGCAAACGATCCCGCGGCCTGCGCGACGCGGACGTGCGCTTTGCAAGTTGCGAATGGTCATGCCCACCTCCGAGTGAAATGGCTCAAGCGAACCATTGGCGAAAAAAGATCCTCATCATGTAAACACACGCGAGCATCGCTGCAAACGGGAACAGCCACAGGGAATTTCTCAACGCGGACGCGACAGGCTTGTCACGGATGATCGCGGCGCAGATCAACGCGACGCCGCCCGCAGTCGCCATCAGGCCGTACCATGTCATCGAGGGGCCTGCATGTTCCAGACGCGGAACCCAGCCCCAGGTGAATTCGCCGGTCTGCGGATAGTAGTTGAACAACGGCCAATCCATCGCGAGCACGACCGTGTACGCGATGCAGTACACGAGAGCGAAGACGACCGGGGAAAGGCGCGCTTGCATCTACAGGCCCCTGATGTTGTTCAACACGTGACCGGCGATGAAGTCGCTCCAGACGATGAACGACAACAGGATCGTGATCGCGAATCGATCGCGCTGGTGGCTGCTCGCCTGCTGCGGCCGCCAAACGAACACGTACAGCGGCAGCACGCCGAGCCCGATGCCGCCCCAATGCTCTTTCACTTCGAACAAACCGACGGCCCAGATCAGCGACATCTCTTCGAACGGGATCCGGACGTCTAGGCGATACGTCGGATAGATGACGCCGCCGATGATGAGCGTCACCACATATAGAACGACGACAGCGAGCGTGAAGCCGCCCTGCCCCACACTGACGTAGCGGCGCACGAACGTGGACTTGCCCGAGTCGTCACGCCGGACTACGGCGCCCGCATCTGCCGCCATGGCACCGGCGCGAACCAATGACACGAGCTGATGCGTGAGCGCTCCAAGAAGCGCCACGCCCGCGAGACCATGAAGTATCAACAGCGCTGTGATCATGGACGCCTGCTAGCTCCCGGAAGCCGTGAAATCCTGATCGGGATAAACCGACTCAGCCGGCGCGGACGGCACCTTCACAACGAGGAACGGATGCTCCATCACGTGATGACACGCGTTGCACGCATTCGTGAGATCGCCGTATGCCTTCGCGAATCGCTTCGCGTCCTTCGCCGCGATCGCCGCATCCACGGCCGCGAGCGATGGCGAGAGCATCGAGCCCACCGTCGCATCCATGCCCATGTTCCGGTACTTCGGAATCGTCGCGCCGGCGCGGCGAAACGCGGAGCGCAGCTCCTTCGCCTGAAACGCGGCCAGCTCCCAGTTCTGCGCGCTGGCTGCGTAGTAGAGCTTGATGTGCCGCGGCTGCACCAGCATCGTCATGAGATCATCGAGCCCCGGCACCCGTCATCTTCTGCAGATACGCGATGAGCGCCTTGCGATCCGGTTCATTGGGCAGCCCCGCGAACGCCATCAGATTGCCTGGCACCGTCGCCGCGGGGCTTGCGAGCCACTTGTCCATCGTTTGCGGCGACCAGGTGATGCCCGATTTCTTCAGCGCCGCCGAGTACACGAAGTCGCTCTTGCTGCCCGCCTTGGCGCCGAACACGCCCCATAGGTTCGGGCCCATCTTGTGGCCGCCGTCTTCTTCCAATGAATGACACGAGTAGCACTTGGTGAAGTACTCGCGCTCGCCGATCTTCAAGGCGTCCGCGCTCGCGGGCGCCGCGGCGGGCGTTGCCGCCTTCGCGGGCGCCTTCTCTGGCGTTCCCGCCTGGACGGACGCTGCAAGCAGCGCCCATTGAGCAGCAGCGAACAATGGGATCAGGCTCTTTCGCATCGTAGTCCTCCGCTCGCGAGCGCTGTTGCAGGCACTCTTCATTCGACCGCCTCGCCGGTGCGGCCGGCGGCACCTGGGCCTTGGGCCGCGCGCTTCTTGCCCTCGGCCTGCTCTTTCATGTACGCCTCGTACGCCTTGTAGGCATCGGGGCGCTCCTTCTTGAGCATCTCCGCATAAGCACCCGGGTTTTGCGGCTCGGCGGGCGAAATCTTCGTCACGCCCTGCACCGGCGTCATCGGCCCGTCGTACTTCAGCAGCTTGCTGTGAACACTCTTCTCGGAATACTTGGCCGCGAACGTCGTGATCTTGTCCTTATCCGGATACAGCACGACCGCCGTGCCGCCGTGGCCGCCGGAATGACCCGCATTGCGCAGCGCGAACCATACGGCGCCTTCAGCGGTGACGGACAGGCGCGGCACGTCGCTGCGCACCGTGAGCGGGTAGCGCGTGAACTTCTCCGTCTTCTGATCGAACATCACGAGGTAGTTGTCGGTCGCGATCCAGATGTTGTCCTCGTCATCGGGCGCCGTGTCATAGGGATTCGAGTACGGAATGCCCAGATGCCATTCCTTCACCTCGCCCGTTTCCGGATTCAACTTGTACAACGCGCCGTTCTGCATGCCCTTGCTGCCCCAGGTCGCGGTCCAGATCATGTCCTTCGAGTCCGCGCTCAGACGGCGGATGTTCGTCGGCCGGTACGAGGTGACAGGATAGTTTTTGAACTGTTGCGTCTTCGGATCGAACATGGCGACCGCGCTGTTGTGATACTGAGCGAACCAGACGCGGCTTTGATGATCGAGCGTGATGCCGTAGGGGCGGCTGCGATAGATGGGCACGTCCCACCACACCACCTGATCGGTCTTGCGATCCCATTTGCCGATGTGACCGGCGCCGAGCATGCTCAGCCACTGATCGCCGTTCTCGTCGAAGATCATCGTGCTGACGCCGATGGTCTGACCGCCGGTCGGAGAATCGAGCTTGTAGTCATCGTGTTTGTCGAGCTTCGGATCGAAGTGCCGCAAGCCGCCGTACCACACGGTGCCGTCCTTGTCGGCGACGAGCGATTCGCCCCCGCCGTGCCCGGTGTAGTCGGTGTGCTCGCCCGTGCGCGGATCGAGCAGCACGAGCGCGCCGTTGCGATCCATCGCCCACACGTTGCCGTCCAGCGTGAAGCTGAGCGTGTGCGTTGCGCGCTTCGGCAGCTCTTCGGAATTCGGGAAGCGGTATTCGACGAACTGCGCCTTCGCGAGCGCCTTCTCGTCGAGCTCCGGCTCGCTTTCGAGCTGCACGACGCGCGGCTCGGCATCGGCGCCGAAATTCGTCGCGAGATAGTCGATGAGGATTTCACGATCCGCGGGCGGCAGCAGGTCCTCATCGAAGTTCGGCGCCTTGCCCAGCCGCAGGCTCTTGTGCATGCGATCCACGGTGATCGCCCACGCGGCCTTGTCCTTCACCGGACGGCCCGATGCGTAGCGCCGATCGTAGTTGTACGCGAACAGCTGCGGCGTGTGACAGCCCATGCAGATGTTCTCGAGAATCTCGCGGCCGCGGCCGGGCGGAAACAGCTTCTCGTACGGCACGATCTTCGCGACCGGCGACGGCGGCGGCGAGGTGAAGCTGCCGATCGCATCGGCCCAGCCGCTGGTGTAATCCATCCCTCCCATATAGTCGGGGCCCCACGTCTGATCCTTCAGCGTGAAGTCCTGCCGCGCATTCGCACCGGCCGCGATCTGCAGCTTCACCGTCTGCACTTCGAAGCCGTCGGTGAACACCTGCCCCACCGCAGGCTTCACGCTCACTTCGTAGTTGCCGGGAAACAGATCGACGGCCCGGTACTCGCCGTCCACGACGAAGACCATGAAGTCGATGTTCTTGTCGGTGTTGTACGCGTGCACGGTCGTGACGAGGCCAGGCTTCAAGCCCGTCACCTTGCCCGAAAGCTGCGCCATGCCCGGCAGGAGATGGCTCTGCGGCGCTTCGGCCTTCTGGGTACATGCCGCCGCGAACAGCGATGTCAGTGCGACGAGCGTCACGCGGCGCGCGGTGCCGCCGCCGAATTCGAATCTGTCTCCCATACCCATTTGCGCCCTTTGTTGTGAACGTGGCCGTGGTCGTGCAAGCAGCTTGCGAGCGCCCGATCCACCGGGGCGGCTCGAAGCCCGCGCGGCCGTTCGCCACTTGAAGCGAGCTTCGCCGCTGCGTCGCGCGAAAGAGTATGCATGTTTCGATAACTACTGCAACTACGTCAGCTATGTTGTCGAGTCCCCAGCCGGCGGCGGCGACATCGCTGGAGCCGCACCGATACGAGGCAACCGCGCCTAGCCGTGCACTCCCGTTGACCATGCCACCGGTGGCACCGAACACGCCTCGAGCCGCGAGGGCACCGGCCGGCCTGGCGCGGCTCGGTCGATTCGAATCTCACCTCGCTAACCTAGTTGAATAATCCACCGTGGTGTGCACATACTCCGGCCGGAACAGGCGGACCAGCCAGAGAAGATCCGCTGCGTCTGGTACGGGGACATTCAACAATCAGGTGAGGGCGTTTCGATGAAGGCTATGACACGTGAACTGACCACTTCCGCGGGAGTGGTGACCGCGATGCTGATGAGCATCTCTCCGCCACTGACGTCGACGGCGCGCGCACAAGGCGCCGAGGCCGGCGCGCACGTGTTGGAAGAAGTCACGGTGACGTCCCGCCGGCGCGAAGAAGGCGCGCTCGAGATTCCGCTCGCGGTCACGGCGCTGAGCGATGCCGACATCGAGGCGCGCGGCGTGAAGGACATGACGACGCTGTCCGATTTCACGCCGGGCTTCCACTTCAACAACGAGAACCTGGGGCGCAACGACCGCGGCTTCACCACGCTGACCTTCCGCGGCATGGACGCGGGCACGTTCCTGGTGACGCGTCAACCGGCGCAGGCATTCATGGACGGCGTCGCGATCGCCGGCGGCAACATTCCCGGGCTCACCGACATCGAGCGCGTCGAAGTCATCAAAGGCCCGCAGAGCGCGTACTTCGGCCGCTCGACGTTCTCGGGCGCGATCAACTTCATCACCAAGGATCCGAGCTTCGACTGGGGCGGACGCGTGAACGCGGAAGCCGCGAGCTTCGGCACGATGGACAACAGCCTGATGGTGGAAGGCCCGATCTGGGGCGACGTCGCCGCCATTCGCCTGACCGGCCGCCAATACAAGACCGACGGCCAATACGACAACTTCTTCGACGGCTCGAAGCTCGGCGCGCGCAAGACCGAGTCGCTCGCGACGACGTTCGTCATCAAGCCGATGGAGAACTTGAAGATCAAGGGCTACGCCGGCTACTGGGAAGACCGCGACGGACCCGCGGCGGATACGATCACGGGCGCGGCGGAACGCAACTGCGATCCGCTGGGCATCGGCCAGCTGACGTATGTCTGCGGCACCGTGCCCTACCGCCTCAAGGCCTCCGACATCGGCAAATACACCATCGTCGACGAGCAGTTCCGCCGCAACATCCTGCGCAACGAGGCGAATCTCGCGAACGTGTTCCACAAGAACTTCATCGAGCAGGCCGGCCTTGCGCGCAACGCATGGCAGACGACGCTCGCGGTCGGTTACCAATTCGACAACGGCCTCGCGCTCGACTTCAGCGGCGGCTACAACGAGAACGACTTCCAGGCGATTCCCGGCGGCGCGAACTACCCGGCCGATCCGTCGCTGCTCACGCCGAATCCGAGCTACGGGACCATTCCCGGCGTCCGGCAATACCAGGAGTGGATGCAGACGCTCGTCAACCAGGCGAACCACGCGCACAGCCTGGAGCTGCGCCTGACCTCGAAGGCGGATCAGCGCTTCCGCTGGATGGTCGGCGCGAGCCTGTTCGCACAGGAAGCGCAAGGCCGCTCCTTCGGCGAGAGCAATACGGGCTTCAGCGACAGCGCGCTCGTCACGGACCGCGACGTGCGGACCTCGGGCGTGTTCACGGGCCTCGCGTTCGATTTCACCGATCAGATCACGTTGAACGTCGAAGGCCGCTATCAGTGGGACGACGTGAGCTCGCAGGTCATCGACGGGCCCGGCGGCCCGGGCGCGACGGTCGGTCCCGAATTTCAGGAGACGTACAAGAGCTTCCAGCCGCGCGTGATCCTCGAATACGCGCCTGTGGACGACATGAACATCTACGCGAGCGTCGCGAAGGGCGTTCGCCCCGGCGACTTCAACGCAAACCTGTATCTGTTCAGCGAAGCCGACAAGCAGGAGATCATCGCGGAGCTCGGCAGCCTGCCCGAGACGCTGGACCAGGAAGAGATCGTCATGTACGAGCTCGGCATGAAGGGCCGCTTCTTCGACGGCATCCTGCAAGGCGCCGTGGCCGTGTACTGGGGCGACTGGACGAACCAGCACGTGTTCACGAATCTCACGCTCGGCGATACCGGCGGCGGCACCGGCCGCGGCATCGACATCACGACCTCGTCCGGCGAATCGACCGTTCGCGGCCTTGAACTCGAAGGCAGCGCGCTGCTCACGGACTATCTGACGGCCGATTTCACGTTCGCCCATACGCGCACGGAGCTTGGATCCTCGTACACCTGCCCGACGTGTCTGCCGTTGATCGGCACCCGCGATGTCACGGGCAATCAGAAAGCGCGCGTTCCGAAGACGAGCGGCACGCTCGGCCTGACGTATACGCATGCCCTGAGCGACAGCTACGACATGCTGGTCCGCATCGACGGCGTGCACAAAGGCAACATCTACGCGGACGATGCGAACCTCGCCTCGACGGGCGATTCGAACAAGGCGAATGCCTCGATCTCGTTCAAGAACGACGCGCTGACGCTCACGCTGTTCGGCACGAACATCTTCAACGACAAGACATTCCCGAGCATGACCTCCGGTATCAACAGCTATGACCGCGGCACGCCGGTCGCGGGCTATCCGTTGGGACCTGGCCGTGCGCTGCGCATCTCGCTGCCGCAGAAGCCGACGTACGGCGTGCGTATGTCTTATAAGTTCTAAAAGGTGCGATGACGGATCTGGGCCGATTGCCGTCGGCCCGGGTCCGGCTTTGATTGAAGGGCTGCCGGGTGCTGGGCTGCTGGCCAGAAGAGAGGTGAGGCACTGATCTTCTCTGGCCAGCAGCCCAGCGCCCAGCAGCCCTTCTCTTTCAGTTCTGCCCTCACTCGCCGCAACTCCCCGCGCGCGACGTCTCGACAGACACTCCCTTCCCCTGGATACTTTCGCTCGCTTCATCCGCGTGACGGGGCTGGGAAGACACCCGGACGCGAATCGACCCCTCTTCAAAAATTCGCAATGGACACTTCAATGGACGGCTCGAAGCGAACGCAACCTGCAAAGCAAGCCCCCACGCAAGCCCTGAGCGGGAAGGTGCAGATACGAGCGGAAAAGCTTTCACATCTCGTCGCGGAGCGCCTGCGCGGCCAGATCGCGTCGGGCGAGATGGCGCCCGGCGACACCTTGCCCTCGGAAAGCGAATTGATGAAGCAGATGGGCGTGTCGCGCCCGACGCTGCGCGAGGCCATGCGGGTGCTCGAATCCGAAGGACTGCTGCAGCTCGGCCGCGGCGCACGCAGCGGCGCGGCCATCCTCGCCCCTTCGATCGAGCGCGCCGCGCGTTACGGGGCGCTGTATCTCGCAACGCAGGGAACGACCATCGGCGACATTCACCAGGTCCGCACGCTGCTCGAGCCGCCGCTCGCAGCGCACCATGCCGAAAGCGCGAAGAAGCAGGTCATTCGATCACTGCAGGACTGCGTCGCGGAGCAGGAAGCCGCGCTAGCCGAGCGCGATTACACCCGCGCCGTGACCGCGGTGAACGAGTTCCATGGTCAGCTCGTGCGCTACTCGCCCAACAACGCGCTCAAACTGCTGGCGGGCATGCTGCAGGACATCTCGGCGCACGTGTATCCGCTCATGGTGCTCCACGGCACGCGCACCGATCAGCAGCTCGTCTACCGCCGCACGCAACAATCCAGCGAATCCCACGCGAAGCTCGTCAAGTTGATCGCCGCGGGCAAGGCGGCCGAGTCCGAGCGCTTCTGGCGCGAATACATGCACGACACCGCCGCCTTCATGGCCAAGCACAAGCTCGATGAGATCAAAGTGAAAGTGAGCTGAGCTCCCCGCTCACTTCGCGGCCGCCGCTTCCGACACGGGCGACGGCGCCAGCAGCGACACCGCGAACGCGACGATGAACGCGAGCGGCATCGAAAGAATCGTCGGATATTGATACGGAAAGACGGGTTGCGCGTTGCCGAAGACGGCAACCCACACCGACGGCCCGAGCACGATCGCGCCCGCCGCCGCCACGAGCCCGGCCACACCGCCCGCGATCGCACCCGCCGTCGTCAATGGCTTCCAGAACAGCGCGAGGATCAACACCGGGAACGTCGCGCTGGCCGCAATCGAAAACGCCGTCGCCGCCAGAACATTGATGTTCTCGTGCTGGAACACGATGCTGAGACCGATGCCGATCGCCGCGAACGTGAACGCCGACCAGCGCGACACCTTCATCTCCTCCCGCTCGGTCTGCTTGCCGCCGCGTATCACCGTCGCATAGAGATCGTGAGAAGCCGTCGCGGCGGCCGCGAGCGTCAGGCCGGAAACGACGGCGAGAATGGTCGCGAACGCAATCGCAGCAACGAAGCCGAGAAAGACGTCGCCGCCGAGCGCGTGCGCGAGATGGAGCGAAGCCATGTTGCTGCCGCCCTTCAACGTGCCGTCGAGCTCCATGTACGCCGGATTGTCGTAGAGCACGGCAACGGTCCCGTAGCCGATCACGACCATCAGGACACAGAACCCGCCGACGAGCGCGGCCGCGACGTTCGCGGACTTGCGCGCCTCCTTGACGTTCGGCACGGTGAAGAACCGCATCAGAATGTGCGGCAGCCCCGCAGGACCGAACAGCAGCGTGAGGCCGAGGGAAATTGCCGCGCCCGGACCCGAGATCAAAGTGCTCGGACCCATCACCGCGTCGCCCGTCGGATGCTTTGCCACCGCCGCATCCAGGAGCGCGCCCACGCTGAAATCGAACGTGCCCAGCGCGAACGCCGCCAACGTGAGCGCCGCCGCGATCAACAGCGCCGCCTTGATGATCTGCACCCACGTCGTCGCGATCATTCCGCCGAACACGACGTACACGGTCATGAGCGTGCCGACGAGCAGCGCCGACCACGTGAAGCTCAAGCCGAGCAGCAGATTCATCAGGACGCCGGCGCCGACCATCTGCGACACCATATAGAACGTGAGCACGACGAGGTTCGCGCCGGCCGCGAAGATCCGGATCGGCTTTTCGTCGAGGCGCTGCGACAGCACGTCCGTCAGCGTATATCGCCCGAGCCGGCGCAGCCGCTCGGCCAACAGGAACAGCAGGATCGGCCAACCGACGACGCCGCCGACGTTGTAGACGAACCCGTCCAGGCCCGAGGTGAAGTACAGGCCCGCGATGCCGAGCAGCGTCGCGGCTGACATGTAATCGCCCGCGAACGCGAAGCCGTTCTGCACGCCCGTGATGGACTCGCCCGCCGCATAGAACTCGTTGCGCGTGCCGGTGCGGCGCGCCGCCCAGCCCGTGATGACGAACGTGATCAGCAGAAAGACGAGGAAGACTGCGAGCGTCGTGACGTTCATGGGGCCGGAGCTCCGAAGCGGCGGTCAGCGGTGGCGGGCGTCATGCGAGGCTTCCTCCTCGCGCTGGTTGCGGCGCTGCGTGTACCAGGCGCAGAACGCGACCATGAACACCGCCATCGCAATCCCCGAGGCCAGCCCGATCGATACTTTCGACGCTCCGATCGGCCGCGCGAACACTTCGGGCGCGAAGGCGATCGTCAGCATGTAGACGAAGTAGATGACCATGACCAGCACGGCCAGCAGCAGGTCGACGGCGCCTTGGCGTTCTTCATCGGTGCGCTGCATGGCTTCTTTCCTCGACGACTGGCTGCTCGCGAATCTATTACGTTCTTGCATACGTATGCAACTAAGATATCTTCGTTAGCTTCAACGAACGTAAGTGGCGAGCCCATGATCGATGACACTACAACTGCCCGACCCAAGAGCGCTGCCGCCAGGCTGCGCGCGCTGGCGAACGACGCCGCGATCGCGATCGCACCCGGCTGTTTCGACGGCCTGTCCGCGGCGTTGATCGATCGCGCCGGGTTCGATTGCGCGTACCTGTCCGGCGCGAGCATCGCGTACACGCGGTTCGGCCGCCCGGACATCGGGCTCGTATCGATGAGCGAAGTCGCCGAGACGATTTCGGTCATCCGGGAGCGCACGAGCCTGCCGCTCATCGTGGATGCCGATACCGGATTCGGAAACGCGCTCAACACCTTCCGCACCGTCAGGCTGTTCGAGCGCATGGGCGCCTCGGGCATCCAGCTCGAAGATCAAGTCATGCCGAAGCGCTGCGGACACTTGCGCGGCAAGACGCTCGTCTCCGCCGCCGAGATGGCAGGCAAGATCGAGGCGGCGTGCGCCGCACGCATGAACGAGGACACGATGATCATCGCTCGCACCGATGCGATCGCGGTGGAAGGTTTCGACGCGGCGCTCGAGCGCGCGGAACGTTATGTCGAGGCCGGCGCGGACATGCTGTTCATCGAAGCGCTCGAGACGCGCGAACAGATGGCAACCGCCGTGCGCCGCTTCCGCGGGCGCGTGCCGCTGCTCGTGAACATGGTCGAAGGCGGAGATACGCCGATGACGAACGCGCGCGATCTCGAAGCGCTCGGCTTCGCGGTCGTGATCTTCCCTGGCGCGCTCGTTCGCGCGCTCGCGTTTCAAGCAACGAGCTTCCTCGCCACGCTCCGCCGCGACGGCGACACTCGCGGGTTCGCGGAACGCATGATGGATTTCAAAGGGCTTCAAACGCTCCTCGGCACGGACGAGCTGCTCGAGCAGGGCAAGCAGTGGGACGAATCGGGCATCCGCAGCTGACGGTTCAGGCGCCGTGGCGCACGAGCCACGGCGCCGAGCGAAAGTAGTCGCGCTCGAACGCTTCGATCGTCGGCTGCATGCGCAGCGCGAGCCCGATCTCATCGACGCCCTGCAACAGGCATTCGCGCCAGAACGCATCCAGCGCGAATTGCGCATCGATCCCTACCCCCGCAATGCGTTGCGCTTCGAGATCCACGGTGAGGCGCGGCTCGGATGCAGCGGCGAGCGCCATGCGCATCGCCTGCGCATCCGTCGCGGATACGATCGCGGGCAGCAGGCCATTGCGCAGACAGTTGTTGTAGAAGATGTCGCCGAAACGCGGTGCGATCACGACGCGGATGCCGAAGTCGTGCAGCGCGTAGACGGCACCTTCGCGCGAGGACCCGCAACCGAAATTCTCGTCCGCGACCAGAATCGATGCGCGCCGGTAAGGCTCGCGGTTCAGGATGAAATCGCCGCGCGCGGCGCCCTGTTCGTCGAAGCGCAAGTCATGAAACAGGAACTGGCCGTACCCCGCCGCCCGGTCGAACTTCAGAAAGCGCGCGGGAATGATCTGATCGGTATCGACATTGCGCCCTTCGATCGGGACAGCGATGCCGGTCTTGCGAGTGAATGCTTCCATGGATGGCGCTTTCAGGAGCGAGACAACAATCGACGCACGTCCGCGAGGCGACCGGTGACGGCTGCGGCAGCCGCCATCGCGGGACTCATCAGATGCGTGCGCGCCCCAGGACCTTGCCTGCCAACGAAGTTGCGATTGGAAGTCGAGGCGCAGCGTTCGCCAGGCGCGACGACATCGCCGTTCATGGCGACGCACATCGAACAACCCGCGTGACGCCAGTCGAAACCGGCCTCGCGAAAGATGCGGTCTAGCCCTTCCGCTTCGGCTTGCCGCCTCACGGATTCCGATCCGGGCACGACCATCGCGGGAACGATCGCGGTACGGCCTCTCGCGACCGCCGCAGCCGCGCGCAAATCCTCGATGCGGCTGTTCGTGCAGGAGCCGATGAACACGCGATCGATGCCGATCTCGATGAGCGGCGTTCCCGGCGCCAGTCCCATGTACTCGAGCGCGCTCTGTGCCGTCGCGCGCTGCGCGCCGGACATCGTGTCCGGATCGGGCACGCGCGCATCGATCGGCAGCGCGGCATCCGGACTCGTGCCCCACGTCACCATCGGCGCGATGCGCGAGCCGTCGATGGATATCTCTCGGTCGAAGCGCGCATCGGCGCGCGACGGCAACGTGCGCCAATACGCGACCGCCGCCTCCCAGTCGCGCCCCTGCGGCGCGAACGGCTTGCCGTGCAGATAGGCGAACGTCACGTCATCGGGCGCCACCATCCCGCAGCGAGCGCCGAGCTCGATCGACATGTTGCAGACGGTGAGCCGTTCTTCGATCGTCATCGCCTCGATCGTCGTGCCGGCGTATTCGATCGCATGGCCGACCGCGCCCGAGGAGCCGATCCGCGCGAGCAGCGCCAGGACGACATCCTTCGCCGCCACGCCCGGCGCGCGGGCGCCGTCGATCTTGATTCGCATCAGGGGCGGACGCTT
>Ga0164243_10005352_pt1 | contig 19616 bp, 7 predicted proteins | sample OricompcompostOP_FD_108781 | JGI IMG/M metagenome (GOLD analysis project Ga0164243, IMG submission 108781) | Organic Plus compost microbial communities from Emeryville, California, USA - Original compost - Organic plus compost (OP) | ecosystem: Engineered > Solid waste > Mixed feedstock >... | reverse complement strand
GTGCAGCCACCATCACCACGTACTACACCGCACCGAATGGCACATCCGCATGATCCACAACCACCCCTGGTACATCCCACCACCCCACATCGACCCCACCGCCACACCCCGCCGCAACACCCTGCACGTCATGCGCACCTAAGAAGCGAAGACGAGAGCGGAAAGTAGCGGCGCGGCACGCGCCGCCGATCCCTGACGCACGCTGCGCTTGGCCCCGCGGCGCGGGCCCCCGGCAGCAGTTCCCGCGCCAGCTTGCGCACGTGCCGGCACAGTGCGCAGGAAAGCGCGGTGGCGGGCGAGGTTCGTGTTCCCGTGAGTCAATACTGGTTCTTCCGGTAGTCCAGCTTCAGGCCGGCATTGATCACCGACTCCGGGACCTTCATACCCAGCTGGCTCTTCGCCAGTTTCCCGGCGCTCGGCAGCGAATCGCGGTCCGGCCAGGTTTCCGGTTTCCACAACGACGACCGCAGCACCGCCTTGGCACAGTGCAGGAACAGTTCGTCCACTTCCACCGTGATCGCCAGCTCCGGGCGCTTGCCCCGCACCACCAGCCGGTCGAAGAACGGCGCCTCCTTCACCACCGTCGCGCGGCCGTTGACCCTCATCACCTCGCCCATCCCCGGCACCAGGAACAGCATCCCCACCTGCGGCCGCTGCAGAATGTTGCGCAGGCTGTCCAGCCGCCGGTTGCCCTTCCGGTCCGCGAAAACCAGCGTCCGCCCGTCCTCCAGCACCAGCACGCTGCCCGGCGGATCCCCGCGCGGCGACACGTCGACGCTGCCGTCCTCCGCCGTCGTCGCCAGCAGGAAGAAGGGCGAGGCCTCCAGGAAGCGCTTCGACTCGGGATCGATGTGGTCGATCGCCTTGTTCGCGATCGCCGGGGGCGGCTCCTTGACGATCTCCCGCAGCTCCGCTTCGGACCGGACCGGTTCGATCATCGTCGTGCTCCCTCCGCCAGACCAGCGACAGTACGCGCTTCGAAGATCTCCCGGGGCGTCACCGCGAGGCCCGCCTCGCGCGCCGCCGCGACCAGCCGCATCGCGAGCATGCTGTCACCCCCCAGCTCGAAGAAGTCGTCGTCCACGCCGATCCCGTCCAGCTCCAGGATCTCCGCGACCAGCCCGCACAGCAGACGCTCGCGCTCGGTGCGCGGTTGCCCGCCCGAGACAAGCGCACCGAAATCCGGAGCGGGCAGCGCGGCGGTGTCGAGTTTGCCGTTCGCCGTGTACGGCAACGCGTCGAGCACCATCACCAGCGCCGGGACCTCGTGCGGGGCCAGGGTTTCCGCCACCTCGCGCCGCACCGTGGCCCCGTCGACCTCGCCGGTGACATAGGCGACCAGCCGCCGCACCTCCCCTGGCGCCACGACGACCGCCGCCGACCGCACCCCCGGCCGCGCCAGCAACGCCGCCTCGACCGCGCCCAGCTCCACCCGGAAACCCCGGATCTTGACCTGGTCGTCGGCGCGGCCCAGGTAGTCCAGCCGCCCGTCCCCGGTCCACCGCACGATGTCCCCGGTCCGGTACATCCGGCCACCGGACGGGCACGCGACGAACCGGCTCGCGGTCAGTGCCGGGCGGCCGAGGTAACCGCGCGCGACACCGGCGCCCGCGAGGTACAGCTCCCCCGGCACGCCGGGCGGAACCGGCCGCAGCTCCTGATCCAGCACGTACGCCCGGGTGCCGCGCACCGGCCGCCCGATCACCGGCCGCTCGCTGTCCGCGATCCGCGCGAACGCCGCGTCCACGGTGCCCTCCGTGGGCCCGTACAGGTTCACCGCTTCGAGCCCGTCGATGCCACGCATCCGTTGCCACGCCGCGTCCGGGATGGCCTCGCCGCCGACGCCGAGTGTCAGCAGCGGCATCTCCGCCAGCTCTGCCTCGATCTCGGCGAACAACGATGGCGCGACCTCGATGAAGTCGATGTCGTCGGCCACCAGCCGCGCCGCGAGCGCACCCGGATCGCGCTGCAGTTCCTCGTCGTAGAGATGAACCGTGTGCCCGTGGTAGAGCCACAGCAACGGCTGCCACGACGCGTCGAACGAGAACGACCACACGTGCCCGATCCGCAGGCGCCGGCCGCCGGCGCGCCGCATCGTGGGCTCGTACAGTTCCTTGCGGTGGCTGTGGAACAGGTTCATCAGGTTCCGCTGTTCGACGACCACACCCTTGGGCGTGCCGGTGGAGCCCGACGTGTAGATCACATACGCCGCGTCCTCGCCCCGCAGTGGCCCGCCGCGTTCGGCGTCGGTGACCGGTCCCTCCGGCAGCGCGGCCAGCTCCGCGAACACGTCCGGTTCGAGCACCAGGGCCGGGCAGGCGTCCTCCAGCATGAACCGGATCCGCTCGGCGGGGTAGGCCGGATCGACCGGCAGGTAGGCGGCGCCGATCCGGTGCACCGCGAGCAGTGCGGCGATGAACTCCGGAATACGCGGGAACTTCAGCGCGATCAGCGACCCTGGACCCGCGCCGCGCGCGAGCAGCCGGCGGGCCAGCTGGTTCGCCGCCATGTCCAGTTCCCGGAAGGTCCAGTTCCGCGAACCGGCCACGGCGACCGCGTCCGGATGGGCGGCCACCCGCGCGGCGAACAGACCGTCCAGAGTGGACGGTCCGGTCACCTCGGCGGGATCGCCGTGCTGCCACGATTCCAGTTCCGCGCGCTCGCCCCGGCTGAGCGCGTCGAGTGAGGCCGCCGGCCGCGTGGTGTCCGAGGTGATCGCCCGCAGAACCGCGTGCAGCCGGGCGGAGAGCCGCTCGATCCCGGCGCGCTCGAACACGTCGGGCCGGTACTCCAGCACGATCCGGAACCCGTCCTGCGGATACACGGCCACGGTCAGCGGATAGTGCGTGGCCGACCGCCCGCCGACGCGGTTGACCTGGAGCCCGGACGCGACGGCTTCGGTGCGCACGCGTTCGGCGTCGACCGGGAAGTTCTCGAACACCAGCAGCGTGTCGAACAGCGGCCCGGTGACGCGCTGGATGTCGGCCAGCCCGGCGTGCTCGTATTCGACCAGCGCCGACTGCTGTGCCCACAGCCCGCGGATCGCCTCGGCGGTACTGTCCGCGCCGCCGGTGCGCACCCGCACCGGAAGCGTGTTGATGAACAGGCCCGGAATCGACTCCACTCCGGGCAGTTCCGCCGGGCGCCCGGATACCGTGGTGCCGAACACGACGTCACGGCGGCCGGTGTGCCGCGCCAGCACCGTGCCCCACGCGTACTGCAGCACCGTGTTCACCGTGACGCCGAGTTCGCGGGCAGTCGCCGTCAGCGCCCCGGCGAGCGCCGGATCGAGATCCAGTACGACGTCCTCGCTGTCGGCGAGCGCGCCGGCCGTACCGTCCGGCGCGAGGTAGGTCGGCTCGTCGACCCCGTCGAGCACTTCGGCGTACGCGCGCACCGCGGCCTCGGAATCCTTGGCGCGCAACAGCTTCAGGAAGTCCTCGTAGTCGGCGCCTGGCGAGGGCGGGTAGGTGCCGGAGTACCGGGCGAACAGCTCGCGCGCGAGCAGCGGCAGCGACCAGCCGTCGAGGATGATGTGATGGTTGGTCAGCACCAGCCGGTACTCCCCGGGCGCGAGCCGGACCAGCAGGTACCGCAGCAGCGGCGGGCGGTCCAGGTCGAAGCGGCGGGTCCGCTCCGCCTCGATCCAGCGCGCCAGTTCCGCCTCGGTGTCCCGTACTCCGGAGATGTCCACAAGGGACACTTCGGGTACGACGTCCTCGGCGACGAACGCGGAGTCCTGGGTGAATCCGGCGCGCAGGTTGGGATGCGCCCGCACCAGTTCCCGAGCCGCGGCCCGCAGGCACCGCACGTTCAGCTCGCCGGACACCGACAACACGAGCTGCATCGTGTAGACGTCGGGTCCGTCACCGTCGAAAGTAGACAGGAAGTACAGCCCGCGCTGCAACGGGGTCAGCGGCCAGGCGTCCTCGGGCAGCGGCGCGGTATCCGCCGCCCGCGCGGGCACGGCGCGTTCCGCCAGCCCCGCCACGGTCGGTTCGTCGAACACCGACCGCACGTCCAGCTCCAGCCCGGCCGCGCGGGCGCCGCTGACCAGGCGCATCGCGCCGATCGAATCGCCGCCGAGAGTGAAGAAGTTGTCGTGCCGCCCCACCGCGTCGAGCCCGAGCACACCGCACACGACCTGGGCCAGCACGGTTTCGGTGCCCGGCCGTGGTTCGTCGTGCCCGGTCAGCGCGGACAGGTCGGGCGCGGGCAGCGCACGCCGGTCGATCTTGCCGGAGCCGGTGCGCGGCAGGTCGTCCACCGGCACCAGCAGCGAGGGCACCATATACGCGGGCAGCAGCCCGGCCGCGTGCTCGCGTACCTGGCCGGTGTCCGCCGCGGTGACGACGTAGCCGACGAGGCGGTCCTCGCGCACCACGACGGCGGCCTCGGCGACCGCGGGATGGCTCGCCAGCGCGGCTTCGACCTCGCCGGGTTCGATGCGGAACCCGCGGATCTTGACCTGGTCGTCGGCACGTCCGAGCAGCGCCAAGGTCCCGTCCGGCCGTCGCACGCCGAGGTCGCCGGTGCGGTACATCCGGGCGCCGGTGAGCGGATCCGGCACGAACCGCGCCGCCGTCTCGGCAGCGGCGCCGAGGTAGCCGCGCGCGAGGCCGTCGCCGGTGAGGTACACCTCGGCGGGCACGCCGTCCGGCACCGGGCGCAACGCGGCGTCGAGCAGATGGCAGGTCGTGTTGTCGATCGGCGTGCCGACGCCAGCGCCGGGTTGCGCGTCGAGGCAGGCGAGGCTGTCGCCGCTGGCCTCGGAACTGCCGTAGAAGTTGGCCAGCCGGGCGCCGGGAAGCGCTTTCGCGAACCGCTCGGCGAGCGCGTCCGCGAGGGGTTCCCCGCTGCAGATCCAGTCACGTACCGAGGTGAGCGTGCCGTCGCCGGTGAGGTCGAGCAGCGCGGAGAGCAGGCTCGGCACCAGCGTGACCCGGCGCGCCTGGTGGGTGTCGATCAGCCGCGCCAGTGCACGGTGATCGCGCACCTCGTCCTCGTTCGCGAGCACCACGCGCGCGCCGCTGAGCAGCGCTGACAGCAACTCCGTCGAGGCGTCCACGAACCCGATGGAGCTCTTCGCGACGACGGTGTCCCCCGGTTCGAGCGGCATTGCGCGCAGCTGCCACGCCAGCCGGTTCGCGAGCCCGCGCTGCGTGCCGAGCACGGCCTTGGGCACGCCCGACGAACCGGAGGTGAACAGCACCGACGCCAGGTTCTCCGGTGCGGGCTCCGCCGCCGGGCCGGGCTCGCCGGTGATGCCCGTGAGGTCGTCGAGAATCCACTGTGGACGAACGCGATCGAGCATCATGTCCCGCCGTGCCCGCGGCAGCGACAGGTCCAGCGGCAGGTACGCCGCGCCGCTGCGCAGCACGCCCAGCAGGCCGATCACCAGATCCGCGGTGCGTGGCAGGGCGAGCGCCACCACGCTGTCCGGTCCCGCCCCGCGACGCCGGAGGTGGGCCGCCACCCGGTCGGCGGCGGTGCGCAGTTCGGCGTAGGTCCATTCGCGACCGTCGGCGACGAGCGCCGTCGCGGTGGGCGTGCGGGCGGCCTGGTCGGCGAAGCGCGCGGCGACGGTCCACTCGACAGGCACGTCGCGGCCGCGCACCGGGGCGCCGGCCGAAGGCAGCGGGTCGAGTGTGCCCAGGGGTTTGCCGGGGTCGGCGGCGAACTCGGCGAGCAGTGCCGCGACCATCCCCGGCAACCGTGCGGCCAGTTCGGTGCCGAGCAGGTCCGGGCGGTAGGACAGGCGCAGCCGCAGCCGGTCCCCGACCGGATCGACCAGCAACATGGCCGGATAGTGGCTGCTGTCGACCGGTTCGACGGCGCCGATGCTCAGTCCGGCACGCTGCTGGATCTCACCGAGCCTGCCCTCGTCGATCGGGTAGCTCTCGAACACCAGCACCGTGTCGAACAGCTCGGTCAGCCCGGTGACCCGCTGGATCTCGCCGAGCCCGACGTACTGGTGCGACACGAGCCCGGCCTGCTCTGCGTGGTGACGGCGCACGAACTCGCGCAGCGACTCGCCGGGACGCGGCCGCGCCCGCACCGGGACCGCGTTGATGAACAACCCGATCATCCGCTCCACGTCGGGAAGTTCCGCGGGCCGCCCGGACACGGTCATGCCGAACAGCACGTCGTCGCGGCCGGTCAGCCGGGACAGCACGAGCGCCCAGGCGGCCTGCACGAGCGTGTTGAGCGTGACGCGTTCGCCACGCGCCAGCTCTCGCAACCGTCGCGCGAGCCGGGCGTCGAGCACCTCCGCGACCGTGCGCGGTGTGGCCGGTTCCTGCTGCGGGCTCCCGATCAGCGTCGGTTCGACGCCGTCGAGGGCGTCGCGCCAGGCCGCCAGCGAGGTGTCCCGGTCCTGCCGGGCCAGCCACGCGAGGTGGTCGCGGTAGCTGGGCGCGGGCGGCAGCGACGCGGCCGAACCGCCGTCGGCGTAGGCGGTGAGCACCTCGCCGATCAGCAGCGGGCTGGACCAGCCGTCCATCAGGATGTGGTGGTTGTGCAGCACCCACCGGTAGGAGCGCGGGCCCAGTTTGCCGAGCACCACGCGCATCAGCGGCGGCCGGGACAGGTCGAACGGTTCCGCCGTGATCCCGGCCAGCCGCTTCTCGAACTCGGCGGCCGGATCGTCCACATCGGACACGTCGAGGTCATACCATGGCACCTCGACGTGCTCCGCGATCACCTGCACCGGTGCCGCCAGCCCGTCGGAGAACACGGCGGCCCGCAGGTTGGGGTACCGGTCGAGCACCCGGTGCAGCGACTGTTTCAGCAGTTCGCCGTTCACCGCGCCGGAGAGCTCCAGCGACAGGGTGACCGGGTAGAAGTCCTCCCCCAGCCGGGACTGCACGTAGAACCCTTGGGCCAGTGGGGAAAGCGGCCAGATGCCGGCCGGCTCGCCGCCCCAGGCCCGGTGGACGCGGGCCCGTTCGGCATCGGTGAGCGTGACCAGTTCGCGCTGTTCCTCGGGCACGCCGGCCTCGAACAGCCGGGTGACGCTCGCGAGGCCGCCGATGGTCTGGTGCTCGAACACCGCGCGCGGTTCGAAGTCCCAGCCCGCCGCGCGGGCACGCGCGAGCAGCTGGATGGAGGCGATCGAATCCCCGCCGATCGCGAAGAAGTTGTCCTCGGTGCCGACCCGCTCGACGCCGAGCAGCTCCTCGATCAGCGTGCACAGCACGCGTTCGGCCTGGGTGACCGGCGCGGTGTAGCCCGCCGCGGCGAACTCCGGCACGGGAAGCGCTTTCAGGTCGAGCTTGTTGTTGGGCGTCAACGGGAACTTCTCCAGCAGCACGACGGCCGCGGGCACCATGTAGTCGGGCAGCACTTCCGCCGCCCCGGCCCGCAGCGCGGCCGTGTCCACCGCCTTGTCCGCGGTCAGGTACGCCACCAGCCGGTCGTCCACAACGGACACCACGCACTGCCGGACCCCGTCCTGGGCGGCGAACGCGTGCTCGATCTCGCCCAGTTCGATGCGCAGGCCCCGGATCTTGACCTGGTTGTCGGCGCGCCCGTGGTAGAGCAGTTCGCCGTCCTCGGTCCAGGAACACACGTCGCCGCTGCGGTACATCCGTCCGCCGGTGAACGGGTCGGCGACGAACCGTTCCGCGGTCAGCGCGGCGCGGCCGAGGTAGCCGTAGGCTATGCCCTCGCCGCCGATGTAGAGCTCGCCGCGCACCCCGACGCCGACCGGCCGCAGCCATTCGTCCAGCACGTAGCAGCGTTTGTTGACGTCCGGTTCGCCGATGGGGATCGTGGTGCCGTCGAATCGCGGGTCCGTCGGCCACATCGTGGAGTTCACCGTCGCCTCGGTCGGTCCGTAGGCGTTGACCATGCGGTGCGTGCGGGCCCATTCCGCGACCAGTTTCGCCGACATCGCCTCGGTGCCGACGGTGAGCGTGCAGCCCGCAGGGAGGCAGCCGACGCCGGGCAGCGAGTTCATCACCGACGGCGGGATCACCGCGTGTGTGAGCCGCTGCTCGCGGGCGAACTCCGCGAACGCCTCGCCGGCGCGGGCGTGCTCGGGCGCGATGATCAGCGTGCCGCCGGAGAACAACGTGTGCGACAGCTCGGCGAAGGTGACGTCGAACCCGGGCGTGGCGAACTGGCTGCACCGGCAGCCATCCAGCGGACCGGTGCTGCGCTCGAACGTCGCGACCAGGCTGGGCAGGCCCGAGTTCGGGATGAGCACACCCTTGGGTTTGCCCGTCGAACCGGACGTGAAGATCGCGTACGCCGGATCCGCCGGCCCGGTCACGGTCTCGCTGGCCAGTGGTTCGGTGGACAGGCCCTCGTGTTCGCCGGGGTGCACGGTCGCCACGCCGACGTCGGTGCCCGGCTCGGCGATCACCAGTTTCGGCCGTGCGGTCTCCAGGATGTGCGCGATGCGGGCCGCCGGGTACGCCGGATCGACCGGCACGTACACGGCACCGAGCGCGGCGCAGGCGAGCATGCTGATCCACACGTCCGGGGTGCGTGGCAGCAACACGACGACGTGATCACCGCGCCCGACCCCGTGCGCGGCAAAGAGCCGGGCGTACCCGCGGGCCTCCCCGGCCAGTTCGGCGTAGGTGTAGCAACGGCCGTCCCCGGTGAGCGCGGGCCGCTCCGGCACCCGTTCGGCGTGGCGGTGGAACAACTGCCACATCGTCAGCTCGGGCAGTTCCTGGCCGGTGTCGTTGAACGCCTCCACCACCTGGTCGCGTTCCGCCGCGCTGAGCACCGGAATGCGACTGATCGGGAGCGCCGGATCAGCCAGCAGGCGGTCGAGCACCGCGATCAGCGTGGTGACGAAACCGTCCGCGGTCGCCGCGTCGAACAACGCCGTGGCGTAGGACAGCGCCACGGTCATCTCGCCGTCCCAGTCGGTGAAATCGAACGCGAGATCGTATTTGGCCACCTCATAGGGCGGGCGGACGCGTTCGGCGTTCAGCCCGGGGAAGCCGGGCGCGCGCCGCGAGCGGCGGTTGTGCGCGACCGACACCTGGAACAACGGATGCCGCGACAGCGAGCGCTCCGGATTGAGCAGGTCGACGACGCGCTCGAACGGAAGGTCCTGGTGCGCGAAGGCTTCCGCGTCGGTCGCGCGGACCCGCGCCAGCAGTTCGGTCAGCGCCGGGTCGCCGGACACATCGGTGCGCAGCACGACGGTGTTGACGAACAGCCCGACGAGACCGTCGAGTTCCGGGGTGCGGCCGGAGACGGGGGCGCCCAGCGGGATGTCGGTGCCCGCGCCGAGTGCGCGCAGCAGCACCGCGACCGCGGCCTGCAGCACCATGAACGGCGTGACGTCGTGCTCGGCGGCCACCAGCGCGAGTTTCCCGGCGAGGTCGGCGGGCACCGTGTGCTCCACGAGTCCGCCGGTGTAGTCGGCGCGCGCGGGGCGCGGCCGGTCGGTCGGCAGCACGGTTTCCTCGGGCAGTCCGTCCAGTGTGGACAGCCAGAACCGTTCGTCCGCCGTGGTGTCCTGCTCGCGCTGCCAGGCCGCGTAGCCACGGTAGTCCGCCGGGAGCGGCTCGAAAACGGGCGCACGCCCCGCGGACCGGGCCTCGTACGCGGTGGCCAGGTCGGCGAGCAGGGGACCGGCCGAGAGCTCGTCCGCGGCGTGGTGGTGCGCGAGCAGCACCAGCGTGCGCTGGTCGCCGTCGCGCAGCAGCAACGCGCGGAACGGGGTCTCGCGGTCCAGCGCGAACCGGTGATGCAGATCGGGAACCCGCAGCGTGCCCTCGCGGGCGACGAACTCGACCCGGTCGGCGGGCACGACTTCCTGCCGTGCCACGCCGTTCTCCTCGACCAGGACGGTACGCAGCGTCTCGTGGCGTTCGGCGACGTCGTGCACCGCGGCGCGCAGGGCCTCCTCGTCGACCTCGCCGGTCAGCCGCAGCACGAACGGGATGTTGTAGTTCGAGGCGGGACCGTCGAGCCGGTAGAGGAACCAGAGTCGTTCCTGCGCCGGGGACAGCGGCGCGTCGCCGGAGTGCTCGTACCGGCGTGGCGCCTCGGCCTGTGCGTGCCCGGCGAGCCGGGCGGCGAGTGCGGCCACGGTGGGTGCGGCGAACACGTCGCTCACGGTCGCCGCTGCGGTGACGGCTTCGCGGATCCGCGCGGTGACGCGCGTGGCCAGCAGCGAATGCCCGCCGAGGGCGAAGAAGCTCTCGTGCGGGCCGACCTCGTCCACACCGAGCACGTCGGCGAAGATCGCGGCGAGCCGCTCCTCCAGCTCGGTTCCCGCGGCCTCCACAGTGGACTCCGGATCGGGCTCGGCGTGCTTCTTCCCGGCCAGGCGCGCGGTGTCCTCGGGCGCGAGCACGTCCAGTTCGCTCAGCCGCCGTTGCGGCTCGCCGGCGACCGCGCGCAGCAGGGACAGGTACCACCCGGCGAGCGCGTCGATGGTGGTGGCGTCGAACAGGTCCGTGCGGTACTCGATCGCGCCGCCCAGCTCGTCACCGTCCTCGGTGAGGTTCACCGTGAGATCGAACTTGGCGGTGCCGGTCGGCACCAGCCGCCGCCCGCCGCCGCCCAGTGGGGCGTGGTAGGCGAACAGCACCTGAAACAGTGGATGCTTCGCCAGCGACCGCTGCGGGTTGAGCTTCTCCACCAGCAGCTGGAACGGCACGTCCTGGTTGTCGAACGCGGCGAGATCGGCCTCGCGCACCCGAGTGAGGAGTTCGGTGAACGCGGGGTCGCCACCGGTGTCGGTGCGCAGCACGATCGAGTTGACGAAGAACCCGACCAGATCGTCCACAACGGACTCGGTGCGGCCCGCGACCGGGGTGCCGAGCACGATATCGGTGCCCGCGCCGAGTTTGGTCAGCAGCGCGGCGAATCCGGCGTGCAGCACCATGAACAGCGACGCGTCCGCGCTACCCGCGACCGCACGCAACCGGCGCACCAGGTCCGCGTCGAGGCGGAACGTGGTGGTCGCGCCCTCGGTCGAGGCGACGGCGGGGCGCGGCCGGTCGGTCGGCAGGCCGAGCTCCGCCGCCCCGTCGAGGGTGCGGGCCCAGAAGTCGAGCTGACGCCGGGCCAGTTCGCTCGGCTGCCCGGGCGTGCCGATGAGACGGCGCTGCCAGCGCGCGAAGTCCGGGTACCCGACCGGAAGCGGCGGCAGCTCCGGCACGCGGTCGTGCGCGCGGGCCTCGTAGGCGGCGAGCAGATCGTCCACCAGCGGCCGCAGGGACCATTCGTCGCCCGCGATGTGGTGCAGCACGAGCAGCAGCGTCGCGCCGGCCGGCGTCTCGATCAGGGTGGCCCGCAGCGGCACCTCGGTGGCCAGGTCGAAGACGTACCGCGCCGCGGCCCGCACCGCTTCGTCCGCGTCGTCGACGAGCCGGTATTCGAAACCGGGGTCGGCCTCCGGCAGTACCCGCAGCACCGGCTCGTCCGGATCCGAATCGTCCACGGTGGAGCGCAGGATCTCGTGCCGCAACGTCAGATCCCGCAGCGCTGTCCGCAGCGCCGTGACGTCCGGTTTCATGTCGAGCGTGATCGCGACCGGGATGTTGTAGGTCGGCCCGGAGTCGCCGAGCTGACGCAGGAACCACAGCTGACGCTGGCCGTAGGACAGCGGGGCCGGACCGTCCACACCGGACCGGACCAGCGCGGGCCGGTCGCTGTGCACGGACAGCCGCGACACCGCCTGCGCGGGGGTGGGCGCGTCGAACAGGTCGCGGACGGCGAGCGCGGCGCCCAGCCGTTCCCGCACCCGCACCGACAGCCGCACCGCGAGCAGTGAATGCCCGCCGAGTGCGAAGAAATCGCTGTCCACCCCGACCTCGGGCACGCCGAGCACCTCGGCGAACAGCTCGCACAGGACCGCCTCGGCCTCGGTCTCCGGCGGCCGCGACGAGCCCGCGCCCGCGCCGGTCACCGCGGGCAGCCGCTTGCGGTCGATCTTTCCGTTGGGCGTCAACGGGAATTCCGGCACCGGCACCAGCGTGGCCGGCACCATGTAGGACGGCAGCACGTCGGCGGCCCGCTCCAGCACGCCCTCGGTACTCTCGGCGATCACGTAACCGATCAGCCGGACGTCACCGGCGCCGAACTCCTGCGCCGCCACCACGGCCTGCTCGACACACTCGTCACGTTCGAGCGCGGCCTCGATCTCGCCCAGTTCGATCCGGTAGCCGCGCACCTTGACCTGGTGGTCGGTGCGGCCCAGCACCGTGAGTACCCCGTCGTCCCAGCGTGCGAGGTCACCGGTGCGGTACATCCGGCCGCCGTGGAAGGGATCGGCCACGAACCGTTCCGAGGTCAGTCCCGGACGGCGGTGATACCCCTGCGCCACGCCCGTTCCCGCGAGATACAGCTCGCCCGCGGTCCCGTCGGGCACCGGTCGCAGCGCGGCGTCGAGAACGTAGGCACGGGTGTTCGCGATCGGCGTGCCGACCGGCGGCTGACCGGCTCCGGTGAGCGGATGACTGGCCGACCAGATCGTGGTCTCGGTCGGGCCGTACACATTGGACACCGTGCAGCCGCGGTCCCGCAGTGCCTTCACCAGTTCCTCGGGCACGGCCTCACCACCGACGAGCACCCGCAGGCCCTCCAGCGGCGCGCCCGTCTCGATCAGGCCACGCCACAGCGACGGGGTGGCCTGCATGATCGTGATCCGGTTCGCGGTGATCGCCTCGCCGAGCAGGAACGGGTCGCGCACCATGTCGGCGCCGGCGAGCACCACCGTCGCACCACTGATCAGCGGCAGGTAGAACTCGAGCGCGAAGATGTCGAAGCCCACCGTGGTGACCGCGAGCAGCGCGTCGCCGGGGCCGAGCGGGAACCGTTCGCGCATGCCGTGCAGGAAGTTCACCAGCGCGCGCCGCGGGATGACCACGCCTTTGGGCCGCCCGGTCGAACCCGAGGTGTAGATCATGTAGACCGGCTGCCCCGGTACCCGCGGGTCCGCGGCCGGTTCGATGCCCTCGCCCCATGGCAGGTCGAGTTCCAGCCGGGGCACCGAATGCACCGAGGTGAGTGTGTCCGATGTGGACACCAACAGCTTCGGCGCGGCGTCGTCGAGCATGTACTCGACTCGGTCGGCCGGATAGCCTGGGTCGATCGGCAGGTAGGCGGCGCCGAGTTTCTGCACCGCCAGCAGCGTGCTCACGACCACGGCCGAGCGTGGCACCGCGACCGCGACCAGATCACCCGGCCGCACGCCGCGTGCCGCCAGCACCCGGGCCAGCCGGGTGGACTCCTCGTCCAGTTCGCGGTAGGTCAGCGTGCGGTCCTCGCTCACCACGGCCGTCGCGTCCGGCTCGGCGGCGGCCCGCGCGGCGAACAGCCCCGGCACGGTCTCGTTCTCGTCGAAGTCCAGTCCGGTCGCGTTGCGGCCGGTCAGGATCTCGTCGCGGTCGGCCGCGCCGAGCAGGGTGAGCCTCGCCAGTGGCGTCGCGGCGTCGGCGGCCCAGTCCTTCAGCAGGGCCAGGAACCGCGCGCGATGCCGGTCCAGATCCGCGGCGGTGTAGAGGTCGGGGTTGGCGTCGAAGGTCAGCCGCAGTCCGTCGAGGCTGTCCTCGACGGTGACCACGAGATCGTCCACCGGCCCGGCCGCGAGCGGCACGCTTTCCCCGGTGCAGTCGCCGAACGCGTCGATCGTGTCGAACGGTTTGACGTTGACCCACGGCCCGATCAGCCGCCGCCGGGCGCCGAGCAGCCGCAGATCGCGGCGCAGTTCCTCGGACCGGTACCGCTGGTGCGGCCGGATCTGCTTGAGCCTGGCCGAAACCTGGCCGATCAGCCCGGCCACCGTGTCGCCGGGATCGACGGTGAGCCGGAACGGCACCACATTGACCGCCGTCGCGGGCACCCGCAGGCCGGCGGAACCGAACCGGCCCATGAACGGCATACCGAGCACGACCTCGCGTTGCCCGGTCGCCAGGTGCAGGTAGAGCGCGAACGCGGCGGTGATCGTCTCCGGCATCGTGGTGCCGGTCGCCTTCGCCAGCGCCGCGACCGCCGCCGCGCTGTCCGCGCCGAGCCTGCCCTCGCGCCGCAGGAACGAGTGCGCGGTCAGCGCCGTGCCCGGCGCGAGACCGGTGACCTCGATTCCGTCGGCGAACTCGGCCGTCCAGAACTCGCGGTCGGCGCGCTGCCGCTCCGAGTCCTGGTAGGCCTGGTCCTCCGCCACGAGCTTCGCCAGCGGCGCGAAGCTCGGTGGCGGAGGCGCTGTGTTCTCCCCATCCCGCGGACTGGGTCCGCTGCCATCCCCAGCTCCCGCGACCGCGGCCGTGTAGCGCTGGGCCACCCGGCGCACGGTCAGGGTGTAGCCGTAGGCGTCGGAGAGGATGTGGTGCACCCGCTGGTACCACAGGCAGCGCCGCTGGCCCACCACGAACAGCACCTCGCGCACCAGCTGCCCGCCCGCCAGCTCGACCGGCGTGGCCAGGTCCGCGGCCATCGCGGCCCGCGCCGCCGCCACCGGATCGGTACCGGAGCGCAGGTCCACGATCTCGACCTCGGGGCCCTCCGGCAGGATCTCCTGGGCCGGTTCGGCGGTCAGCCGCACGCGGAGCGTCTCGGTCTCCGCGACCATGCCGCCGATCGCCTCCGCCAGGAGGTCCACCTCGACCGGTCCGCGGATGTCGACGTAGCGCGCCGTGTGGTACACGGGATTCGCGGGGTCGAGCCGCTGGGCCGCCCAGATCGCGTGCTGGGCGGCGGTCAGGGGCAGGCGCTGCTCGGGCAACTTTCCTCCGTTATCGCTTCACGACGGTCCGGCCACTGTGGACACCCGGCTGCCCGGGCACCGGCTCGGCCGGATCGTCGCCGACCGAGATCTGCCGGTTGTCCGCGTCCACGTGCACCACGCGGGGGCGGTGCGCGGCGATCTCGTGGTTCTCCAGCAGTGCGTAGCTCATGACGATCACCAGGTCGCCGGGGTGCACCAGATGCGCCGCCGCGCCGTTGACACCGATCACCCCGCTGCCGCGCTCGCCCACGATCGCGTAGGTCTCCAGCCGGTTGCCGTTGGTGATGTCGACGACCTGCACCTGCTCGCCCTCGGCGATCCCGGCCGCGTCGAGCAGGTCCTCGTCCACCGTCAGCGAACCCACGTAGTGCAGGTCGGCCTGGGTGACGGTGGCGCGGTGGATCTTGCCGTTCATCAGAATCCGCTGCATGCCGCTCCCCTCAGGCGGTCGGCGACAGGGCCGGGTCGTGCCAGTGCAGGCCGTCGTCGGTGGGCACCAGCCCGCCCTCGCGGACCGGGTTCTCCGCCGAACGCGTGCCGTAGACACCGCGACTCTGCACCTCGTTCATACCCTGCATCACGTCGCTGACGACCTTGGTACCGAACAACTTGAACATCCGCTCGCCGCTCTCGGTCTGCATCGTCCCGGTCTCCTCCACGGCCCGGTTCAGATCCGTCGAGGAGGTGCGGAACCGCGACACCACCGAATCGGCGTCGGTCAGCGCCGCCTCACCGGAGGCCACACCACCGACGAGGGTCACGAACGCCTCGATGTCGGTGACCGAGAAGTTGGTGACCTTGCGGGCCTTCCAGAAGTAGGAGTCCTCATTCGACTGCATGTCGTAGAAGGAGCTGAGGAACTCGTAGAACACGCTGTACTCACGCCGGTACCGGGCCTCGAACTCGGCGAAGGAGTCCTCTTCGGACAGCTGACCGGCCAGCACGCTGTTGATCGAGCGCGCTGCCAGCAGGCCGCTGTAGGTCGCCAGGTGCACGCCCGTGGAGAACACCGGGTCGATGAAGCACGCCGCGTCCCCGACCAGCGCGATGCCCGGCGCGGAGAACGACTCGTTGGTGTAGGAGTAGTCCTTGCGCACCCGGATCTCGCCGTAGGTGCCGGTCGTGATCCGCGGCGTGTCCTTGAGGAAGTCCCGCACGATCTCGCACCGGTCGATGAAGCCCAGCAGGTGCTTCTCGCGTTCCTCCTGCGTGCCACGCACCTTGTCGGCCTGGTCGCGGGTGACCACGGCGCCGACGCTGGTGAGGTTGTCCGCGAGCGGGATGTACCACAGCCAGCCCTCGTCGAAGGCCGCGCACAGGATGTTGCCCGAGTCGGGTGCGGGCAGCCGCTTGCCGCCCTCGAAGTAGCCGAACAGCGCCAGGTTCTTGAAGAAGTCGGAGTAGATCCGGTTTCCCTTGGCGTACTTGTACAACCTGCTGGAGTTGCCGGAGGCGTCCACGACGAACTTCGCCTCGATCTCGCCGCCGTCGTACCGCACGCCGGTCACGCGGCCGCCGGTGACGATCGCGTCCTGCACCGCGACGCCCTCGCGGACGTCCACGCCGAGCCGCTGGGCGTTGCGCAGCAGGATCTCGTCGAACTTCATCCGCTCGACCTGGAACGCGGTCGAGTTGCTCGCCGACAGCCGCGGCGACAACGCGAACAGGAAGTTCCACGGCCGCGGGTTGGTGCCCCAGCGGAAACTGCCGCCACGCTTGACCTGGAAGCCGGCCTTCTCGATCTCCTCGCTCACCCCGAGCATGCGGCAGATACCGCTGGTGGTCGCGGGCAGCAGCGACTCGCCGATCTGGTACCGCGGGAAGTTCTCCTTCTCCAGCAGGATCACCCGGTGGCCCGCCATCGCGATCAGCGAGGCGGTGGTCGACCCGCCGGGTCCGCCGCCCACCACGACGACATCGGTCTGCTCAGCCAATTTCGTTCCCCTTTCAGGACTTCGTGAGCAGCTCGCGCCACCCGTTGATCGTCGGTTTCTCCGCGAGTGCCACGAGATCGGTCTCCGCGCCGAGCGCCCGCCACCGCTCCACCAGATGCATGACCCTGATCGAGTCCATGCCCAGATCGATCAGATCGTCGTCGTCGGCGATCTCCTCGCCGTCGGCCTCCAGCACCTCGAGCACGTCCGCGCGGATCCGTTCCGCGGTCAGTTCGCCGCCGGCGCCCATGCCTCACTTCCCTTCTTCGTCGAGATCTGTCCCAAGAGCGCGTTCGCCGACGTGACCACCGCGCAGCGGGCGGCCGCGTACCGCAGCGCCAGCCAGTGATCGTCGGCGGAGAAGTCCGCGACCGCGTCGGCCACGAAGAACGGCTGCACGTCCTGCATGAACGCCTCGGCCGCGGTGAGCAGGCAGCCGATGTGCGCGTAGACCCCGGTGATCAGCAGCTGATCGCGCCCCCAGTCGCGCAGTCGCTGCCGGAGATCCGTGCGCTGGAACGCGCTGTAACGCCATTTCGTCAGGCGCAGGTCGTCCGGTCCCGGCGCCAGCTCGGTGATGATCTCCTCTTCCTCCGGCACCGCGCGCAGCCCCGGCCCCCACAGATCGGACAACAGCATCCGGTCCGCCGGATCCTGGTCGCCGGGTTGCGCCGAGAACACCACGGGGATGCCGAGCGCGCGTGCCTGCGCGCACAGCCGCATGATGTTCGGCACGACCGTGGCCAGCGGTTCCTCGCCGCCGCGGTAGGCGCGGAGGAAGTACCGCTGCATGTCGTGGACCAGCAGCACCGCCCGGCCGGGATCGGCGGACCAGTCGGCCTTGCTGGCGGGCAGCTCGTCCTCGCCCGGCACCGGGTACGGCGCGATCTTCGGCAACGACACTCAGTTTTCCTTTCTGCTCAACGCTTCCGTGATAGCGCGCCGAAGGCCGGCCTTGCTCACCTTGCCCACGGGCGTGTAGGGAAACCGCTCGACAACGCGGAACTTGTCGGGCAGCTTGTAGTCGGCCAGTCCCCGCTCGCGGAGGTAGCGCCGGAGCTCGGCCTGTTTCGGCGCGGTCCCCTCGGCCGGGATGACGAACGCGCAGGTGCGCTCGCCGAGGTAGGCGTCGGGCATCGACACGACGGCCACGTCGTGCACGGCCTCGTGCGCGAGGAGGTGGTTCTCGACCTCCTCGGCGGCGACCTTCTCGCCGCCCCGGTTGATCTGGTCCTTCGCGCGGCCCTCGACCACGAGGTAGCCCTCCTCGGTCATCCGCACGATGTCGCCGGTGCGGTAGAAGCCGTCCTCGGTGAAGGCGACCGCGTTGTGTTCCGGCGCCCGGTAGTAGCCGCGGATCGTGTACGGGCCGCGCGTGAGCAGATGCCCGGCCTCCCCCGGCCACACCGGATTGTCCTCGTCGTCCACGATGCGGATCTCGTCGTCCGGCGAGATCGGCCTGCCCTGGGTGGTGACGATCGTTTCCTCGGGATCGTCCAGGCGCGTGTAGTTCACCAGCCCCTCGGCCATGCCGAACACCTGTTGCAGCGTCACCCCCAGCTCCGGCCGCACCCGGCGTGCGGCCTCCTCGCTGAACTTCGCGCCGCCGACCTGCAGCACCCGCAGCGAGGACAGATCGCGGTTGGTGTTCTCCGCCGCGCGCAACCAGGCCAGCGCCAGCGGCGGCACCACCGCGGTGATCGTGACCCGCTCCCGCTCGATCAGCTCGAACGCGAAGTCCGGCGCGGGCGAGGGCGAGAGCACCACGGTGCCGCCCGCGTGGAACACCCCGAGCCAGCCGGGTGAGCTCATCGGGAAGTTGTGCGCCACCGGCAGCGCCACGAGGTACACGCTGTCCTGCGTGAGCCCGCAGATCCGCGCGCTTTCCCGGACGCTGTAGAGGTAGTCGTCGTGGGTGCGCGGGATCAGCTTCGGCGTTCCGGTGCTGCCTCCTGACAACTGCAGGAACGCCAGGTCCGACGCCTGCGGTCCATTGTGGACATCGGGAAGCCGGTGCAGGCTCTCGAAGTCCAGATACGGGCCCGGCTCGCCGACCACGATCACGTGCCGCAGCCCGGGAACCTCGGCCACCACCTGATCGGCCAGTTTGGTGTAGCCGAAGCCCTCGTGGTGGTCAACCGTGATGTAGGCGGCCGCCTCGGTGAACTCGCAGAAGTAGCCGATCTCGGCGAAGCGATGCGCCGGCAGCGCGAACACCGGCAGCGCCCCGATCCGGAACAACGCGAACACGGTCTCGAAGAACTCCGCGATGTTGGGCAGTTGCACGACCACCCGGTCGCCGTGCCCGATGCCGAGGTGCCGCAGTCCGGCGGCGACCTGGTCGGCGCGCTCGTCCAGTTCGCGGTAGGACCACCGGCGCTCGCTGTCCACGACGGCGATCCGGTTCGGCGTCCGGCGCGCCCAGCCGCGGATGACGGTGTCCAGCGTCTCGCCGGTCCAGTACCCCGCGCGCAGATACCGCCGCACGAAGGATTCGGGCCAGCCGGTCATAACGTCAGCTCCAATCCCATGGCACGCAACAACGTCTGGAACTTCGCGGAGGTCTCGTCGAGTTCGGCCCCGGGATCGGAACCCGCCACGATCCCGCCGCCCGCGTACAACCGCACGCGGGAACCCGACACCTCGCCGCAGCGGATCGACACGGCCCATTCACCGTCACCATCGGCGTCCACCCAGCCGACCATGCCCGCGTAGTAGCCGCGGTCGAACGGCTCCAGCTCACCGAGCGCGCGCCGCGCGTCCTCCGTGGGCGTGCCGCACACCGCGGGTGTGGGATGCAGCGCCGCCGCCAGGTGCAGCGCGGTCGCGTCCGGATCACGCAGCTCACCGGTGATCGGCGTGCCGAGGTGCCACATCGTCGGCGTCGCGACCAGTTCCGCCTCGGCGGGTACGTGCAGGGTGCGGCAGAACGGGCGCAGCGACTCGGCCACCGCCTCGACCACGAACGCGTGCTCCTC